>Ga0181591_10004795_pt1 | contig 11764 bp, 10 predicted proteins | sample 071ome_33_FD_133757 | JGI IMG/M metagenome (GOLD analysis project Ga0181591, IMG submission 133757) | Coastal salt marsh microbial communities from the Groves Creek Marsh, Skidaway Island, Georgia - 071412AT metaG (megahit assembly) | ecosystem: Environmental > Aquatic > Marine > Intertidal...
ATTAATGGTAATGAGCTTCGCATTGATGGAAAAAAAAGAGATGATTTGCAGACTGCAATGAAGTTAATTGAAGATTTGAAAACAGGAATACCAATTCAATTTATTAATTTTAGAGATTAGTTATTGTGATAACATGGGAGTTAATTATTGCAGTAGCAACATATAACTTTGTAATGTATGTAACACCTGGTCCCAATAATGCTATTTTAACTGCATCTGGCATTAAGTTTGGATTTATCAGAACCTTACCTAATCTTTTTGGTATCCCTACTGGTCACGGTCTACAATTAATGCTTGTGTGTTTGGGTTTAGGTAGTTTGTTTATAGCTTTTCCTATTCTTCTAGAAATACTTAGATATGTTGGGGCTACTTATCTTCTTTATTTATCTTATAAAATGTTTGGCTCTTTGAATGTAAACATTAAGGAAGATAAATCTAAACCTCTAACTTTTTTTGAAGCTATAATATTTCAATTTGTAAACCCTAAAGCGTGGATTATATGTTCTACTGCTGTATCGATATTTTATCCAAATGATGCTAGTATTTTTTTAGGAACTTTTTTTATGGTATTCATGTCAACTATAGTAAATTTACCTTCGATAAGTATATGGGCTTTTGGAGGAAGTATAATTGGTAAATATTTAAAAAATGTTAAATTAAAAAAATTTGTCGAGTTTTTATTAGCATTAATGTTAATTCTTACTTCCATATACATAATTTTTAATTAGATTATTTTCAAAATCTTTTTTTATTAGATATTATTAATGTTGATTAATTTTGAAAAAAAATATTAAATAATAAGATGCATTTAAATAATGATGAAAATTTAAGAGATGTAATTGAACTATTGTCAATCGAAGGAATTACTGGCCAAGAAAAAAAAATAGCTTATGCCGTTAAAGATAAATTAATAAATTATGGAGTGCCAGAGGAGTACATCTTTTTTGATAATGCAAATAAAAAAATTCCACTACCTACTGAAACTGGAAATTTAATTGTTAAATTACCTGGAACAAAAACTGGTGATAGAGTTCTATTTTCTACTCATCTAGATACTGTTTCTTTATGTAAAGGTGCAGAGCCAATTTTGGCTGATAACAAAATTATATCTAATACAGAAACTGCCTTAGGTGCAGATAATAGAGGTGGTGTTGGTTGTTTAGTTAACATGCTAAAATATATTTTTAGAAATGAAATTGATTATTACCCAATGACAATACTTTTTACTGTGCGTGAGGAAAGTGGTTTGTGGGGAGCAAGAAATATTTCTATTGAAGATTTAGGTCATCCAAAAATGGGATTTAATACTGATGGTTCTTCACCATATCAAATAATGACATCTGCCGTTGGTGCTGAGAGGTGGGCAGTAGAGATTTATGGTAAAGGATCTCATGCTGGAGTTGCTCCAGAAAAGGGCATTTCTTCAACAATAATTGCCTCGATTGCATTATCAAATATTTATAATGAGGGTTGGTTTGGAAAAATAAATAAGAATGGAAAAGAAGGTACATCAAATATTGGTTATTATGGAGATCAAAATGGAAATTGTGCTGGATCTTCTACAAATCAAGTTACTGATTATGTAAAGATTAATGGAGAGTCTAGAAGTATGCATCAAGATTTTATAAGTGAAATTACTGAGCAGTATGAAAAACATTTTATCGCCGCATCTAATTTAGTTAGAGACTCTGAAAACAAGAAAGCTACAATAAAATTTAAAAAAAGTATTGATTACTATCCTTTCAAATTAGATGACAACTTAGAGGTTATAAAAATAATAAAAGATTCAGCTAATAAAATAGGTATAAAATCTAGTAACGTGCAAGTTAATGGAGGCCTTGATGCAAATTGGCTAATAAGAAATGGAATACCAACTATTACATTTGGAAATGGTCATTATAATCCACATAGCTTGGAAGAGTATCTAGATATAAAAGAATACTTAGACTCATGCCGATTAGCAATATCAATAGCTACACGATAAAATGATTCTTTTTCAAAATGCCAAGATATTTGATGGTAATAAAATTATTTCAAGTGACTCTGTATTAGTTGAAAATAATATAATTAGAGAAATAGGCAAAAATATTAAGGCAAATAAAATTGAATTGAAAATTAATGTAAATAAAAATTTTTTGATGCCTGGTCTTATAGATGCCCATTTTCATGCAAACACTCCAAATTATGATTTTTATTCATCAGATAGATATCCTAAAAACTATATCGCATTTCATGCACAAAACATATTAAGTGATACTTTAAAAAGAGGTTTTACAACTGTTAGGGATGCTGGAGGTGGTGATATTGGTATCAAAATGGCATTAAATGAAAGGTTGTTTAAAGGACCGCGTTTTTATTATCCAGGTAAAGCAATCACTCAAACAGGTGGTCATGGAGATATGAGGAATTCAGAATATTTAGAGACTTGTGGGTGCGCGTATGATGGAAATATTACTCAAGTAGTAGATGGTGAAGATGATATGAGAAGAGTAGTACGCGAAGAATTTCGCAAAGGTGCTAATCATATTAAACTTATTTTAACAGGTGGTGTGTCAACAAATCTTGCTCCTATAGACATGAAACATTTTAGTGATGCAGAAATAAGAGTATGTGTTGAAGAAGCAGACAGAAGGAATTCATATGTTATGGCTCATTGCCATACAGATGAGGGAGCTTTACGATGTGTGCAACTAGGCATTCGATCAATTGAACATGGCAGTTTAATATCTTCAAAAACTGCAACAAAAATCTCTAAATCGGGCAATTTTGTTGTACCTACTTTGTCTGCTGGTCATCTTATTGAAAAAAATTCTAAACAACTTGGTCTAAGCAATCAATCTTTACAAAAAGTTAAAGAAGTAAATAAAAAAAGATCTCTAGCAATTCAAAATTGCGTTAAAGCAAAAGTTAAAATGGGGTTAGGCTCTGATTTGCATGGCAGAGAATATTTACAGAGTCAAAGCAGAGAATTAATACTAAGAAGTGAACATCAAGAAAATATTGAAGTATTAAGATCAGCAACTGTTGTTAATTCTGAAATATTACAAATGAAAGATAAGATTGGCGTTATAAAAGAAAATGCATTTGCAGATTTAATAATCTTAAATGGAGATCCTTTAAAAAATATAAATGTTTTTAATGATACTAATAAAAATGTTAGGTTTATATTAAAGGACGGACAAATAATTAAAAATTTGTTAACTTAACCCCATAGTCTTTGATCAGGAGGAAATATTAATTGGTTTTGACATTTAATTTTATATTTTCTGTCGTTTTGCATGATTTTTGGTACTTCAATGTTATTAATATTCGCGCCATCCAAAGATAGATAATATGCAGGTGCAACAGCTAATGATGAACCGAACATACAAACGATCATAGTTAAAAAATTATTTTTTTCAGCGAGTCTTTTTAATTTCATTGCCTCAGTTAATCCACCACATTTGCCTGGTTTAATAATAATATAATCATATTTATTTTTTAATTTTTGAAGATCATCAGCAGTATGGCAAGACTCATCAGCTCCAATGGGGATAGGGTGTTTAAATTGTTTGAGAATGTTGTCTTGTTTTTCATGTAAAGGTTGTTCCAACATAATTACATTGAATTTTTTCAATTTTTTTGAAATAGGTATAATTTCAGTTGGTGATAAACTTTCATTGAAATCTATTATTAATTTAGAGTTTTTTGAAATTTTACTGACTAATTTAACAATATCAAATACATTATTTGCGTTAGCTTTTAGTTTAATTAAAGGTGGAAAATTATCTCTTTCAATATCTTTTTGAAGTTGCTTTAATGGCCTTATCCCGTAACTTTCGGTTGTTTTTAGGGGAAAGGGTTTTTTTTTAATTTTTAAAAGTTGCCAAATTTTTTTATTTTTTTCTTTTGCTTCAAGATCCCACATAGCACAATCTACCGCACATCTTGCACTTGATGGTCTCATCATCAATTGTAACATTTCTCTAGAAATACCTTTTTCTATGTATGGTTTTATTGATGTTAATTCTTGGATTGAGTTAGAAATATTTTCTCCATATCTGATGTATGGTGTACTTTCCCCTCGACCCACATAATTATTTTTTTTTATTGTTACTTCTATAGCTATTGCTTGATTTGTATTTTTTGATCTATTTGATGTTTTAAATTCTTCTTTTAAAGTCCAAACTCTTTTTTTAAAATTCATTTCTAATTTTTTTTTCATTTAATCTCTTTCTTTAAAAAATTAAATTTAAAATTTAAAATTAAAATACCTAAAAAAATCACAAAGGAACCGATATATGTTCTTAGATTAGGATATTCATAAAAAAATATTATACCAAATACAGTTAAAAATATAAATCTAAGATATTCGAATGGAGAAATAAAAGTAATATCTTTTAGTTTTAATGCTTGAAAATAACAAATTTGAGATAAGTTACCAAACAAAGCTAAAAGTAAAATTAAAACAAAATTTAATTTATCAGCAACTTCTATAAAATCATAAAAAAATATACCAAAAGATACAAATAAGAATAATTGAAAATAAAAAATGACAGAAAAACTATTTTCAGTTCTGCTGAGATTTTTTAAAAAAACAACTAAGAAGCCCCATAAAACTGCTGCAGTTAGAGCGTAGTAATGACCTAATTCAATATAATCAAAATGAGGATTTAATATTATGATCACTCCAACAAAACCAAAAACAATAGCAGTTATACGTGAAAAAAATATTTTTTCTTTCATAAATAGAATTGCCAGTAGAGTTGCAAATATTGGAGCCGAATTTCCTATTGCAGACACATCAGCTAAGGATGATAAAGTAAGAGGAGTAAACCAGAAATACAACGCTAGTGCATTAACGATCGATCTTATAAAATGGATATGTATTCTCTTTGTAATAAGTATATTAGGATTAAGTTTTAAAAAAAAAGGTAATACAAGTATAAATCCAAAAAAACCTCTATAAAATAATATAGAGTAAATATTCATGTAGTCTGATAGATATTTTATTAAAATTACCATCAGAGATGCAAAAAAAACTGATAATAAAATATATGCCAATCCAAGATTTTTGATTGGCATAGAAATTTAAGTTACTCTAACAAAATACTTGCTTGATCTAATGCATCTATAACTCTGTTTTGACCTCTAACAAGTTGGTTTTTAACAAACCCATGATTTTCTTCAGATATTTCATTAAATTCCTCACATAATGATAGCACTGGAATTTGTGGAATCGGCACTGCTGGATCATGTGTAAATCTTGGATTTCTTGCATAATTCAAAGGAACTAAAATTCTTGCTAGTTTTTTTATAATTTCATTAGCTTTTATAGGCTCAATATTATTTTGATTAATTAGTTCGTAAAATTTTTTTAATTTATTCTCAAAATCATCTAAGGCTTGAATAGAGGGAGATAAATCAAAATGATTTCCAGATTTATTTTGATAGTTATTTAAAACCTCTCTAAATTCTTTAGCTGAAGCCAACCAATTAAAAGGTAGATATTTGCAAGTACTTAATTCAATGACACTTGCTGCATAAACTTTAATATCTCTTTCTAAATTTTTTTTATCAGCAATTTCCATCACATCATTTTCGGTATGCCATGCAATATTGCCACCACAACCTCCAACAGCGTAATAGTTTTTCTCTTTTCTTAAATCATCTGGCATAGTTGAACTCAGCATAAAGAAACTACTAATACCGATGTTGTTAAATGAATAATCACCAGCTCTATGAGGTCTCTCACATACGGGTGTTATACCAGTTATATCACTTATTACCTTATGCACATAATCTTCAGCTTCTGTCATTACGGACAAATGATTAAATGTATCGGCCCATCTACAACCTGGTGAGTCGCAATTAATCTGAGCTACACAGTTTCTACTTAGCTCAATTGCAAAGTTGTCTGCATACCAAGTACTTCCAGCATATCTCCCTGTCGAATGCCCAGGCCACCATACTATTTTAACATTTCTTTTAAGTTTATTTTTATTTTCATTTAGAAGTCTTGCAATTTCTAGCATGCAAGCATCACCAGTTGCATTATCTCCAACACCTACATCCCAAGAGTCATAATGACCATGCAATAAGATAAAGTCATCATTTTCATTATTACCCTCTATAGTCACTTCAGGTATTTTTTGATTATACCAACCTTCATCTAATTTAGTAAAAAGTGTAACTTTTTCATTACTTTTGGATAATTCTATAAGTTTATTTCCACTCTCTAAGTTAACAGCAACAACTGGAATATTAGGTTTATTTTCTAATCCATCATATTCAGGCATTCCCCAAATAGATGTACAAATACCCCAATGGATATCAACACCTGGATTAATAGCTATTACTCCAACTGCTCCTGCTTTTTCAAAATCTTGAATTTTACCTGGAAAAGAAAATCCTTCTGATATTATTATTTTACCTCTGACTTTATCTGGAGTTGAAGCTTCTTTGTCTTGTGATTTGTCAAATAAGTTTTCTATATCTTTTGATACATGAGAGGGAACATAATGAAGTTCCGCACTTACTCCTTCTTCACAATTGATACTATAAGAAGGTGGTTTTGCATGAAGCGAAGTGCCATCATTTAACTTCACACTAGCTGTAAAAGGGACACTTAGGTATAAGTCTGGCTCATACACTTTATGCTTAATTCCAAATTTTTCTAATTTATCAGTTATTAATTTACAGGATTTGTTTACATCATCAGGTTTCCATCTTGGAAACTTTGAATACTCTTCAACCAAATCCCACGCAACATCAATGTTTACTTTATCTAAAATTTCTTTATCCATAACAAAAATTTATATCAATTTATTAAAGTAAAAAAAAGTTTCAAAATATCATTTTAGTGATGATTAATTGTCATCATTGATTATTCTTAACTTTTTTTATATCATCAAAAATATGAGAGCGATATATTACGTTAAAACTGGCAAAGCTAAAGAGGTTCTAAATTTAGGTTTATTCGATGATCCAATCCCAAAAAAAAACCAAGTCGTTCTAAAAATACACTATTCGAGTGTTAATCCTGCTGACACAAAAAAAAGATCTGGTTGGATATCCAAAAAATTAAATGAACAATTTGTTATTCCTCATTCTGATGGATGTGGAGAGGTAGTAGATGTATTTTCTAAAGCAGATAAAAAATTGATTGGTAAAAAATTTTGGATTTGTGGAGGCTCAAAAGAAAACATTTTTGGAACTTGTGCTCAATATTATTGTACAAATAAAAATCATCTAGTTCCAATACCTAAAAATACTTCTTTAATTGATGCCTCCTGCCTTGGTGTTCCAGTAGCCACTGCCTATTTTTCAGTTTTTTCAGATTTTAAATTAGGAGAAAAATATGTTTTTATATCTGGTGGTGCAGGAGCTGTAAGCAATTATGCAATACAATTTGCAAAAACAAAAGGTTTAAAAGTTATCACAACAGTTAGCTCAAATTACAAAAGAGAAATTTGTAAAAATATTGGAGCAGATTTAATTTTAAATTATAGAAAACTAAATCAAAAAGAAATTATAGAAGCAGTTAAGGATTTTACCAATGGCGAAAATGTTGACAGATGTATTGAAGTTGATTTTGGTTTCAATATTAAACTACTTCCAAACATTTTAAAAAGAAATGGCATAATTTGCTCATACTCTTCTTCAACTGTATTGAAACCAGCTTTTCCCTACTATTTGTATGCACCTAAAGGAATAAATATAAAAATTGTCCAAGCTTTTTTACATAATAATTCTTATTTAAAAAAAGTAGGAAGTTTTACTAATTCATTAATGATTAAAGGTAAGTTAAGACACCCTAAGGTAAAATCATATGGCTTTAAAAGTGCTTATAAAGCTCATGATTATATTGAAAACTCAAAAAAGATTGGAAAATCAACAATTTTAATAGGTAATTAGTTTTTTTGCTGTTGACAAAAAGTCATCTTATTAGTGATTTATTCATACTTTCATTCTACCTATTTTTATGAAATAACTAAACCAAATGGGAGGCATTTATGTATAAAAAATTATCTGCTGTGCTAGTTGGTTTTATCTCTTCATTGCTACTTTCTTTTTTTGTTAGTTCTGCAAGTGCAGAAGAAATAAGAAGTATGAAGCTTTGGGCAAGAGAGCAGGCTGCTGGTCCAGCTCCACATACGGCTGCTTTAATAATTGCACAAACTTTGAATGAACTTGGTTTAGATATTTCTGTTAATGCAGTTCCTTGGCCACAAATGGCTGATCAAGTTTGGTATAAAAGACTTGATGAAGATACTTGGGATTTAACCATGTGGCAGATGGTTAGTAGACCTGAAAGAAGTGATCCAGATGAATTTACGTATAATTTATTTCATTCATCGACTGCTGAGAAAGGATACAACTTCATTGGTTATGTAGATCCAGAATTTGATGCATTAGCCGAAAAGCAAAGAGTTACTATGGATCCTGCAGCAAGAAAGGTATTAATTGATCAAGCTCAACAACATCTAGCTGATGCAGCTGCAAATGCTTATTTAGTTCATCCACTCTTAAATTTTGCATATGATAATTCGCAATTTAAAGATGGTAGTGCTGTCGAGCAAGCAGGCCTTGGCATAAAAAATATCTGGACATATTTAAATATTGAGCCAATTAATGGTAACAATGATTTAGTTGCTCAAAGTTTAGATGAGATCCAAGCAATTAATCCATTCTTTATTTCAGGAAGTACAGACTCTTGGATAACTGAAATAATATGGGATAGATTGTTAAGGATTGGTCCAGACGGGACACCTCAACCTTGGGCTGCTGAGTCCTATAATTGGGTAGATGAGCAAACTATTGATGTTACTCTTCGATCTGGAATGAGTTGGCATGATGGTAAGCCAGTTACAGTAGATGATGTAATATTTTCCTTTGAAGCACCAATGAATGCTGAAATAGTTCCAATGTATTCACCATTTGTTAAGAATATTGAGTCCATGGAGTCTAAAGGAAATAATGTTGTAAGATTTAATCTAAAATCATCAAATGCAGCATTTTTAACATCATCCTTGGCTAAAATTAATCTAGTTCCAAAACATTATTATGAACCAATTCTTCAAGCTTTAGAAGGCACTGGAAATAATGCTGAAACTATAATTGAAGAAAAGAGAATAGGTTCAGGTCCTTTTAAATTTGTTGATTGGCGACAAAGAGAACAGGTAATATTAGAGAAGAACTCTGATCACTTTAATCCACCGAAAGTTAACAGATGGATTATGAAAGAAATACCAAATGTTGAAGCATCTTTGGGACAGTTTAGAAAAGGCGAAGTGAACTTTTTAACTGACTATAAAGGTGACCCAGCTGTCCTAGCTAAAATAGTTGAAGAAGATGGAGATATCACTCTTGTTAAATCAATTGATGTAGGTTTCCAATATATGGCGATGAACCATAGAAGAGCTCCTTTTGATGATGTTAATTTCAGAAGAGCTGTATCTTTAGCTATTGATAGAGATGTAATGGTTAATGCGGCATGGGCAGGGAACGCAGTTAAAGCAGGCTCTCATGTTTCTCCAGCTTTAACTTACTACCACAAGGATGGTATTACTGAGTATGAAACAGGTCTTGAGTTAGCTAAAAAGATTTTAGCTGATGCCGGTTATACTGTTAAAAATGGTAGACTGCATTATCCGGAAGGGGTGGCAGAAAAACATTAAATAGAAAGTAAGGGGCGGATGTTTGACTTTTGGTCTATAATTCGAAGATTCTTATACATGATATTTGTTCTATGGGTTGTAGCAACAATTATCTTCTTCATGTTCAGACTAATGCCAGGTTCGCCCCTTACTGCATTTATAGGGACTACATTTACTGATGAACAGCATGATTTGCTGGTTAAAAGATTTGGTTTAGATAAATCTTTATTTGAGCAGTATACTCTATTTTTATTAAATACTCTTAAAGGAGATTTTGGATTATCATTTACTTACAATAAACCAGTTATTGATATGATTGTTGAGGCATTACCGAACTCAATTATTCTAACATTATTTTCATTAATAATTGCTTATATATTTGGTGTCATAGCTGGTGCATATTTAGCTTGGAAAAGGGACACTCTTATAGAGGGTGTATCAATTCCTATAGTGCTTACTACAAGATCTGCTCCGGAGTTTTGGCTTGGTATGATTGCACTTGCTTTTTTTAGTTTTCAATTAGATATCTTTCCATCTGGTGGCACAAGTGCAGCTGGAGTTATTTATGAAACTACATTATCTAAATTAACTAGCCTACATTTTTATTATCATTTAATATTACCATCTTTAGTTCTCGCTTTATATCTCCAAGGCTTACCTTTGTTATTGATGAGATCAAATATGCTTGAAGTAATGCAAGAGGATTTCGTTACGATGTCTAAGATGAAAGGTTTGTCTAGCTGGAGAATAGTAATATATCACGCAGCTAGAAATGCATTATTGCCTGTTGCGACTGCCTTTACACTAGGTGTTGGTTTTGCTTTTGGAGGTAATGTCGTAATTGAGACAGTTTTTAGTTGGCCTGGATTAGGTAGGTTGTTAGTTTTTGCTGTTTCATCAAGTGATTATCCTCTTGCTCAAGGAGCGTTTATTTTTCTTACAGCAATTTTAATACTAATGAATTTTCTTGCCGATTTAATGTATTTATTTTTAGATCCACGAGTAAGCTATAAAACAAAGAACTAATATGATCAGAGAACTTTATAAAATATTTAAAGAAAACAACTACGCAACTGTAGGTGTTGGTATTTATATATTCTTTATTTTAATTGCAGTTTTTGCTGATATTATAGCTACCAATGATCCGCTAAGAATAAATTTCTCTTCAAGTGGTTTAGCAAGAAATTTACCACCTAGTTGGGAATATCTATTGGGCACCACATCAAACGGCAGAGATATTTTTTCACAATTAATTTATGGCTCTAGAAATGCCCTAGCTGTTGGTTTGAGTGCTGCATTGGCTGTAGCAATTTTAGGAACAATAGTTGGTTTAATATCAGGTTTTTATGGAGGATGGATAGACAACTTAATCATGAGATTAGCTGATATTGCACTTGGGTTACCTTTTTTACCTTTTGTAATAGTACTAGCTGCTTTTTTAGGTCCTAGTTCATGGAATGTTGTTATTGCAATTGGTTTATTGCTATGGCCAAATGCAGGAAGAATCATAAGAAGCCAAGTGCTAACATTAAGAGAAAGGGGTTATATAGAGTCTGCTAAGGTTTCAGGATGTAGTAATTTTAGAATTATTTTTATGCACATAGCTCCCAACATACTTCCTTTATCTTTTTTATATGGATCAATTGCTATTGGTTGGGCAATATTAACCGAAGCAAGTGTCAGCTTCCTAGGTTTTGGACCTTCTGATGTAATATCGTGGGGTTATATGTTACAAGACGCTTATAGTTCTCAAGCTCTTTCACTAAAAGCTTACATCTGGTTTATTCCTCCTGGATTATGTATAGTTCTTATGGTTGTTGCTGGTTTTTTTATTAGCAGAGGATATGAGGAAATTTTATTTCCTAAAATTAAAAAATAAAATTATGTTGCAAATAAAAGATTTAAGTATTCACTATGTTGGAAAAGACTATGTTGTCAAAGCTGTAGATAATGTTTCGCTTAATTTACTAAAAGGTGAATTGCTAGGTATAGTTGGTGAGTCAGGCTGTGGTAAAACAACTCTTGCGAGAAGTATTATGGGGGTTAATCCTCAATCAGCAAAAATAGCTTCAGGAGAGATTTTGTTTCAAGATAATAAAATATTAGATGCTGAAGATAAGTTGATA
>Ga0181591_10004797_pt1 | contig 11759 bp, 13 predicted proteins | sample 071ome_33_FD_133757 | JGI IMG/M metagenome (GOLD analysis project Ga0181591, IMG submission 133757) | Coastal salt marsh microbial communities from the Groves Creek Marsh, Skidaway Island, Georgia - 071412AT metaG (megahit assembly) | ecosystem: Environmental > Aquatic > Marine > Intertidal...
ATATCCGCCAATTTCACAAATAATATCTCTCATAAGTGTGTTAGCTTTCTTGTATTTATAAATATTTGTTTTTTTGTTAACCGATTCGTTGATTACACCTTCATTAGTTGGAGAAAGAAATGCACCATGAGTTGATGGGTTCGATACGAAATCCCAACAAATCAAGTCAAAATCATTTTCTACTGCAACCGTGTCTTCACCGATTTGTTTTACTGAACCCATACCTCTTGATGAGATACCAACCGTGCATCCGGCTTTAATTAGTTCTTTAAGGATATTACCAGATGGGGTGTTTAGGATTTCAACAGTACCCACTACATCATCACCCTTCCAAACAACATCACGAACAATATGTGATGTGTTCTTCAGTTCAACAACTGCAGATTCTGGATGGTCCAATTCACCATATGCACGATTCTCTTTAATTTCACGGCCTTTGTATTTCTCGACTTCTCTTTCAAGAATATTTTTGGGATACACTCTACCATTTTGGTTCTTAGCGTTTGCTCTTTGCAACACACCATTTACCAAGAAACGGCCATGTTTTTCTTCGGCCTCTCTCAACATAGTAGGTGTTACTTCGAACACCATTACATCTACGAGTAATTGTTTCATTATTTCTCCCAAACTTGTCTTTTACGATACAAATCAAAAAATATTCGTGCAATTTCTCTACGAATCATCAATCTGATATCCTCAAGGTCTTGTACCTCAAGTGACTCATTAATTTTATTTTTGTTACACCCACACGACATATTATGCACTCAACTCTTTTAATTTATGTGCAACTTTTAACATTCTTTCAGAAATTTTTCCAAATCTCTTTTGTGTAGATTTCCAATATTGTCCGTTGTGTACACCCGTTTCACTTTTTAGTTTGGCATTTTGATTAACAATCTTCTCAACCTCATACATCAGTCTATTGATTTCTTTAATCGAGGTGTTAACCTTTTGGTGTGCTTTCATAGAGTCATCGTTCTTATAATCACGATAAGTTGCTTCAATTAGTTTTTCAAGTTTGTCTTCTAATTTTTTCATACTTTTTGACTCCGTGTTCATTTTGGTTTTTTTGGCTTTTTTATAACCTAATACTTCAATGTGGTCTGTGTCTAAATCATCCTCATCTTGACTTTTTGCGAAAGCCGCAGGAGTTTTAATGGGACCAGCACCACCATCCATGTTACCAGTAACATTTGCTTCTTCAATTTCTTCTTCTGATTGAAGTTCTTTAAATTTGCTTTCTAACTGTTCCATTAAAAATTTTGACATATCAAACCTTCCTCAATTCTTGTAAAAGTTCATGATATCTTAATAGTGAAAGTACTTGCGTTTCACTAATAATTTTAGATGATAACACATTATCAATAAGACTTACAGTTTCATTAAGTTTTATTTGTGTAACCTTATCATCTATTTTAAGTTTCTTAAATTCCAATTTAAGTCTCTTAACTTCAGACATAACAAAAGTTCTTAACTTACCTGAATTATCAACATTGTTGATATAGGTACGAAGGATTTTCTTTTGATTTTCTGAAAGGTTGGTGTATTTCGAATTGAATGAATCTACTAAAAACTTGTACGCCAACATACGAACCTCTTTTGGTTGTGATGCGTATTCCTTGTCAGTAGACTCGGTTACAATTTCTACATTGTTTTTGGTGATGGTCTCAAGAATAGCATTTTTACAGGTCACATATTCTTTTGGAGAAGTAGATTGATTGTATTCAAACAATTTAAATACAGATGCCATCTCACGGTAATTATTTACACGATATTTAAAGAAGTCTTCCATCACAAAAGATTCTTTGATTGACTTAATCAAGTTATACTTTTGTCTACGAAGAATAGACTCATTTAATTTAGACCTTTCTTGTAAAATAATATTTACAAACTCCTGAGCTTTATACTGATTATCAAAGTTCTCTTTAGTAAGAGCTTGATACATTTTCAATTCTTTAGAAAGTTCAGTTCCTTTCTTAAAATGCTTTTTGATTACTTCGAGCGCAAGGGAGTCCCTATCGGACAAAGTATCCGATGCAATTTGTCTAACGAGTAGTTCAAATAAGATACCCGTGTTTTTAAACTTGCTATGTTTAAGTTTACTCATCTTAAACCTTCTATTATTGTTCTACTTTATAAATATACTTAAATTGTGTCATCCAATAGATTTGACTCATCCATCATACCTACTTCTTTTTCTTTTTCGTTTTTCAAAGACTCAGTTATAATCGAAGATGTTTTAATTTTTTTCTTTTTAAATGCAGTTTTTAGAGCGGTAGCACTTTCATATGCAAGTGGTGAGTTTCTAAACTTATGGTATGTTGAATCTTTACTAACATCAGTTTTCTTACCCAACGGGTCTCTTCCAAAGTTATTATCATCAGTACCATGTGTGCCACCTTCATGTGGTCTACCCGCTCCTTCAAATCCACCTTGTGGAGAACCACCTTCTTCATCTTGGCCACCCTCTTCATCACCTTGTAGGTTTAAAGCCGCTAAATCATGTGGTGTACCAAATGATTCACCTGTTTTAACTGGGTCATTACCTTCACTCTCAATTTGTTCTTGTCTAAATCCAAGTTTAAGGTCACTAATAACTTTAGCTTGTTCTAACTTCCACTCATCATCCGACATATTGAAAATATTTCTATACATCCAATCTTGAGAAACCATTTTAAGTTCTTTCATATCACGAACCAAAGAAACCTTTTCACTCCAAAGAGCCGCTTTCTCTTGTTCGTAGATAATAGATGGATTGGTAAGTTCTAACTCAAAGTTTACAAGGTCTTCATTTTCATAACCCTGTGAGTACAAATGTACAACTGCAATCTTAGTTAATTCTGAAAGTACAATCTTTTGGATTCTTTCAACTGTTCTTGCAAATCGAATATCTTGTTGTGCAAGAGTAGCCTTACCCTCAACACCCTCTTCATATCCAATAAATGCTTTTGGAACTTTAAGAGCAGCCATCATTCTATTCTTCAAGTATTCGATATCATCAATACCACCAAACTCCATACCTTGTAGAGAATCAATCTCAGTACCACTTTGACCACCACGGACAGGAAGGTAATAGTCTTCCAACATATTCATCAAGTTAAACTTGAGGTTGTAATCACCCGTATTTTGGTCGAGGTAAGGAACTTTCTTCATTTGGTCGATAATACTTCTCATGTGGTTATCAACCTCCGATGGTGGTATATTACCCACATCAATTTTAAATACTCGTTTTTCAGGCGCTCTCATAATTCTATGAATCATCATTGCATCTTCCATAAGAGTCAATTGTTTCCAAGTCTTTCTAGCACCTTCTAACAACGAACGACCATAAGGTAGGAAGTTTGTGTCTGCCATCAAACGGAAATGTGCAATTTGATAGAACTCAAAATAATATGCACTATTTTTTGTATTTGATGAGTATGGACTTGCCATAGATGCTAATTTAAATCTAACCTCATATGGGTTGTCATCATTGAATCCCTCTTCTCTCTCAATCTCATATGCTGAAAGTGGGGATACATTTACAATACCCACTCCATCTTCGATATCAAGGTGTAAGTAATAATCACCATACTTGTTCATACCACGAATCCAAGACCAAAGGTTGAATTCAATGTTAAGTACATCGTAGAATAAGTTGTGAAGGATTTTCTTTACATTCTCATCGGAAGATTTGATACGAATTACATCCCCCATGTCGTTTTTCAAAGTACACTCGTCTGAGTAGATATCGAGTACTGATGCGATAATGGAATCCTTGTCCATTGCTTCATAATCAGTATACAACTCCAATTTATTTGAATGATAGTTAAATTGATTATTATAAGTTTCCCAATTTCTACGAGATGTATGTAAACGACCAAATCTATCGTAGTATGATGAACCACGAAGATTTCCTTGCGACTGAAGTCGTTGTGTATCTATGGCCTGAGTTTTACCCTTACCAATTCGTCTTACAACGACTTGAGTAGCGAATAATTTTTTAAGCCGTCCAAATAATGATTTATCTGCCATATTTGTTCTCTAAATGAAAGTATATACTCTTACAAGTTATAAATATACAAAAAATAAACTTAACTACCAAATTAAAGTAACCAAGTTAAATCCATATCATTTCCGTGTCCATCTTTTTGATTCCATGGATTATCACCGGCCGTTCTTGAATTATATACACCACCACTTGTTTTTGTAATGTGAGTTAATGCGGTTCTACTTAAATCGATACCTTGTTGTCTTAATTTTAATGCAGTATCTCTTACCCATAACCCAGTTGAGAAGGACATTACCAAGTCATCATTGTAACCTCGTTGTGCTTCTGCTCTACTACCATTCCATATGAATACAAACAATTCATCTATAAGTCTCTTAGAATGGATGATAGGAGCCCGTTCTCTCATATAAGTGTCGAGCTTAGAAACTACAAGTGGTCTTGTTCGTGATGTCATAGAGAAACCAGGAACCATATCCTCTTTTCGTTTTAAGTCCCAACCCTTACGAAGGTGAATGTCATCATCAACATAACCAGCATCTCTATATGAGTAATATAGGTTCTGATAGTTTCGGTCAATGACTTCTTGGATTACGGCCCAACCAATGTTTGCGTTTTCAATCACTAACATTGCATTGTTCCACTCACTCGCGATTGAAGTTAACATTGCACCAAATTGTTTGGTTTCAATTTTACCTTTGTATTCTGCTACTTGTTCTACCGATTCAATATCGATAACATGAAATGCTGAATAATCCGTTGAGTCACCCCTAGCGACATCGGCTACAACTACATAATCACGAGAATAGTTTGGATAATCCCATAACCAATAGTTACCATCAAATCCTCTTTTTTCTAACGGGTCTTTGACATATGTTTGTTCATACCATTGTAAGGTTGAACCCTCTACCACCGTATAACCTGAACTGATAAAGTCGCAATCACATTCTTGTGCTGCTCCCTTCTCTCCAAGAAGTTTAGTTTGTTCATCCCTCCATTGTTGATTTCGTTCAGGATGAACTGTCCAATGTAGTTCAGTTGGGTGCCATTGTTCACCAGCTTCCCCTTGTAACCATACTTTGTGAAACCAATTACCCACACCATTTGGTGTAGAAAGTACAATAGCACCACCACCAGTTGATAGTGTTGATTGTGCAGATGTCCAAATTTCTTCTACATTATCAATAAATGCGGCCTCATCAATTACCAAAAGAGATAATGCTTCAGAACGACCAGCATCTCCAGCAGCAGATGTTGCTTTGATTTGTGAACCATTCTTTAGTCGGAGTGATAGTTTGTTATCTTCCTCAGTTTGACCCTTCAACCACGATGGTAAGTTTTGATGCATAAAACGAACCTTTGTTACAAGGTTCTTTGCAACCTCTTGTTTGGTTGCGATTACCAAAATGTTTTTGTCTTCGTGAAACAACATCAGCCAGAGTGAATATCCGGCTGAAAGTGTTGAGATACCTAATTGTCGTGATTTGAGGATTACATTAAAACGATGGTCATTGATATTATGCATCAACCCCTCTTGAAACTCATACAAGTTAAAAAGGATTTTTCCTCGGTGGGGGTGTTGGATATAACAATACTTCTTAAAGAAATATACGGGGTCCTTAGCGCACTTTACCCACTCCTCTTTTATTAGTTGTCTTAAATCTGGCATACATCGTTATAATAAAAGTAAAACTACAACCACACTAGCGCCGGTTGTAAATCCTGTCAAAATACCACTCCAAAACTTTTTTCTTTTTTGTTTTTTCAAAGTAGATATTTCGTCTTCTTTTAAATCAATGATGTTAATTTTTTCTGCAATGATTGTATCTTTGTTTACAATCACATCGTTTAGATTTAAAATCAGTTGTTCTTGTTTGTTAGACTTGTCTTCTAACAATACAACTTTTTCTTGTGTGATTTTTAATACCATAGAACAAGTATCGAACTGACTCTTCATAATAAGAGCGTTCTTAACTGCTTGCTTTGGAACTACTATTGTCGAATCACTTGAAAGTGTTTGCGAAAGTAGTGGAAAGCTCGTCATCAGACATATCATCAAGCTTATCAACTTGTTCTGCATATTTTCTTCTCAAATTAGACAATTGTGCGTTCTTCTCTGCAATCTTGTCGTCTATTGTACCAATATCGTCTATTAGTTGTTTATTGACTGCAAAAATAGAATCGTTTATTTTATTTAGTCTATCGATTTCAACTTTATACGATTCTTCTTTCTCTCTCAACATTTGTTCATATTCTTTTCTATAACCATCGGCCATAAAAAATTGTTGGAAGATTAACACACCCACCAAACATAAAATAACTAATTGAGAAAGATTTAATTTTTTCATTATTTTTTAGCAGCCGGCTTTCTACGAGGCTTTCGGTTCGTAGTCTTTTTTGCCGGAGTTTCATTTTGTGCAGTAGTTTTATTTGGAGTTGGTTTTCTATGAGAAGGCTTACGACCTTTTCTCTTACCACCCTTTGCAGCGTCTACTACATCTTTAGATTGTTTCACCGCTTCTTTAACCGCTTCTTTTGCTTCTGCAAATTCTTCTTTAACTTCAGTTAATCTTTCTTTAGCTTCTTCTACTACTTCAACTACTTTTTCATCAATAGTAGTTTTACCAAGTAACCAATTCCAAGTTTTCTTTAACCAATTTTTCATAATTTTCTCTTTTTGTTAAACTAATTGTTCCAATATAAATATGGGAATAAATTTAATGAATTACCATTTCTTACAAGACCAGTATCTTGCTTTCCACCTTGGACCTGGATTATCACAATTGTGTCTTGCTCTAAATGACTTTCTCGCTTCAGGATTATCTTTACGAATTCTCATCGTACCACCTTTAGCGCCACCACCTTGGCCAAAGTTTACTTTAACAACATTTCCTTTGTCATTGTTTACATAAACTTTAAACTTTTTAACATCACCTTGCATAATCTTACCAAGTTCTACTTTTCTACCTTGGTATTCTGCTTCATTAAGTGATGGTTTGTAATTTTCCATGAACTCAGCAAATTCTTGGATGTCTTGGTAGTTTTCCACATCATACTCTTCAATCTCACCATAATCAGAAACAGTTGATAAGTAATCTTCTGCTTTTGTAATTAAGGACTGAACCCATGGTTCTAAGTTACTTTTTCCACGAAATTTGTCAATGAGTTGTTGTGCTTTTCTGATTGAAGTTTCCAATTGGTCTACTGCCATATCGGCGTCTGACTCATCACCTTCGTTAGCAAATGCGTTTACATAAGGATTATCTATAACCTTACCCAACTCTGGAGTAAACCCATACTTCTCTTCCATAAAGTTTTTTACATTATGGTATTCTTCTCTGATTAATTCTTTGAGTTGAGATTTATTTGTTTTACCTTTACTCAAAGTTTCACTTGCCGATTCCTTTATGTATCTTTTCCAATCGGAATGTTCCGGTGCCTTATCAACTTGTGTAAAACTACTTTTATTAAATTTGTCTTGGTCTCTTAATGGGTAAACGCTCGATGCGACTTTCTTTTTCATATCAACATAGTAAAGAGCGCCAAAGTAATCAATTAGATATGCTCCCTTTTTACCATCAATGTATGCATCATTATTGTGCCATAGAACACCAGTAGCTCCCAATGGATTGGATTGAGATTTTATATATTTGATTGGAGTATCTTTAGTTAATTGATAGTAATAATGCCCTTGTTTTGGTGCAACCATTCCTTCAGAAAACATTTTAACCATCTTCTTTTGAACTGGGTTGTTAGGTTTGCCTGCGATTGCAGATACTAACTTCATTCTATCAGCAAGTTTACCTTTCTTAACAAATTGGTATACTTTTTCAATGTCCAGTTTATTATCATCAACAAACTTTTGGATAGCATCTTTGTTCATACCAGTCAAACCACCAATTTCCATTGCAGTTCTACTTGCTGCTTCGTTTACTGATTCAATAATGGTATCGGCGTGTGGTCCTTGACCATTCATACCAATTGCAGCACCACCTTTGTGATTCCAGATACTTCTCCAAGCTTCTTCTAATTTCTTTACACCCGCTTTTGATGGTCTCTTTATAAGTAATTCTACTATCTTTTCAAATTTCTTAACCTCATCAATGAATACTTTTAATTTATCATCATTTGATGAGTCAGCTGGATGTGGTTTGTAGTTGTGTTTCAATACGGATTTAACCGAATTAAGTAATGGTGTAGCAAATGCAGACATCACTTCTTTAGGGTCTTTTTTCTCACGAGACACCAATTTATGAATATCTTCAACATTATTATGAATGGCCATTACATATCTAACACCAGCGCCATCTTTTGATTTTTTACCTTCATTTACTGATTCACCATTTACTACCTTTTCAATAGTATCAATATGCCCTTGGATGTAATTGTGTTCTTCTTCAAGGTCCATCATTTTTGCCAATTTCATAATGTTTTTAGCGATGTTTTTAGCAACCATTACATAATCTTTTTCAGGGTCATACCCATCTCTTTGGATATGCTCTTCAATAAAGAATAGTGCGTCTTGTAGTCTTGCGCTTCTTTCTGCCATATCCATATCAACACCTTTAGACTCAATGTCTTTATAAAGAGTTGATGCACCAGGACATACATGGAAGTATTTTGTTTGGTAGTTTCCTACTTTGATTTCTTGTGGGTCGTTCTCATCTTCAGTTACTGATTCATCAACGCCTTTGATTTTTTTATTAACCATCATTGTGATATATCCATCTTTCTTCAAATCCTTTTCAAACTTTACTGCCATATCTTTATCTCTATATGCGGCTTGAGATGGTTTATCACCTTTTTTCTTAGCGTAAAAAATAACATATGCTTCGTTTACCGATTCACCCGTACATTGTTTCCAACCACCACCAGCTGCTTTGTATTGTTTAGATGCCCATCCGTTTGCATATGCTGATGGGTATACATCGAACTTTTGTTTTGCCTGTGATTTATAGTAAGACCATTTTGATGGATTAGTAGGGCAATTTTTTTCTTCTAATTGTTGAACTTCTTCACCCAATAATCTTAACTCTTCAAGATATTTTTTGTTGTCCATCCGAACCCCTTAATTGATATATGCGTTCAGCTCATAACCATTCTTCATGCCATATACCTGAAAGTTAAGAGCTTTTCTTTGTGGTTTACCATTCTTAACAAGACCTACCGTAAACCGAGTATCTTTTCCCACGGATGGTCTTGACCTTAAATTTTTACCACCCAATGCAACTTGAGTTTGCCAATCATCTTCATCGATTTCGAATCCGCGTTTTTCGGCATATTTTCTCGCGGCGTCTGCTGCGTCAGTAAATGACTTGTGGTATACTTGATAATCCGATTCTTGTAAAAGTGACTTCAACTTAATCATTGGTAATCCTTATTTTTTCTTTGCCATTTCAGCTGCTTGTTTTTTTAGTACTTCGTACTCACCCTTTAATGACGAATCCATATATCTATGTAGACCCCAATTGAATGCGGCGGTAAATAGTTTGTAAAATGGTAGACCACCATATTTTTTTCCAAAAGGAGAAGTTCTTATCCAATATAGAAAATGTTCTGCCATTTCTTTTGATAATTTAATACCTTCCACACGGGATGATTCACCTTTGGCTACCGATTGTAATAACTTAGTAGCAGACACTTCATTTAATGATTTGTATACTGACTCTTTAAAGATTCTCATACCGGCATTTTCTACCAATGTCTCAACCTTTTGTCCCAATGGTCTACCAATAGTCATAGAGATATAGAATCCCATTGCGTTTACAATGTCTTTACCATCCCACTTACAAATATTTGCAACTTCAGGACCCAATTCGTAGTGATACATTTCTTCAAGGTCTTTCATACCTTGTGGGTCACCTTCGTATTTTGCTTTGGGGAATAATTTAGCAACACCCTTCGCTTCACTATGGAAGTTGGCGTCACCTAACGCGCCCATCAAAATGTGCATTACTGCCCATTGGTGATTTGGTTTTCCCTTTGAAAGGTCTTTCAACTCTCTATCTAAAAGTTGTTTAACCTTTTTATTCATATTTGCGTCTTCGTTGAGTAATTCCGTTAATTTCATATGTTTACCTTAGTTTAGTTGCGACTGAATACAAATCTATTTTTAAACCATATCCAGCACCTTGATATCCGTATACGGGTTCGATTGGTAATTTTAATTTTTGTTCTATGGCCTTTGCGATACCCAATGCAACTGCATCATCATTACTACCTCGACTTGAAATATAGTCTTGTAGCGTATCAAGTTCTTTTGAACTTTTTGCCATGGCCACAAAGTGAGCTCCACTTGAAATACCTGGACTAATACTAAAGTCGATTGTAAATCTTTTGTTACCTGCTTTAAAATTTATCTTCACTTTGTGTCTCCAACTTTTTTATAAAGTTTTCTCTAAAAATACGAAACTCGCTTTCTATCTTTTCTTCCATGTCTTCCCAAGAAGTCCCATCCCATTCTTCAACCGAACCATCTTCATTGATGTATCGGGCTTTGATAGCAACTTTCAGAGCTTCTTTTTCAAGTTCAGCTTGTTTTAACCAAGCCTTACCATTGCCTAACAATTTTTCTCGTTCGTAATCTTCATACTTACCCTCTATTTTTAATTTGTGTTCCATGTCAATCACACAATCAAAACACATACCATGGATGGATTTCATCTTTAGGTCATTTCTATTTGGGTTCGTACAAGTACAAACTTCTTTACTACATTTGGGAAATGTGTTGATTTCATTTCTCAACTCTGAAAGTTTTCCAAGTTTAATCTTGTACCCTTTCTTTTGCTCCCAGATGTTGCCTTCGTCATCGGTCCATTGGTCACCAACTTCCCTTTTGACAAATTCTTTTTCTTCACCGAAAGCAACCGTGTTTTTCGTTTGAGTTCGGTGATTTCCAGCAATCATTTCTTTGACTGCCTTAATGTTTTGCAATTTTGCCATAACTCTTTTGTATAGTTTTACTAATATAAGTATATTAAAAATACATTAAACCCAAGATTTGGTTGAGTGATGCAAAGGTACCTGTAAGCTTCATTGTGTATCCTTTGTAGGTAAACACAATACCTTCATTTGGTACAATTTTATCTCTACCACCAACTGCGTTTAATCTTTCTAATTCCATTTTTAATTTTGCAATCTTTTTTGGGTCACCCGACTTCTTCACATCTTTGATGGTTTGGTCAAGTCTCTTCTGCATATCTCTCAATGCACCATCAGGATTAACCGTAAGTGCTGAAGACATAAATGATAGAACCTCTGCACCTACACCCAAGAAGATATCTTCAAACTTACGAAGATTATCTTTTGAGATTTTTGCCTGGTCAATCTTATCAGTTTTTTGTGCCCAATCTAATGTTTTCTTATCTGAAATGTTTTTACTATCCAAACGGAATCCTTTGTCGTAGAATGCCCATCTCTTTACCAATCCCATTTTGGTTTTGTTGTCCAAAGTAGTTGGTGAGTTTTTATCAACATACTCTTCCCACCATCTTTGATGATATTCAGCCACACCATCACTATCTTTAAGTTTGAACTCTTTTTGTACTTTGGATAGTTGACCAAAGAACTTTGATTTCATTTTTGATAGTTCTTGGTTTTGTGGAAGTTTTACCACAGGAGGGCCTTGGATGGTATACTTTGATTGAACATGAGCATTCACTTGTTTAATCATACCGGCAAGGATTCTTGCATCAGAGGTGTCTGCTCCAATTGCCTCACCCTTCTCATTGTACTCCATTGTTCCGTGGAAAACTAATAGTGGTTGACCGTA
>Ga0181591_10004800_pt1 | contig 11753 bp, 10 predicted proteins | sample 071ome_33_FD_133757 | JGI IMG/M metagenome (GOLD analysis project Ga0181591, IMG submission 133757) | Coastal salt marsh microbial communities from the Groves Creek Marsh, Skidaway Island, Georgia - 071412AT metaG (megahit assembly) | ecosystem: Environmental > Aquatic > Marine > Intertidal...
CTATATCACCCTTAAGTTTAAGAACCTCCAAAGGAAAGTAGCTATAAGGAGAAGCACTGGCCAAATAGGTAAGTGCATTAAGAGAAATACCTAAAGATTCAATACTCTCTTGGTTAAGCTTATTAATCTTTTGTTCAATACTCGCTTCACTAGCATAGATATTTACAGATAAGAGTGTAATCAGAATTACATATACATATTTCTTGAACATATTTTCTCCTGCATAACAGTTTATTACACGTCATGAGGGCGTCTTTGCTCCCTACGTGTTTTATGGGGCGTGTTTGCCCGGTTATTTTTATAGAAGGCCGTATCATGGGGTATGCAGGGTCGCTTGGTCAATAAATGTCACCGGTTTTTACGTAGTCAATGCACGAAGGTACATGTGTAACAGCCTGTTTTAACATACATTTTTACTGCTCATGCTAATAACTGATTATCACGTTGTTCATTCCAACTCCGGAAAACGCTCCCTGATGACGTATATCCAGTGATATACCGTAACGGATACGTTTTTCTGTGCGTTTTTAAGCTCAAAGTCTGTTTTTCGGTTTATCACGTTTAAATTTCTCACCCGATAAACTACTGTATAAAAAAACAGGTTAAAAAGGGTTTCGTAATGGCCAATCCTAGAATGGATGTAAGGCGTCACATCTCGCCTAGCTCCAATCGATTCATCGATCGCTTTCGCATATTCATTCGCTCTAAAGGCCTCTCTTACAGCACAGAAAAGACCTATTGCCACTGGGTGGTCAGATTCATTAAGGCATGTAAATATCAAAGCGAGAAAGAGTTTAAGGTTTCTGACGTTGATCTATTTCTTACCCATATGGGCAATAGCCGGTATTGCTCCATTAATACGCAACGTACCGCACTAAATGCATTGGTGTTTTTATTTCGAGAATACTTAAAGCAAGAATCAGTAGATCTAGCCTTTAAGAATGCGAGTAAACCTAGAAAAGTTCCGACGGTTTTATCCCAGGGTGAAGCTCAAAGCATCATTTCTCAACTACATGATCGAAAGCGTCTCATAACTCAAATCATGTATGGATGCGGGCTTCGTATTTCAGAGGTGGTTAAATTAAGAGTCAAAGACGTCGACATCGCAAACCGGGGGCTATTCGTAATGGAAGCGAAAGGCAATAAAACCCGACGAACACTTTTACCTAACTGCTTAACGGAACCGCTTCAGCATCAAATTATCAGAGTGAAAAATCAATTGGATTCTGACAAAGCAATCGGTAAGGCTGGCGTCTATATGCCGGATGCCCTAGGTCGAAAATATCCAAATGCACAATTTGAACTGGCCTGGCAATATTTATTTCCAGCAGATCACTACTCTGTAGATCCTAGAAGCGGCGTTGAACGCCGCCATCATTTCGGAGCTCAGCAGGTTCAACGAGTAATAAAACTATCAGCACAAAAAGCGGGGATTCATAAACGCGTGACGTGTCATACCTTTAGGCATTCGTTCGCCACGGAACTACTGAAGCAAGGGACTGATTTAAGAACCATTCAAGAGCTATTGGGCCATTCATCTATTGAAACCACCCAAATTTATACCCATGTGGTGGGTATTAACGATAGAGGCATCGTGAGCCCCGTTGATCTGTAACTGGATAAATAGACACCGTACGTTTCAAAGCGCTAAACGCTTCAGTCAGTCGTCGCCGAGCTGTCTCACATCCACCCGTTATGCCTGATTCAAGGCTTTCTGAAAAAACGCTTCGAAGGCATCGTCCACATCTTTTTGGGTTGGCACCTGCTCACTCTTAACCAAAATAATTAAACTCTGAGCCACCACATGTTCTGATCCACGAGGGTGAACGGTGATGTCTCCCTCTTTGTCTATGTATGCCATAGGTGTACCCACACCCGCCTTTACCATGGCTGTCACCACATCGGCCCATGGCTCTCCCTCTAACCAAATACCGTAGCGTTCTGGGTGATCGTGGTTGCGTGTGAACATATCTTCAATCACCACTTCACTGCCCGGCGCATCCATCGCACGCACCAGCATTTCAGGATAAGATCGAATAGGGCGCAATATGGATTTTATGCCCAGCTCATCTATCCTAGGGCGATTACGATCGTCGACAACTTCAACCAACGTCATATGCCCCAGTTGATGTCGAGTTAAGCGATCAGCAATATCAAACGTGATGCTATCGCTATCGGCATTGTATTCGTCACGAGCCAGCACAAAGATATGCAGTGCTTCTTTGGCGGTTGCGCGTAACAAATCATCTTCGCTGTTCCCCGTGCCGGTTAAATGCTTCACACCCAAGTCTTTCAGGTTGGGTGGCAGGCCTTGGGCAAACTCGTTATTGAGTAGCAGCACAGGGGTATGCTGATAATCCTCATCCATACGAATTTGGTTCACCAGACGTTCAAAAAACAGCTCCGCGTTGTACTTCGGCGCATTGATAATAAGAATGTGTTTATCCATGTTCCAATTCCAGTGTCCACTTCGAATCATTTCAAACCGTGCGATTCGATAATCTACATAATCTCGAATCAAAAACGTGACCAGCGTAATCGCCGCCACATACATGAGGGTGATGGTGGTCATTTGCCCAAACCACGTTTGAGCACTTAGGTCGCCATAGCCCACGGTCGTGAGCGTCGTGAAGGTGAGCCAAACACTCTGCCACGGCGTCAATCCTTCAAACACCATCATGGCAATGACATGAGCAACAATGAGCGCAATCAATACCCAAATGGTGCGATGCAGCTTTCGCGCAAGCTGAACATTCGTTCGATAAGGCTCAATCGTTTTAGGCCCAAACGGCAACTTGATGATGGGACGTAATTTCATGATGCAAACTATGGCGGAAAGCCCTTATCAACTCAAGTGCTATATACCTTTTATGCAGTGCATCAACCCACTGGTCAGGGCGTTGTTCACTTATCGACTTGCCGTGGTAGACTGGGCCACGCATTGTATGAAACTTGGTCTGTCGTTATGAAGCCGCTTATCCCCATTTTTCTTTTCTTGCCTTTTGGCGCTCAAGCGGATGAATCCCTCTGGCAGTTTTCTCTCGGCATAGACCAAACACAAGAACGGTTCGAAACAGAAAACCAATCTAACCAGCTCACATTAAATACACCTAACCTACAAGTTCAGTGGATTAAAAATGATTGGGCTGTGTCATACGGGTATTGGCAAGGGGAAACAGCCACCGCCAAGATCGCCCCCTTATTACAAAGGCATATCAGCTATGGCACTGAATTGAGCGGATGGAGTCTTGCATTAGACTACCAATGGGAAGCCGCCTGGGTAAGCCTCTCTTCACAAAGCAATCAACAGAGTCGCTATACCTATTACAGCAGCCCTGACGTTCAAGCACTCACCGATACGGATTCAACCGATCAACGTAACACCCTTGCTGCAGGCTATGGGCTGTGGTTTCAGGCCACTCAGCTCACCGCGGATATCGCCCTTAGCCATCAGCAATTTGAAGAACGTTATCAATTACTGTATCGCTCTACTGCACTAACCTCTCCGGTCACCCGAGACCAAGAAGATGACGTGCGGGAGAACGGTTGGCTAGGCTCGCTACGATTGGGGGTACAGTACTTTATGCCCCTGTCTGAATTTAGCGACTGGATGTTCGGTGCCAGTATTCAATTTCAAGACACGATCAGCGGTGAAGCGCGCGTTCAACAAAACGTACAGTATCGAACGGCTGGCACGCAATTGCTTAACGATAGCAATGAGTATTTTACCCGTAGCGATACCAGTGCGACTTCGACCGCGATTCAAACCGGATGGATGGGCCTGCAAGGCAGTATGACCTTGGGCATCAATAAGTGGCAGGATCAAAGCTGGTCTGACGCTCAGCTGCAAATGTTAGTCAGCACCCAGTTTTGAATACCGACTAATCCATACTTACGTCATATGCGTTTTTGCAATTGTTTAAGACGCTGAAACTTTTGTCGCAACAATTGACGCTGTGCTGGCGTCATCTGCTTGAATTTTTGATACCTCTGCTTCAGTTTCAATTTCGCTTCAGGGCTAAGGCTACGATACTTAGCTAACGCTTCGCGAGCCTTCATTTGACGATCTTTTGGTAAAGCGGAAAACTGCTTAAAGCGTTCTTTCGCATTCAGTTGCTGCTGTTCACTCAAGCCATTCCAGCGCTGTGCCCCTTGAATTAATTTCTGCTGTTTTTCCGCATCGATGTTTATCCACTTGTCTTTAAACGGCGCCAGAGTGGTTTGCACGTCATCAGGCAAGGCAGAAAACTCCGATGACCATACGTTCAATGACAAGGTATATAAGCAGGTTAGCAACATCAGCTTTACACATTTATTGATCATGGTTGCTCTCCTCTGTTTCATCATCCGATTCCTGTTCGATCATGGTTAATGGATCAACCCATTCACCGTCTTCTTCTACACTTTCCGCAAGAAACATGAGAAATGCTTCGTCTTCTATTGGGCTAGGTGCGGCCACCAGCCAAGTACTGATCATCAGCGTAAGAAAGCTCAGCACTTTGATCCAAGCTCTCTTGCTCGCTAAGCCAAATTGCGAATTCCAAGTCATCCACCAGCTCCCATTCAGTTTCATCTAACTCGGCCAAGGAGACCATTAATTCCATGCTGTCTAACGGCGCATTCACAGTCGGCCCTTGTGTCGCAAACCATATTCCCAGCGCGAGTACAGTCGAAGCCGCAGCCGCCAAACTCGGTGTTAACCAATTCGATTTAGGCCGAGGGGCCGCTTGCGCTAGCGCCTTGCTTCTGGCTTCCGCTAAAGCGGCACGAACGGAATCGGGAACCTGTTGCTCCGATTGATCAAGGGCACGTTTTGCCTGTTGTTCAAGGTCGTTCTCTGTCATTCGCTCACTCATGACCGCTACCCTCTTGCCATGCGTTCATCGCCAGCTGCAATTTTTGTACAGCTCTATGATAGTGTGTTTTTACACTGCCCGTCGAGACAGCCATAACCTCAGCGGTTTGTTCGACGCTCATGCCTTCCCAACACCTGAGCAAAAAGCATTGCTGCTGCTTGATGGGTAAGGTTTCAATAACCTCTAACATGGCCTCTTGATGCTGGTGTTGCTCCATCACCTGATCTGGCGTGATGTCATCCACGCCCTCGACCACCTCAACGGTGTCATCGGCCTCGTCTGTTTGTTTGTTCTTACCCCAAGTGAACCAATGCTTGGTACGATTTTGCTTTCTATGCCAATCCGTAATCTGGTTCTGAAGAATGGTAAAAAACAGTGGTCGCCATTCTTGCTCTGGTCGATCGGCGTATTTTTGCACCAGCTTCATCATGGTGTCTTGCACAATATCCAGCGCATCGGCGTCGTTATGAACCGCCATCACGGCCATTTTAAACGCTCTCACTTCTACACTTTGTAAAAATTGATCAAGATGCTGCACAGATAAAATCATATTGAATAGGGGAATCCGCCTCACTATAACAGCTAATGCACAGGTACCACACTCACGTGTGGCACCTTCAGATTCATTGAGCCTTATTTCAGACTAACGGTCATTTGAGACGCTGCAATGGTGGCTAACTCGGCATCGTAGAAGCCCTTTGTTGCCATGTGTTTAGCAGACAATCCTGAATCCAGTGCCGCGCTCAGCGCCAGTTGGAATTCCGCATAATCGGTATAGACCACAACGTAAGCAGCACTCTCAGCCGTGGCTGCGTAACGCAATGCATAACGGCCCTCTCCAGATTCGCTACTGACAATAGCAGACACGGTTTGGGTGGCACTGAGCGAAAATGGAACCCCTGCGAATTTAATGCCCGAGCTGTCGGATAAGCCCAACGTTAAGCTCCCATTCGCTTCGATGGTTAAACCTAGTCCTAGCACGCTGCGTGCACTGTAAGCCACCGCTGAGTTATCAAAGTTAGGGGTGATGATTGAAACCGCTTCGAAATCCGTTGGTGCGGTCGCATACGCCGCAGCATATCCGCGCACCGCCACTACGTCATCTTGTTCCATCGTCGCCGTATCGAGTGTAAAGGTTTCCACTTCAAACGCGTTTTCATCCACATCGTTATTCATGTCTACACCGGTTTCGGCAAAGTTATACAGCGCTAGACGACGACCATTGTAACGCTCTAAATCCAGGGTCAGAGGCGTGGTTTCTACCACAGTGCCCACGGCCTGAGAAAACTTTAAGCGCACTTGGTCGGCATCGAATGTCACCTCAGCGCCATCGATAGTGGCATCGCCGATGGCAATGATTCGCTGGCCCACCGCGATATTCGCTAAAGAGGCATCACCTAAAATATAACCTGTCACATCGGTCTCGTTATCCACCGTTAATTGGATATCGCCACCAAATTGCGCAATGCCGTCTCGTGTTTCCACAATAGCGCCACTTAAGCTGATGCTGCTCTCTGTACGAGCCGTCACAACTCCTTTCACAAGGTCGCTCTGATCCCATGGCACACTGCTACCCGCCACCACGGTCTCGGCTAATAACTTGGCTTCGCCTTTTACATGCTCGCCGTAACTGACAATCGCCACACCGGCTTCCAGCTCGGCCAATGCTGTTAAGCCAGCTGTACCGACGAATTCTTCGCCGTTAATTTCAAAACGCGTATCGCTGTTGGTCATCACTGCGGCCGAACCAAATGCACCCGAACGTAAACGCATCGGCAACACCTCCGCAGTAAAGGTTTCTGATGCCACATCTACTTGACTGAGTAAGCCACGTACACGTAGATCTCTGCCCTCGTCGATATAGGCTGTCGCCAACATAAACGGCTCCACCTGCACCATCGCTGGAGACTGGCTGATGATACGGTTCGATGCTTCCAAATCTAAGTCCAAGGTCAATTGACTCAACTTGCCACGACGAACGGTAAATCCCTCTTCACCATTTAGATTCATCGTCATCGTTAGCTCTGTCACAGCGTTACCTTGAACATCGACCACCTCTGCAATGACATGTTCGCCAGCGTCGGTTTCCACTACTACTTCGGAATTCGAGTAATCTAGATTCAACTCGACAGCTTGGTAGACCCCTGCTGGAATCGACAGGGTCGCAAACCATTCACTAACATCTTGGTACTGAACAAAATCCATTGACGTATTAATCGGCAACGCATTCACCCGCGTACCGTCCGCTCGAATAAAGGTAATATTGCTTACATCCACTCGATACGTCACAAAATCCTCTTCCGCGTCAGTCACGGTGACTTGTACCTGACCCGCATCATTTTGCTCATCGGATAAATTACAACCCTGAAGCGTCAGCACACTAGCCAATCCCAATCCAGCCATTGCAAGAGTAAGAGCGTTCTTTTTCATGTCGTTCACCTATGTTTGTCCCAGTTATCTATTGGTTTTTTCTGTGTACACCCCCCTTAAAACGCACCACTGGGCAAATGGTTGACATGAATGTGAAAAAAAATGCATTTTTTTCAATTGGCATCCACTAGGCTATGCCATTAAGCTATTTAAATACCCTGCCAATATGTGCAAATAATCAGATCTCAAGGATATCCGATGCTGCCTGAGTCGTTGCAATCCCTTAGTCTAAGTCGCCAGCAAGCGCTTACAGGCTGGCTTCATCAGCACCACCTTAACGTGGACGCCTCCACTCTCGAGGCCCTCACCAAAACCCTGACCATCAGCGACTACGCTCACGAAAGCATTCAGCACTTTCCCGATCTCATGACCCGTATTGTGGAAGAGGATTTTTTACAAATACCGCTAACCCCTGACCAAGCAAGGCAAGACTTACAAGATAGCCTGGCAAACTGTTCAGATGAGGCATCGTTATTCCAAGGCCTGCGCCAATTTCGTCGCCGTCACCAGGTACGCATCATTCATCGAGACCTCAACGGCCTAAGTCCGCTGAAAGCCACGCTTAAAGAATTGACTCTGCTAGCGGACTTATCTATTCAGGCCGCATTGGATTGGCAGCACAAACGGTTAGTGGAGCGCTATGGCGAGCCCATGGGCAAATCGAGCAAACAGCCCCAGTCGCTCATCGTCATTGCCATGGGTAAACAGGGTGCAGGTGAACTTAACCTGTCGAGCGATATCGATCTGATTTTTGCGTTCAAAGAAAATGGCGATACACAAGGGCCTAAATCCATATCCAACCAGGAGTTCTTTACCAAGTTGGGACAGGCACTGATTCAGAGTCTTGATAAGAACACGGTGGATGGTTTCGTATACAGAGTGGACATGCGATTGCGCCCCTATGGCCAGTCAGGCCCCTTAGCCATGAACTTTCCCAGCCTAGAAAATTACTACCACGAACAAGGCCGTGACTGGGAACGGTACGCCATGATCAAGGCCCGAGCAGTCACCGGAAGCCCAGAGCATGTGAGTGAGCTCATGTCGATCATGCGCCCATTTAGTTACCGCAAATACGTGGACTTCGGTGCATTCGAGTCTCTGCGAGAAATGAAAAAACTGATCCAACAAGAGACCATTCGCCGCAACCTTGATACCAATGTGAAGCTGGGCAGTGGCGGTATTCGCGAGGTGGAATTTATTGCTCAGGCGTTTCAGTTGATTCGTGGCGGCCAAGAGCAAGAGCTTCAGCAACCTAACATCTTTAAGGTATACGAGTACTTGAAAAGCAATGGCTATCTACCACCCGACGCCGTAGATGAGTTACTGCAAGCCTATGTGTTTTTGCGCAACAGCGAGCATGTTATTCAAGCTCTCAGGGATGAGCAAAGTCAGACCCTACCCGATAACGATTTAAATCAACAACGTATGGCTTACGCCATGGGCTATCCTAGTTGGGATGAATACCGAGCGGCTTTAAATGATCTAAGGCAGAAGGTCGCCTTTCACTTCAATCAAATTGTGGCAGAAGAACAAGAAGACACTGAAGAGTCTGATATCAGCCAGTGGCAAACCCTCTGGCATGATCAAGACGATGCCGTGTGCTTAGTGGAAACCGACAATACAGCACTCCACACTCTACTGGACCGCTTAAGGCAGCAAGCGCAAACCAAGATGCAAGCCATTGGCCAACAGCGCTTGGACAAAGCCATGCCTTTGATCCTGCAAGCATTGTGGGATGACGCCAACAAAGACATCATCGATTGTCCATTAACCACCCTCGAACGGATCGTGCCGCTGATCGAGGCCATACTTCGCCGCACAGCCTACTTGGTGTTACTCACCGAAAACCCCCAAGCGATGCGCCAGTTGGTACGTCTATGTGGGGCTAGCCCTTGGATTGCCCAAAGCATCACTCAAGCCCCGATTCTTTTAGATGAATTGTTACATCCGGCGCACTTGTTCAATCCAGGTACAAAGCAAGATAAAGAAGACGACCTAACCCAGCGCCTATTGCGCATTCCTGAGGATGACCTCGAAGAACAGATGGATGCCTTACGGCATTTTGCCCAGGCCCATAAGCTGCAAACCGCCGCCAGCGACATCACCGGGGTCTTGCCATTAATGAAAGTCAGCGACCACCTCACGTGGTTGGCGGAAGTCATTTTAGAAAAGAGCCTTTACCTAGCTTGGCACCAAATGGTGGAGAAATACGGTTACCCCACCAATGAGCAGGGCGAGGCCGTATTAGAGCCGGACTTCCTCATATTGGGCTACGGTAAAGTGGGCGGCATCGAACTGAGCTATGGGTCCGACCTAGATATGGTGTTCCTACATGGCGGCGTTCCCAATCGCTACACCACGGGGGTCGACGGTAAGCGCGAGCAAGAAAACGGGGTGTTCTATACCCGTATGGCACAGCGCCTGATTCACATCCTGAATACCACCACCCGCGCGGGGCAGCTTTACGAAGTGGACATGCGACTGCGCCCGAGTGGCGCTAACGGCATGATCGCCGCGAGCCTCAAAGCCTTCGAACAATACCAACTAAACGAAGCCTGGACCTGGGAGCATCAGGCCTTGATTCGCGCTAGGGTCATCGCAGGAAAAGACACCCTTGGGGATAAATTTAGTGAAATACGCCAAAAAGTCCTCACAAAAGACAGAAATCCCCAACAACTGCTGCAAGAAGTACGAGAAATGCGGCAAAAAATGCGCGATAATCTCGGCTCCCAAAGCATGGGCAACGCAGAGTATCACCTCAAGCAAGACGCGGGTGGCATTGTGGATATCGAGTTCTTGGTGCAGTACCTAGTGCTGGCCAACTGCCCCCACCATCCAGACTTGCTCACTTGGACCGACAACATTCGATTGCTAGAGACACTGGCAGCGCAAACTGTTCTCGACCAAGCACAATGCGATGCCCTCAAACAGGCCTACATCGCCTATCGTTCATTGGCACATAGAAGAGCCTTACAGAACCAAAAGTTACTGTTAAGTCCCAATGAACTCGACCAAGTTGGGTTACGTCCCCACATCGACAAGGTAAACGCGCTCTGGGAAACGTTTATGAATTCCACGCAGTAGCTCGCCCATCGCCACTGCGCTATACGCATCAGACACAATTGAGTTGAAAGGTTCGGTAGGACCTTTGCACCTAAGGTTAGGAATAAAATGGCCGCATTTGGAACCGTTTTCATGCCTCAAATGGCAATGGCAACATTCGCAGACAATGCCTGGAGCGAATCCAGCATCGTTTCATCTGACAAACTCGAACTGCATCCGGGTGCCCACGTCTTGCACTACTCAAGCACCTGCTTCGAAGGGTTAAAAGCCTTCAAACATGAAGATGGCAGTGTCAATATTTTCCGTATGGATGCCAACATTCGCCGCATGGCTCAAAGCACAGACTTACTGTTTCTGCCCGCCATCAACGAAGGCCAATTGGCGGACATGATTCAAGGTTTGGTAAAACAATACGCTGACGAAGTCCCAGCGGCGCCAGGTTCAATGTACATTCGTCCAACGCATATCGGCACCGAGCCCAGCATTGGAAAGGCCGCGGTTTCATCAGAAACGTCACTGCTTTACGTTTTACTGTCACCGGTAGGCGACTACTTTGCAGGCGGTGTGAAACCACTGCGCTTATTGCTTGAAGAAAATGGCATGCGTTGCGCGCCTCATATGGGCATGATCAAAAGCGGTGGCAACTACGCCAGCGCCCTTGGCCCAATCGCCCGCGCACGTAAAGAAAGCAACGCCGACCAAGTATTGTTCTGCCCAAATGGTGACGTTCAAGAAACCGGCGCAGCGAACTTTATCCTGATCGATGGTAATGAAATCATCACCAAGGCGTTAGACAGTTCATTCCTTCATGGCATTACACGCGATTCCATTCTGACCATTGCGCGCGATGCTGGCATGACCGTTACCGAACGAGACTTTACCGTAGACGAACTCATTGAACGGGCACAAAAGCCTGGTACCGAGGCTGCCCTATCCGGTACGGCTGCGGTGCTAACCCCAGTAGGCACACTGATCCATAATGGCAAAGACATCACGGTAGGCTCAGGTGAAGCAGGCGAAACCACGCTAAAACTTCGTCAAGCCTTGAATGACATTCAGTGGGGCCGTGCTGAAGATAAGTTCGGTTGGCTTAAAAAAGTGTAAGCCGCTGTATGAAGCGAAATCGATAAGGGCGCTTAGCGCCCTTTTTTATACCTCGTTTTTAAAATTCACTTTCATGTCGTTTTAGGAGTCGTCATGTCAACAGAAGCCGCCATCATACTCGCTGCATTTATCGGACTGTTCATTGGTTTTTATATGTTTGGTAAGCAGCAATTAACGAAACGTATTGAAGAAGGTGCGTCTTTCTTAGCAAAGAATAAAGAACGCGCAGACGTATTAACTACCCCGAGTGGACTTCAGTATCAATATTTAGAACACGCCAAACCACAAGAACAGACGCTA
>Ga0181591_10004805_pt1 | contig 11749 bp, 15 predicted proteins | sample 071ome_33_FD_133757 | JGI IMG/M metagenome (GOLD analysis project Ga0181591, IMG submission 133757) | Coastal salt marsh microbial communities from the Groves Creek Marsh, Skidaway Island, Georgia - 071412AT metaG (megahit assembly) | ecosystem: Environmental > Aquatic > Marine > Intertidal...
CAACGGTTTGAGGGCGATACTTCTCTACCCAAAGGAAATCATTCATGCTAAAGGTCTTTGAAATTCACGACTAATAATATTAGATGCATGGAGCATCTGTTTCATATATTCTACACCATCCTGAGGTGTAGTGTGATCTCCACAAGTGAAGACATCACAAACTGCCATACCTAACTCTGGCCAAGTATGAATGCTGATATGAGACTCAGCAAGCATAGCGACACAAGTTACACCCTGAGGATCAAACTTGTGTGAATTTAGTGCCAGCAAAGTAGATTGACACTTCACACTAGCATGATACACTACATCCCTTACATAATTCTCGTCATCCAAGAATTGTGCATCACACCCATTAAGGGTGAAAAGGATGTGTCTCATCAGTTGTTAGGCTCCAACGCAATTAGATACTTAACATTATCTGCTTCAAAGCGGGCAACATTGTGCTTGCTGATAGTAACATCATAACCCTGGTTATAGAGTTTCAGATTCTCCATCTTGAAGCAATAGCAAAACTCATCATCGGTCTCACCAACTTCAATCGAATATGAGTTAGAAGTTTCATTCTTCTTGTCAGTCAGACACAGATTCATAGTGCCGTTGTGACCATACAAACAAAGATCAGGCACACCACAGATAGACCATGCCTTACGAATCTGTTGCAACACTGGAGCTTCCAAACGAAAATGTACATCCTCAGAAGGAAGATCAACATCCTTCTCAGGAGGTTGTACGATAATATCTGGATCCGAATAAAAGAATTTGACTTTAGATCGACCACCAGGATTGCTAATCAGCAGGTGCTGATCTGGATCGGTATCAATAACTGGAGTGCCTTCAAAAAGATTGAAGACTGCAATCAGAGAAGGCAAATCATAGATTGCCATGTCACGATCGAAAGTTTCCTGCACCTTTGCCTTGGCAAGAATATTCTTATTCAGACTCAAAGTTTGAATCTGATTGCCAGGTTTGATAACGATCGACTTATTAATAGTCGAAAAGTTTTGGAGCAGATCAATAGTTTCTTTAGAGATTACGGTCATCGATTAGGATACTCCTCACGGGTTGCATTTTTATCATTGAAGTGTAGCAGCAGAAGTGCATAGTGCAGGATTTTAATAATGTCCCGTCGTGCGCTACCCTTCTTATCGTAGCGAGATGCATACTTCAGAATGTTACTCCGACAGAATGCTTCACCATCGCCACAGGATTCAATCAAATCAAGGGTTTGAATACCAGCATCACCAGTAGAGTAATGCTGGTTGTAGGTCCCTTGAATATACTGCTTCAATTCTTCAAGCAGTGCTTCTTCATTGTATTTCATAATCAGAATGGGGCTTCCTCCTCATTGTACTCGGATTCCTCTCCTGCGTCAACCTTAGTATACAAATCAAGGAAAGATTGCTTGGTATCGGTATCAAAACGATTGATACAATTGGTGATTGCTTTCATGCGATCACCAAAGATTTGATTCGCTTGGACAATATGCACCAGGCGGCGGGTGGTGATGATCTCATCCACACCACCATCATAAAAGGTCTTACGGATTACACCTGCCCACTTAACAAGGTTTTCTGCAAACTGATCATCACAACCATTGTTGGTAAGAATCTTAACTTCGGTAGTAGCAGTAGGATACTCCTGCTCAAAGGTCACAGGGAAACGCTCAAGGAATGCCTCATTGAGCACATTAGTACCAACAAAACGACCATCGTCACTACCTTTACCTTTAGTATTAGCAGTAGCAAAAATAGTAAATCCTACTGAAGGACGGACATATTTACCAATCTTCTTAAGAAAGATTCCCTTACCTTCTAGCACAGACTGCAGACACAGGATCTTGTTAGATGCCAGGTCAACCTCATCTAGAAGCAGCACAGCTCCGCGTGAAAGAGCCTCCACGACGGGTCCATTGTGCCAGACAGTTTCGCCATCAACAAGACGAAACCCACCAATAAGATCATCTTCGTCAGTCTCAATGGTAATGTTTACACGAATGAGCTCTCTATTTAGAGCAGCACATGCTTGCTCAACAGAGACGGTCTTGCCATTACCAGACAAACCAGTGATAAAGGTGGGATAAAACTGACGGGAAGAGATGATCTTCTTTACATCGGAGAAATTACCGAACGGGACATAAGTGCCATCTTTCTCAGGAATAAAACACTGATCTTCCTGCTCGGTATCACTCAGTTGCTTTTCAAGACGCTCAGCGAGAGTCAAATTCCACTTACCACGACCAACTTTATATTCATCCAGACGTTTACATGCAGTGGGATACGAAACACCAACTGCATCTGCAACATGTCGCACTTGATCAGCACCTACCTCAACACCAAACATCTTGGTCAGAGTATCAACAATATCCTGAGTAGTGATTTCAGACTTGCGGGGCATTGCTCTCCTTTGATTACCTTGTAATTATAGCAGAAAACCTGCCCCGTGGGACAGGTCAGTGGACAGTTTTTAATCGTCACACCCAATCTGGTTTGCGGGATCCGTCACGAAGATAATTAGATGCAACCCAAGGTTTACTCGAAATATACATTTTGTAAGCAGTAAAAGTGTCAATGCTTGTGTCAGATTTAAACTCATCGGGCATTGCTCTAGCGAAAGGAGTTAACTCAGAAAAATGTGCTGGATCTAAAGGGAATATCTTATTCGCATACGCTAATGTATGTAGGCAAGAATGTATTTTTGCGTATCGATGCGAATACTCTTCGCATAATGCAAGACCATGTTTAATTAACCATCTTGCATTTGCAATAGTTTCATTTGCCCAAACTGTACATGGGTGTTTGCGAAATGCACCTTTTTCTGTAGCGTATGGTGTGCCATCAATTTTTGGCAATGTGCCATAACCATGACCCCACTTTTTTGATGCTACGATAGAAAGCATCTGACAGCATTCCAGTGGCATCTTGACAATGTGTTTGTCAGGCAAACACTGCGCTGACTTGACTGGAGATAAATCGGTAACAAAAATATTCATGCGATTTGCTCAATGAATGCATTAAGAATGGTTTTGTTTGTCATTTTTGATCCCATGTGTTTTTTGAATGCACGAGTCAATTCTGCTTTGGTGGCAACTTCATTTTTTTGTTTGACTTCAAGGTCATCAGTGCCTCCACCAATATAGTTGTTGGGTAGGAAGAATTGTTTGCTGAATCCCGTCTCCCCATTGAGAGCAACAAATCGATCCTTGGACCATTGTTTGTGATATTTTTCTTGATCATTAGGCACAACGTCACTCAACAAGCGATTCAATTCAGACTTGGTGCAAAGTCTAATGCCAATCCAATTGTAGTCAGTAATTTCTTTATAGAAAGAAACAATTTCAGAAGTGGTGCTATAAGGGCTGCTATTAATACGACGTGAGTATCCAGTCTCAGAATCGCGCAAGATAAAAACTTTATAACGATGGTGGCACAAATAATCAACTCTCATCTCGCCTTCACGATAGTGTCCTTCAGGATAGTTTTCAACTACCCAACTCATAGGATTTGCCTCACCATCAGTCAAAGAAACAACATTAACTTTTTGAATATTCTCAACTCGTTTCATCTCCTTTACTGCTTCGCGCATACACATAACTGCTTCTGCAAGAGGAGTGCCGCCAAGAGAATACTCAGAGAAAGGTTTCACATTGTATGCATTCTGCCCCCAGGATTGTGCCCAGATATAACGCATTTGATTATCAAGCATTTTAGCATTCATTTGGGAAGAGAAAAATTCCAGCAAACGAAAATCATTGGGAATGTGAAGAGTTTTAGAATTAGAATTGCTTTGACGATCAATGTGATAACCGCTCTGAAAAGCATACACTCGGAAAGGAATGCCAACCTTACGGCAAAACCAAATCAAATTATAAGTTTGCTTTAGAGTATCCATGAGCACATTTGCCATAGATCCAGACCAGTCAAGAAGCATCACCAGTCCATGATTCTTACCATCAGGGACAACATTCACTTTCTTAAAAATATCTTCGTTGTAGCGATAGGTATGCAATTTATTAGTATCAAGCACACCAGTCTTGGACATGGAAGTGCGAGCATACTGGTCAGCAGACTTCTTCATCTCAAACTGTTTGACCAGATAGTTTACAGACTTCTGAGCAGATTTTTTGTACTCTTCACATTTATCGTAAGTAAAATTTAGACCATCTGAATTCCAAGCAGTAAAATGCTCATTCAACTGATGATGAATCACTTTCCAAGGAACGAGATAATCATCCAGTTTGATCTTGGGAAGATCCAGATACACCCACTCTTTAGCATCATCGTCAACCAAAGTCTCAAGTGCTTCAGCAAGTGCTTCTTCAGTCAGAGACTTGGTTTCATCATAACTCTCTCCACCCTGATAGGAGGGAGTGTCAAGATCTGCAGCACCGCCAGCAGTTTCTTGCTGCTCAGATTCTTCGTCATCGTTACTTTCACTTTCGCCAGAGGTAGGTGTTACCTCATCGCTCTGCTCACCAGAAGAGTTTTGACTGGACTGTGGTGCGGGGATATTTTCTTCCTTTTGCTTTTGTTTTTCTTCTGCAAAACCATAGATCTCTTTAGCGAGAGCAATCACCTCTTCAAAGGTATTGGTATTTGCTGCACGGGTAACAAAATCTTTCTCATCATCATCAAAGTTTACACCAGGATTACCTTTGAAATAAAGATTGATACGATCGATCAGAGGAAGAGTATCCATGTCACACTCTTTGACGCCGAAAAAATCTTTCTCCCACAACTCACGATAACCTTGGAAGAATGACTTGCGAAGACCAGGATAGGTGCGCTTCATCATCTTTTCGATACGAGCATCCTCTAGGACATTCACAAAATCCTTTGGAGCACCCTCATAATCAACATTAGGGGTATAGAGAGCATGACCCACCTCATGACCCACCAGAAGGTCATAGACGGTCGCTGAGGCAGTCTTCCAGATAGGAAGGATCAGCACACGGTTGTTAACGTCAAAGCAAGCAGTGGTGATCTTACGGTGCTCCACCTTGAGATTCTCGGTAGCGAGCAGTTTTGCAAGAGTGCCTTTGACTTCGGTGTTGACGATCATGTCTTCTCTGCGTTTACCCACTTATTATAGCACCCCCTACTCCGATCGGACAACCTGAGGGACAGTTGGTACATCGTCCCAATGACGGATCACCCCTGCGACAATGAAACAATTAGTGACAAAATAAGTGAGAAGTATAAGAGTGCGTATGCCAGCAATTGCATCTGCCTCTCGCTTTTCACGTCCTTCTTTTCTTCCGAGTGCATAGCACCACAATCTCCACATCAATTAAATAATTCCCGTTCTTTCATAAATTGTAAAGTTTCTTTCAAACCACCAACATGTTTGAATCCAATGTTAATTTGTGGATACTCGGCACTTTCACCAAACTCTTTGTCAAATCCTCTTTGAGTAAAGTGCTGACCGAGTTTATACTCTAAGAATTCACCACCAAGAGATTGGAGAAGCATTGCCATTCGCTCACATTCTTGACTACCATTGCTATAAATTACTACCGTTTCAGTCATCTGCTCGTCTAATAATAGAAATAACTTTTTGCTCTGGGTGCAGACCTCTTACAACTTGCTCTGCATCATCATAATCGATTGCATCAACTACAGAATGAAACCTAACACACTTGTGTTGCTCATCCCAAGTTTGCACTTCGTAACTCAATCTCTTTGCCTCCAATCATCAGGTTTGTCCTGTTTAAACCAATCTACAATCTCATCAGCACTGCCGAATCCCGATCTGTAATTAGATGGATCAGGATCACCCAGTCCCAACTGATTCATAAAATCGTCCATGCTACCTTCAACCATATCAGGATTAGCAGCTTTACGTCTTGCTTTGTTTAACCATTCTCGGGCAGTTGTATGTCTCTTGGCAAGTTTCTCTGCCCAAATCATATCTTCAAGTTTTACATCTTCCCCATTTACAATACACTTACAAATAAACTCTAAACGTAGCCTGTATTGAGTAGAAAGCATGTTAGTTACGCAATTTGGACTCTAATTCATTCACCTTATTAAACTCAGCATATGCCGACTCCGACCTGTCCTCAAGGATACAGAGGATATCATTCACGATGATATCGTTGTCAACATAATCATCCAAGTATTTGTCAATGGCCTCTTTAAGGTATCTATACCTGTGCCATTCTTGGGAATAAGGTTTATACATGATGAAATTGGAGGGTAAGATTATTTAGCTGTCGTCAGACAGTTTAGAAAAATCATTCATTTTTTCAAACTTTAATGTGCGTAAAAATTTATCGACTAAGATCTCACCTTTATGGGAAATCACAAATACGTTTGTCTCGTTACCAAGACTACGAAGAATTTTAAGAAGCTCATTAGTGCCTTCGGTATCCAAAGATGAATCAAAAACTTCATCCAAGATAAGAAGATTGGTTGCTACAGAATTTTTCATGCGAGCAACTTCTCTCCATGTAAACAAAAGTGCTAGGTCGATCTTTTGTTTCTCTCCTTCAGAAAACGAAGCATAACTAAATTCATCCCTGAAGCGACTTTTAATAACTTCATTAAACTCTTCGTCAAGTGTGAAGTTGACATAGAAGTCCATAGACTGCAGGTATTTATTAATCAGTTGATTAAAAATTGGAATGTATTTTTTAATGATCTGCCTTTTGATTCCACTATCCTTCAGCAAAGAAGATACAACTTGATATTCATCAAGTTTTTTGCTGATGTCTGCACACTGAGACTTATTAGTTTCCAATTCTTTGGTTGCTATTTTAAGAGACATTTCAGCATCAGAAATGTTTGGAGTATTCATACTGTGGTCGATGAGTTGTTTTTGAATCTCCAAATTGTCAAACTCTAGACGTACAATTTCTCTCTCTAGAATATTAATCTCACTACGCAACTCATGAGCTTGAGAAGACTTTTCATCCAACTCAGTAAGTTGTGCTGTCAGTCTATCAATCTCCTTTTCAATGTCCCACACTTCTTTTGTAATTACACTGCCCTTATCACTCAGGGATTCGATTTGTTTTTCCTTGAAGTCATCTTGAATACTTTGTCCGCAAGTAGGACAATCGCTATGACTTTCAAAAAACTTAATGTCTCCAATAAGTCTCTTAAGGTCAGATTTTTTAACTGCTTTATCTTGCTTGAATTTAGAAACATTCTGTTTAGTTTCATTATATGTTGTGAGATCAAACTCAACTAAACCAAGTTGCTTTTGTTTCTCGACAAGTTTAATTTGACTATCGTCAATTTTAATAAGATTTTCAGATACCTTATCTTGTTTCTCTTTTAAATAATTTTCATTAACTTCCTTTAAAGAGTCAATAAGTTTTTGATGGGAGTTTACTTTCTCCTTCGATAAATCCAAAAGATGCTCACAGTCCCTACTGGAATTTTGCGCTGCCCTAACCTTATCCTTAAGTAAGGTATTCATTGAGGAAAAAATACCAATATCTAGAAGATCTTCGATAACTTCTCTTCGATGAGCAGCAGCAAGTTGCATGAAAGGAACAAAAGTGCTACTACCAAGAATAACGACCTGAGTGAAAGATTTAAAATTAAGTTTAAGTACAGATTGCTCAAGATATTTTTGGGTGTCTTTAGTTGCTGCATCCTGATCTACCAGTTTATTGTTTTTGTAAATCTCAAATACTGCAGGTTTAATACCTCGGAATACACGATATTCGTCCTTGCCAATACAAAATATAACTTCAACTTTAGTGCCCTTTTCGTTAATACTATTAACTAATTGTGGTTTATTAATTTTGCGAAATGCTTTTCCAAATAAAGCAAAACACAAGGCATCCAACATGGTTGACTTTCCAGCACCATTAGATCCCACAATAAGAGTGGAGGGAGATTCACAGAGACTTATTTCTGTCCACTGGTCACCTGTTGAAAGAAAATTTTTCCAACGAATAGTTTCAAATGTAATCATCTTGGAGGAATAACAAAATCATCATTTGTAATTACAGTATAAAAATAACCATAATTATCACAATTAATTGCAACTGTTGTGAGATCAACTTCTACTATTTCTAAATCATCGTCACATCCATCAGCAAGAAGTAACTCTTGATATCTAGTAGCATCATCATGATTCTCGAAAAGTTGGACGGTCTTAACCATATCTTTGTTAAAGACCGCATAGACACCGCCAGTAGATTTATCTGAAAGAATATACATTAGAGCTCACATGCTTCGATGTACAAAGATCTCATGATTCCCTTTACACTTGAAGTGTCAACCTTAAGATCGATCTCATCTATGTATTTATCTAATAGTGTCATGGTATCTTCGGTTTCCAGCACCTCACCAGACATTTCTACAGATAGATCTTCAATGATCTTTAGATCGGCAAGTCCAATATCTTGGAGAAGTTTAACGTCATAATCAAAATTTGCATTGTCACCTTTATTCTCAACAATAAGTTTGACGTATGAGCCTTCCAAATTATCGGGCACATCCATTCCCTCATTGTAGTTGATTTTATGAAACATGTCAAATGGATTGCGATAGAAAGTAGTTTTCAAAGTCTCAGTGTCAAAGACATGAAATCCTCTCTTACAACCATAGTCGTTCCAATACAACTGATAGGGATTACCGAGATAGGTCACATTATCTTTTTTGGACTTCATATGATAATGTCCACTGAAAACTCTATCAAACTTGGAAAAGATATTTTTATCCATTCCACTTTCCATTATATGCCCAGGATGAGCCTCAAAACCGTTAAGCTCAAGATGACCCATGCAGATGCGTGCAGAACTAGTCTGGATTTCTCGTAGGGATTCATCTCGGTTTCCATCACAAATCCAAGGAAGAAACAATATATCAATACCGTCAAAAGTAACAGTAGTGGGACTATCGTGAACGATGATGTTGTTGTACTCTCCCAATAGTTCTCTAGGGGCATTGACTCTCAGGGTATTCTTGTAGTAAATATCATGATTACCAGTCAACATGTGCATACGCACACCCATTTCCTGAAGAGGATTAAACCACATTTCTTTTGCCTCATTCAGAGACATAAAGTTGATGGACCTTCTTTTATCAAAGGTATCACCTAAAGCAATCACAGTATCAATCTTAGATACCTTGATAAAAGGGACAACTATTTCGTTGTAAAACTTTTTATATAGATTGATGAAAAATTGATTATCATTACGTACTCCAAAGTGCTGATCCGTAATTAAAAGAATTTTCATCGTTTGGAATTTATGGCAATGCGAGACTTGATCTGATTATACTCGGATCCTCCATCACCGTCAACCGAGAAAACTTCGTCATATCCAGACCTTTCAAGAATTTTTTCTTTGATATCCATCTGTCTTTTTTCTTTTGCAATGCGTCTCAAAAACGCATAGTAGACAATTTGAGTAAAATATGCAAAAGGATTTTTAGATTTCTCTGGATCAAAGTTATCAATATATTGGATACAATTTTCAATACCATCACATATCATATCCTCTTTATACATATAATTAATAAAGTTAGGACGATAAGATAAGTGTGTTGCAATTTTTAAAAAACAACCTCCAATATAATTATTTACCCTTGGTTTTGGAAGTCCTCTAATTTCCGCTATAGCAACTTTTTCTTTGTAATTGATCAGAGCAGCAAGAAACTCTTTGTTATCAACATAGTGCTGTTTTTTCTTAGCGGCTGGTTGTTTCATATCTTATATTTTTGCATGTTGATATTATAACACAAGTATCAACACTTGACAACTGTGTGGTTTTTGATTAGAATAACACTGTCAGGGTTGAGAAGGATTTTTATAGATTCTTTCAAATAACTTTCTTGCATCATCGATCTTCCCTAGATATCCCATATCTCGGTCGAGGTCGATTTTTTTGCGATCTTTTTTCTGAGGATCTTCTCCACCAATATACGCTTCATACATCATGGTGTATTCAGCACTCAATGATGCTAAGGAAATAATGTCCTTTTCTCTAATGATGAAAAAATCTTCATCACTCATTTGCATCCAATGAGAAAATCCCATACCTTAGCAATTTTTCCATCATCCAATTCTCTAGTAATAAATTCAATTGAAACGGGATCTGTTATAAAAACAATACTTTCACCATTGTCTTCGGTGAGGACTGCCTTTCCAACAATTTCATCACCACTGATTAACTTGAAAATGCCGTAAAATTCTTCGTCGTGTCTTGCGTAATTAATCATAAGCTTTTATTTTTACTTCTATGATTTCATAATTAAATTTTTCTTGGTTATATATTTTGACCCTTTCCATCAAATGATTGAGAGTGTAGTTATTCCCTCTGTCTGTGGAAATGTCATCCGCAATATCATATAGTGTTGCTTGTGATTTATTTTCGCCCTTCCTTAGAACACGACCTATAGATTGAAGGTTCCTCACTCTGGACTTAGAAGGACTAGCGAAAATAACGTTGTGTAATCTTTTGATGTTGATACCCGTAGAGAATGTGCCATATGAAGCAACAATAATGGCATCATCAGATTTCTCCGTTAATACCCTGATTTCTTCACGATCATCAACATCAACACCACCATGTACTAAATACACAGGTCTATGTGTATGACTATTTATCATCTCGTAGAGAGGGATGCCGTGACGGTCCACATAGTTGAATAGCACTAGAGTATTACCTTTCAGATCACACGCTAGATTGCGAAGAAACTTATTTCTACCATCATGCTCAACTAAATAGTCTATCTCGTCTTGATACCCCTCAAAGATTTTTTCTTCGTGTTTGAGTAATACAATCTTAACTTTGAGTTTAGCAACATGACCTGCTTCCATCAATTCTTTTGTGCGTGTAACCTGAGAGCATCTTCCAAACACACCTTCTAGCACGAGTTGATTTACATTTGCTCCGTCTAGTGTGCCTGTAAACCCGATACGATATTTACACTCATGCAACTTAGACATCAGCGTAGTGAGAGATTTAGCTTTGAAAAGGTGCGCCTCGTCACCGATGACGACATCAAATCTATCAAACCAGCGTCTAGGTTCTTTGTAGATAGATTGCCAAGTGGTAATTACTACCTGATCATTCGTGTATTTTTCTTGCCCCGCATAAATCTTGTGGCAATATTTGGACGCCATCCATCCATATTCCTCAAAGTCCTTGTACATTTGCTCGACAAGAGACGTAGTGGGTACAACTATTAGAATATTTCTATCAGCGTTTACATGGAAACGGACTAATGCATAAATCATCAGACTCTTTCCAGAAGCTGTTGGAGACAATAAAAGTCTCCTATTATATTTTAGTGCCTCGTATATCGCTTTATACTGATAATCCCTCACGCGATGAGGTAGACCCAGAGATTTTACGAAAGATGCAACACCCTGAGGAGTGATTAGTTCATCGTATGCCAAAGGGTGTCCAAAGAATTTGCACTCCTCTAGTTGATATTTGTATCCTCTTTCATCTGCCCAGTCCAAGAGATAGTCAATGAGACCCACATAGATCTCTCCTGTCCCTGGGGAATAAAGGCGGATTTTTCCATCCCAACCTTTATATCTTTTATTTTTTTGCATGAATTTTGCAGACTCCACCTCAAAGGTAAAGAAGTCTGCTAATTCATAATTGATGTGTGGTTCTGCTTCGACCTTTAAATATACTTCATTCTTCTTTCGGATCTTCAAATCAAACATAAGGCGGACCATAAAACCATGCTACAAGGGATTTTCTGTGTCCAGCAGTGACAGGGCGGACCCTATGCCATTGATCTGCTAGAAAGAAAACTGCGGAATACTTTTTGGG
>Ga0181591_10004807_pt1 | contig 11748 bp, 9 predicted proteins | sample 071ome_33_FD_133757 | JGI IMG/M metagenome (GOLD analysis project Ga0181591, IMG submission 133757) | Coastal salt marsh microbial communities from the Groves Creek Marsh, Skidaway Island, Georgia - 071412AT metaG (megahit assembly) | ecosystem: Environmental > Aquatic > Marine > Intertidal zone...
AGCAACGCCGATATTGTAATAATTCTTGTAAATGATGTCGGTGCCATCAATCTCGGCATTCACCGCAGGGAACTCACGCAGGGCCTGAACAGCGGCAAGCGTGAACATCCCCATAAAACCAAGGCGCACATTGTGCGTTGCCTCAAACTCCTGCTTATAGTCACTGCGCATTGCCATCAATTGTGACATATCCACCTCGTTGAAGGTGGTCAGCATTGCCGCTGTGTTCTGGGCAAGCTTCAGACGGTCGGCAATCACCCGGCGCAGCTTTGACATTGGTACGCGCTCTTCACGCGCCGCATCGATTTCGCGCGGGGCAGCGCGTGGCGGTGCAACCGGCGCGCTGGCAGTCACAGAAGCAGCCGGGGCAGATGCGCCGCCACCCTTCATTGCCGCCAGAACATCGGCCTTGGTAATCCGGCCATCAACACCGGTGCCAGTGATGCGGTTTGCATCGAGGTTATTTTCTTCGACCAAACGGCGCACGGCAGGAGACAGCGGATGCGCTGACGAAGAGGCTGTCGCAGCAACAGGTGCAGCCGCAGGCGTTGGCTCCGAAGCTGTGTCTGTTGATGCACCAGCAGCCTTTTCGGCAGGCGCGCTTTCAGACGAACTGCTTTTGGCAGGCGCAGCTGACGCCCCTGCCTCGACACGCGCCAGAAGGGCGCCAACCTCAACCGTGCTTCCCTCGGCCGCAACAATATCAGCGAGTGTGCCCGCAACAGGTGACGGCACTTCAAGTGTGACCTTATCTGTTTCAAGCTCGACCACCGGCTCATCCTGCGCGATGGCGTCTCCGGCCTTCTTCATCCAGCGCGCAACCGTTGCATCACTTACTGACTCACCAAGGGTTGGAACAACTATTTCAACAGCCATTTTCAGCACCCTCCTCTGGTGCCTTGTGCATTATCGGTTGGTCGCTATGGCCCAACACATGATCGCCAAGATATTGTCTATTCTGCCGCCGCCGCATCAGTTGAAGCGTCCAGCCCAAGCGCCGCTGCAACAAGCGCCTGCTGCTCACGATTATGCCGCGCAAGTGACCCGGTGGCCGGCGATGCCGCCGCGTCACGACCCGCATAAACCAGCCTTTGTTGCTTGACGCCATTTTCCGCCATGATTGTCTCAATGAAGTCACGGACCAAGAACCATGATCCCATATTTTGCGGCTCTTCCTGACACCAGATGAAATCAGCCTTTGGTGTCTTCGAGATCAATTCGGAAAGCGCCTTTGTCGGGAACGGGTATAGCTGTTCCAGCCGGATAATCTCAACATCCCATGCCGCCAATTCATCACGCTTGGCTGCAAGATCGAAATAGACCTTACCACTACACATTACGACACGCTTTGCCTTGCCATGCCGAACCTTTGTGTCGCGCTCATCAAGAACACGGTGGAAACTTGTATCCGGGCCCATATCTTCAAGACGCGAGACACACGCCTTGTGTCGCAACAGTGATTTCGGCGTCATGATCACCAGCGGCTTGCGGAAATCGCGGCGCAACTGACGACGCAGAACATGAAAATAATTCGCCGGTGTGGTGCAGTTCACAACCTGCATATTGTCCTCGGCACAAAGCTGCAGATATCGCTCCAGCCGTGCTGATGAATGTTCAGGGCCCTGCCCCTCATATCCATGCGGCAGCAACAGAACCAGCGCGTTCATGCGAAGCCATTTTGCCTCACCGGATGAAATGAATTGATCAATGACCACCTGAGCGCCATTGGCAAAATCACCAAATTGCGCTTCCCACATGACCAGCGCATTCGGGTCAACCTGTGAAAACCCGTATTCAAAGCCCATCACCGACGCCTCTGAAAGGGGTGAGTCAATCACCTCAAAATCAGCCTGATTCGGATCAAGATGCATCAACGGCGCGTAGCGTTCTTCGGTGTTCTGATCGACAAAGACAGCGTGCCGCTGGCTGAAGGTGCCACGACAGGAGTCCTGACCAGACAAGCGGACCAAATTACCTTCCAGAAGCAGCGAGCCAAAGGCCAGATGCTCTGCGGTGGCCCAATCGATATTGGCGCCTTCCTCGATGGTCTTCGCACGATTGCCAAGCACACGAAGCAATTTTGAATTAAGGGTCATATGCTCCGGCGGCGTTGTGATCGATTTGCCAATACGGCGAAGCACATCCAGTTCAACCGCGGTTTGGCCACGCCGCTCAACACCATGTGCTTTACGCATGCCCGACCAGCTTCCCTCAAGCCAATCAGCCTTGTTTGGTCGATAACTTGTCCCAGCCTCAAATTCGGCATCAAGATAGGCAAGCCGGTCATCAATGACCTTCTGGACTTCATCCTCGCGATAGACGCCCTCATCCACCAGCCGTTGGGCATAGATTTCACAGGTGCTTGGATGTTCACCAATTGCCTTATACATCTGCGGCTGAGTGAAGGCTGGCTCATCACCTTCATTATGGCCAAACCGGCGATAGCAGAACATGTCGATGACAACATCCGTGCCGAACGCCTGACGGAATTCAGTGGCAATACGGGCCACATGCACCACCGCTTCGGGATCATCACCATTCACATGGAAAATTGGCGCCATGACCATCTTCGCGACATCGGTCGGATAGGGAGATGATCGCGAATAATTCGGGCTGGTGGTAAATCCAATCTGGTTGTTCACGATGATATGGATTGTGCCACCGGTGCGGTATCCGCGCAGCGCCGAAAAAGCAAAGGTTTCGGCAACAACACCCTGTCCGGCGAAGGCCGCATCACCATGCAGCAAAATGCCCAGAACCTTGGTCCGATCAACATCATTTTGCTGCTGTTGCTTGGCCCGAACACGCCCCACAACCACAGGATCAACAATCTCCAGATGCGATGGATTTGGCGCGAGGCTCAGATGCACTTCTTCACCGTCAAATTCACGGTCAGCCGAAGCGCCCATGTGATATTTCACATCACCTGATCCGCCCGCTTCTTCAGGATTGGCCGGGTTGCCGAGAAATTCCGAGACGATCGCGCGAAACGGCTTGGCCAACACATTATGCAGCACATTCAGCCGGCCCCGATGGGCCATGCCGATAACCACCTCACCAAGTCCAATCTGGCTGCCACGCTTGAGGATTTGCTCAAGGGCGGGGATTATGGCTTCACCACCATCAAGGCCAAAACGCTTGGTGCCGGTGTATTTTTTGTGCAGATAGCGCTCAAACTCGGTGGCGTCGACAAGCCGCTCATAAATCGCCTGCTTGCCGCGTATGGTAAAATCTGTCCGATTGCCAATCGCTTCAATTCGTTCCTGAATCCACGCCTTTTGCGCCGGATCCTGAATATGCATGAATTCGACACCGATGGTGCTGCAATAGGTTTTGCGCAGCAAGGCGAGGATTTCGCGCAACGTTGCCGTTTCAAGGCCAAGCACATAATCAATAAAGATCGGTCGGTCCCAATCATCCTCACCAAATCCGTATGTTGCCGGATCAAGCTCTGGATGAATCGGCTTTTCTTCCAGCGCCAATGGGTCCAGCTTGGCCAAAAGATGGCCACGGATACGATAGGCACGGATCAGCATCACCGCGCGAAGCGAGTCCAATGTCGCCGCGCGAATATCCGCTGCCTCGACATGTCGTCCGGCAACATGGCCCTCAGCCACGGCCTTGATCGAGGCATCCGGATCGATTGCACCAACCACACGGCTCGATTCTCGGCCCCAGCTTGGGCCTGCCTCAACAAGCGCACAATCGTGATTAAGCTGTCTTAGATGTTCGAAATAGCGTGCCCAGCTGCTATCCACCGATTTTGGATCACGCACCCAGGCGGCATTCATCTCGGCTATAAAAGTGGCATTAACGCCCGACAACAAGCTGTCATCCGGCCCCAGTTGTTCGCCAGCATTATCCGCAACACCCTTACGATCAGAATTGGGTATTTGCCCGGAATCGTCCATTCGATAAATTCCCCAATCAAACAGCGTGAGACCAGTTTAAGCGGTCTCACAGTTGTTTCAAGTTGTTTGCATCCTAATTGCCAAATTCCGCGATGGCACGCTTTACCGCTTCACCAAGTCCGGCTGGTGATTCTGCCATGATAATGCCTGCCGCTTCCATCGCCGCGATCTTGTCAGGCGCGGCACCACTGCCGCCACTGACGATGGCTCCGGCATGTCCCATCCGGCGCCCGGGAGGGGCGGTGCGACCGGCAATGAATCCGGCAATCGGCTTCTTTTTGTCTTGGGCGGCATAAAAGGCGGCAGCCTCTTCCTCGGCCGAACCACCGATCTCACCGATCATCACAATGGCTTCGGTTTGATCATCAGCCAGAAACATTTCCAGACAATCGATAAAGTTGGTGCCGTTGACCGGATCACCACCAATGCCGATACAGGTTGACTGACCAAGCCCGGCGGCGGTTGTTTGTGCAACCGCTTCATAGGTCAGGGTTCCCGAACGCGAAACAATGCCGATTTTACCGGGCTCGTGGATATGTCCCGGCATAATGCCAATCTTACAGGCTCCAGGCGTAATGATTCCGGGGCAATTGGGCCCAATCAAGCGGCTTTTGCTGCCATCCAGCGCCCGCTTGACCCGCACCATATCCAGCACCGGAATGCCTTCGGTGATACAGATGATCAGCGGCATTCCCGCATCAATGGCCTCAAGAATAGAATCAGCAGCAAATGGCGGCGGCACATAGATCACAGATGCATTGGCATCGGTTTTTGCCATCGCCTCGGCGACTGTGTTGAAAACCGGCAGGTCAAGATGTGTCTGGCCACCTTTGCCCGGTGTCACACCGCCAACCATGTTGGTGCCATAGGCAATTGCCTGCTCAGTGTGAAAGGTTCCCTGAGCACCGGTGATTCCCTGACAGATGACGCGCGTCTGACTGTTTACTAGAACTGACATCTGAAGCCCCCGCTATTTGATTGCCGCGACGATTTTCGCCGCTGCATCAGCAAGATTGTCGGCCGGGATGATCGCCATACCGGATTCGGCCAATATGTGTTTACCTTCATCGACATTGGTCCCCTCAAGACGAACCACAAGCGGCTTGTCGAGGCCAAGTGAGCGTGCCGCCGAAACAACGCCTTCGGCAATGATGTCGCAGCGCATGATTCCACCAAAGATATTCACCAGAATACCTTTCACATTCTCGTCAGACAGAATGATTTTGAACGCTTCGGTCACACGTTCGGTGGTGGCACCGCCGCCAACATCCAGAAAATTGGCCGGTGACGCGCCATTCAACTCGATGATGTCCATCGTTGCCATGGCAAGGCCCGCACCATTCACCATACAGCCGATTTCACCGTCAAGCTTGATATAGTTCAGGTCAAATTCACTCGCCCGCACTTCTGCAGGATCTTCCTCGCTCAGATCACGCAATTCCATCACATTCGGATGACGGTACAAGGCGTTATCATCAAAGCTCATCTTTGCATCAAGCGCCAGCAGATCACCCGCGCCTGTTACCACCATCGGGTTGATCTCGACCAATGACGCATCCAGCTGATGAAACGCGGTATAGATGCCATGCAGAAATTTCGGCAATTGTTTGGCGCTTGCACCGGACAGGCCAAGCACACCAGCAAGCCGCCGGATGTGATGCGGCTGCAAACCCGTTGCCGGATCAATCGCAACTGACAGGATTTTATCTGGCTGGCTGGCGGCAACCTCTTCGATATCCATGCCGCCTTCACTTGACGCGATGATCGTCACCCGGCTGCTGCCCCGATCAACAAGCATTGAGAGATACAGCTCATCAGCGATGTCGCATCCATCCTCAATATACAGGCGGCGCACCTCGCGGCCCTCTGGCCCGGTCTGGTGTGTAACAAGCGTTTTGCCAAGAATAGAGGCCGCGACCTCGGCCACCTGATCTTGCGATTGCACCACTTTGACGCCACCCGCCTTGCCGCGGCCACCGGCATGAATTTGCGCCTTCACAACACAAACAGGACCGCCAAGCTCACGCGCTGCTGCCACAGCATCATCAACTGAAAAGACAGCCTTGCCACGTGGCACCGGCACACCATATTCGGCCAACAATGCCTTGGCCTGGTGTTCATGAATATTCATGGAATGCTTCCCCCAAAAGCAACGGCGGGTAGGGTATCCGCCTCAAATCATTCAAGTCCGGCAACCACGTCATTCAACGCTTTCACAGCCGCAACCGATTTATCGAACATCGATTGTTCATCTTCATTCAACGAAATCTCAACAATCCGCTCAACGCCGCCTGCGCCAAGAACGACCGGCACACCCACATAAAGCCCGTCAAGGCCATAGGCACCATCGACATACGCCGCGCATGGAAGTATGCGCTTCTTGTCCTTGAGATAGGCATCTGCCATTTCGATCGCCGATGACGCCGGCGCATAAAAGGCTGAACCTGTTTTCAGCAGGCCGACGATCTCTGCACCGCCATCGCGGGTGCGTTGCACAATCTCGGCAATCCGCGCATCAGTAGACCAACCCATCGCGACAAGATCGGGAACCGGAATGCCAGCGACAGCCGAATAGCGCACCAGCGGCACCATCGTGTCGCCATGACCACCAAGCACAAAGGCCGTGACATCTTCGACAGAGACATTGAATTCTTCGGCAAGAAACAGACGGAAGCGGGCCGAGTCAAGAACGCCAGCCATGCCAACAACACGCGAAGTTGGCAGACCCGAAGCCTGTTGCAGAACGCCAACCATGACATCAAGCGGGTTGGTGATACAGATAACAAACGCCTCCGGACAATGATCCTTGATGCCAGCGCCGACCTGTTTCATCACATTGGTATTGATGCCAATCAGATCATCCCGGCTCATGCCCGGTTTGCGGGCCACACCGGCGGTCACGATCACCACATCGCTGCCCGCCAAAGCCGCATAGTCATTTGCGCCTTTGACAGAAGCGTTGAAACCCTCAATCGGGCTTGCCTGGGCAATATCAAGGGCCTTTCCCTGCGGAATACCTTCTGCGATATCAAATAGAACAACGTCACCAAGTTCTTTCAAACCGGCGAGAAGTGCCAAGGTGCCACCAATGTTGCCAGCACCGACAAGGGAGATTTTATTGCGAGCCATGATCCGAATTCCAATGTAAGCGAGAGTGATGCGGGGCGAGCAATCACCTGACGATTGGCAACCCCCGAATATTTGCCTTGGGTTTACAAAATTCTGGCTGGTGACACAAGGCAAAAGCCATTAAATCCGACCCGATTATTATGCTAAGTGTCGGTTTGGAACAATTTTCCCCGGCGTGTCATTTCACCCAGCCGTGAAGCGGTGCGGGAAAACTCAAACGCAAAATGATGGCCATCATATAAATCATCAATTTCGGCTTCTGCCGAGGCAATCAGGAAGCGGGATCTGTCATATAAGGCATCGACCAACCACATGAACCGGCGAGCGGCAGCTTCGTTTCCATCACTGAACCGCGGTACACCGCGTATCATGATACCGGCGAACCTGCCAGCAATGGCCAAATAGTCACGCGCAGCAAGTGGCACCTCGCATATCTCTGAAAAATCAACCAGCGCGATGTCACCCGCGCATTGGCTGATCACAACGTCGCGGCCAGCAACGCGCAAGCTTTCCGCCGCAGTCGCGCTACTGCCGCGCAATGCGTCAAACGCTGTTTGCAAAGCGTTGTCAGCACCGCTGTCAGCTGGAGAATACCAAGCCGGCATACCGGCCAGAACAGACGCCCGCCAATCTGCACCGTCAGGAATGGCAAGTATCTCACAATGCTGTTTCAGCAAAGCAATGAACGGCATGAATCGATCACGGTGAAGGCCATCTTTATAAAGATCATCCGGGTGGCGGTTGGACGTGGCAACCACCGTTACACCAGCGTCAAATATGCTGGTAAACAGACGCGCCACAATCATCGCATCGGCAATGTCACGCACTTCCATTTCATCAAAGCACAGAACATCGCCTTTTGCCGCAAGCTTTGCCGCGGCCGCGGCAATCGGGTCGGCTTCGTTCCTGGCTCTTGCCTCATGGATCAAATCCTGGGCAAGCACCATGAAATCATGAAAATGCAGCCGCCACCCTGTTGCCGATGCGCCGCGTTGCGGCAAAGTGGCAAAGAACATGTCCATCAGCATCGTTTTGCCGCGCCCTACACCACCATGAATATAAAGCCCGCGTATCGGGGCCGACTTGCCGGTCATTCGGTGCCAAAGCCCCTTGCGGCGCGACATAATTGCGCTATGAAGCCGGTCAAGCTTTTCGGCGACAAGTTGCTGCCCGGGATCATCCTGCAAGGCACCGGACGCAAGCTTTTCGGATAATAATGCCCGTGGTGTCATCTTTGGCATGGCCATCACATTACCCGCATGTCAGTTGCCATTCGCCTGATTGTCGGGCTTATGTTTGCCCGGAAAGCTGATTTTGCGGGAACACCGCCTATCGGCTTGCCAATTCGCTCTTGATGCTGGCAATGGCCTTGCCGGGGTTGAGCCCCTTTGGACAGGTTTTGGCACAATTCATGATTGTGTGACATCTATAAAGTGCAAAACTGTCGTCGAGCGCATCCAGACGTTCTTCGGTATGGTCATCACGACTGTCGGCAACCCAACGATACGCCTGCAGCAAAACCGCGGGACCAAGATATTCGTCACTGTTCCACCAATAGCTTGGGCAAGCGGTCGAACAGCTGAAGCACAGAACGCATTCCCACAAACCGTCAAGCTTTTCGCGTTCAGCAGGGGATTGGCGGCGCTCCTCGCCATCCGGCGCCGGTTTGTCTGCCTTCAGCCATGGTTCAATTGACGTCAATTGGCGATAGGCATTGCTGAGATCGGGAACCAGATCCTTGACCACCGGCATGTGCGGTAACGGGAAGATTTTGACATCGCCTTTGACATCTTCGATGCTTTTCAAGCAGGCCAGCGTATTGGTGCCATCGATATTCATCGAGCATGAACCGCAGATACCCTCGCGGCATGACCGCCGGAAAGTCAGGCTGCTGTCTTGTTCGTTCTTGATCTTGATAAGCGCATCGAGAACCATCGGCCCACAATCATCCAGATCAATCGAGAAATGGTCGATATGCGGGTTGGCATCATCATCCGGTGACCAGCGATAGATCTGAAAGGTCTTGATGTTCTTGGCACCCTGCGGCGCTGGATGAACCTCGCCGTTGGTGTATTTGGAATTAGCCGGAAGCGTAAACTGCGCCATCTTTGCCTCGCCTTAATAGACCCGTGGTGCGGGTGGAATTGGTGCAACGTCATTGCTGAGCGTGTTCATGATCACGCCCCGATATGACAGTTCCGAGCGGTTGTTCTCGTCAAGCCGCATCACCGTATGTTTCATCCAATTTTCATCGTCACGCTCTGGCCAATCTTCATGCGCATGCGCACCGCGTGATTCCTGACGCTGTTCGGCTGACCGGATTGTCACCAGCGCCTGTCCCATCAGATTATCCAGCTCCATCGCCTCAATGAGATCGGTATTCCATATCAGCGATTTGTCCTTGACCCCGATATGCGCCATCCGCGCAGCCACCTTGTCCATTGTCTTCACGCCATCGGTAAGGCTGTCGCTTGACCGGAAGACCGCCGCATGGCGCTGCATCACATGCTGCATGTCAAGACGGATAGAGGCGGCTGTCTCGCTACCATTGGCATGGCGCATCCGGTCAAACCGGTCCAGTGCCTTTTCCGTTGCCGCTTTTGGCGCGGTGCGCTGGGGAGCACCGGGGGTAATGGTTTCAGCCGCACGATGCGCCGCGGCACGGCCAAATACGACAATATCAAGCAACGAATTTGTTCCAAGCCGGTTCGCCCCATGAACCGATACGCATGCCGCTTCACCGATCGCCATCAGGCCTGGCACCACCGCATTATCATCACCTGATTTCGGCGAGATCACCTCGCCATGATAATTGGTTGGAATGCCACCCATATTGTAATGCACAGTCGGCAACACCGGAATCGGCTCGCGCGTTACATCCACACCGCAGAAAATGCGGGCGGTTTCGGTGATTCCGGGCAGGCGCCGGTGCAACGTGTCGGGGTCGATATGTTCCAGATGCAACAGGATGTGATCCTTGTTTGGCCCAACACCTCGGCCTTCATTGATTTCAATGGTCATCGCCCGGCTGACAACGTCACGGCTGGCAAGGTCCTTTGCCGTTGGCGCGAACCGTTCCATGAACCTCTCGCCCTCGGAATTGGTCAGGTAACCACCTTCACCTCTGGCGCCTTCGGTGATCAACACACCGGCGCCATAGACGCCTGTCGGATGGAATTGAACAAACTCCATATCCTGAAGTGGTAAGCCAGCGCGAAGCGCCATTGCATTACCATCGCCGGTGCATGTATGCGCCGATGTGCAGGAGAAATAGACACGGCCATAACCACCGGTTGCCAGCACCGTCTGCTGGCCCCAGAACCGATGCAGCGTCCCGTCTTCCATGCAAAGTGCAAGGATGCCGGCGCATTCGCCGTCATCATTCATCAGCAGATCAAGGGCAAAATATTCAATATGAAAATGCGCCTGATGCTTCAGGCATTGCTGGTAAAGCGTGTGCAAGATCGCATGGCCGGTGCGATCCGCCGCAGCGCAGGCCCGGCGCGCCATTGACTTGCCATAATCCAGCGTATGCCCACCAAAAGGACGTTGATAGATCTTGCCTTCTTCGGTCCGCGAGAAGGGCACACCGTAATTTTCCAGCTCGATCACCGAAGGAATGGCATTGCGGCACATATATTCGATGGCGTCCTGATCACCAAGCCAGTCTGACCCCTTGACGGTGTCATACATATGGTACTGCCAGTTATCACCCTCGCCCATATTGTTGAGCGCGGCGCCGATACCACCTTGCGCCGCAACAGTATGCGAGCGCGTTGGAAAGACTTTCGTTATGCAAGCCGTCTTCAGTCCGGCAGCCGCCATGCCAAGCGTTGCCCGCAAACCAGCGCCACCAGCACCAACAACAACAACGTCATAATTGTGATCGGTGATTTCATACGAAGTCATGACATCCGCCTTTCGGATTTAAAGTACCGTTACAAAAAGTGACCAGAGACAAGCTATGCCAACAAGACCCAATGCCGCTTTGACCATAAAGATCAGTGCATTGCGGCCATTTTCAAGTGCGACATAATCCTCGATCACGACCTCAAGGCCGAGGGCGGCGTGAAACAGACCGACAACAACCAATAAAGCCAGCCCAATGGCGTTGAAGGGAGTTGCCACAAAGGCAACCGCCGCCGCATGGTCAAGCTTGCCAACTGTCGCCACGATGATGACAAAATATGCCATCAGCCCAAGCAACAGAACAGCGCTCAGCCGCTGCCAGCGCCAATGCCGGACGCCGGAAATACGTTTGCGATAGGTTATCCCCGCTGGAAATTGTGCCATTCCCATCTTCCTTCTATGACCAAACAAAGAGCCAGAGCAACGCGGTAAACAACGCGGTCACAGCCAAAACAATATACCCGTTTCGATATAGTGAGGGGATCGCAAGACCGCGGCCAATATCCCAGCCAAGATGCCGGACACCGTTAGACGCGTGATAAAACAATAAAAATGAGTAGCCAAAAAGCACAAACTGTCCAAGCGGATGCGCAATGATCATACTGACAGTAGCAAAAGCTTCAGGCCCAAGCGCAAGCGCGATAAGCCATGCCGCCAGAACAAGCGTTCCAGTGGCAAGAACAATTCCACTGGCACGGTGGCCGATTGACATGATGGTTGTCAATTGCGGACGATAGACCTGCAAATGAGGCGATAAAGGCCGTGGCTTGGCCATGACTTCCCCCGGTTAAAATTCGAC
>Ga0181591_10004809_pt1 | contig 11745 bp, 9 predicted proteins | sample 071ome_33_FD_133757 | JGI IMG/M metagenome (GOLD analysis project Ga0181591, IMG submission 133757) | Coastal salt marsh microbial communities from the Groves Creek Marsh, Skidaway Island, Georgia - 071412AT metaG (megahit assembly) | ecosystem: Environmental > Aquatic > Marine > Intertidal zone...
CGGCCACAATGGCGCCATGGGTCCCATGCCCTTTACCAGTTGCGCTCAGGGAGCCGTAAAGATCAATCTCAAGGGTGGCAGCATTAGCGATGTCGTCGGCAGACTGAAGTAAAGCGAGGAAACGATTGGCTGCCAACATGGGACCGACCGTATGCGAGCTGGAGGGTCCGACCCCCACCTTGAACAAATCAAATACCGAGATCGACATGTTTCAGGACTCAATCCTGATACCAAATTCCTGCGCAGCATCTGCTATCCACCGCCAGATGTAGTCCGCGTAACTCCGACGTACAACAAGATCAAATGCGTCGGGAGCAGTTCTATGAAGCACACAAGTTGCCTTGGCGAAATTCGTGGAAACAACCTTATCCTCCGGAAATACTGAGCTGTGCAAGTCGACAGAGACACACTTCTTTAAAAGATCGATAACCTTAGGCCCGCCTAACCGAAACACGGTCATCCCGCCGCTGCCGTTAACCAGGGAGAAAAGCCCGGGCATCGTAGCTCTAAACGCTGTTTCAAGGCCGAAAGCCGCCCCGGAAGGTATCGTGATCAGCCACTCATCCGGGGACAACCAACGAATGGTGCAGCCTTCGGTACAGGCCGCGGTCAGGGGCGCGATGGGTAATGGGCAACCCATGATCTGCTCAAAGGCCTGCTGCTGCGAATCGCTGGCCTGACAGCGAAAGGTAAGATGATCCAACAGCGGTAACTCGCTGAACCATATGCCCGCCTGCTCCCGATCGCTACCATAGCTCTCGACAGCACTATCCGCTAGCGGAGTCCGCCCACAATCGAGTGCATCGGGAGTCAGATTCATCACCAAGGTGTCTGACGCGGCATTTTCGTTGTCAATGAGAGTCGTGTCAGACATGTTGTCGCTCTCCCTCGGGGTCAATGAAGACTGGGCTGCAGATTTCCGCCTCAACCACCGATCCATCGGCTAAGGGATAATAGACAGCCTCTCCCAGCTTGCTGAGCCCGCCTTTGACGAACCCCTGTGCAATGCTACGCCCTAAATTAGCACTCCAGTAACTAGACGTGATATGACCTACCATTGGCATAGGGATGGGCGCATTCGGATCGAATACACCCTGAGCGCCTTCTGGTAACACAATCGATGGATCCTTTGTTTTAATACCAACCCACTGCTTCCTATCCGCTCGCACACAGTCAGCTCGGGCCATACCTCGCTTTCCAACAAAGGAGAACGGCTTATTGGGACTCACCGCCCAGTCCATCCCGAGATCGTAGGGGGTTATCGATCCATCAGTATCTTGTCCGGCAATAATGAACCCTTTCTCGGCCCTGAGAACATGCATTGTCTCCGTGCCATAAGGGGTGAGATTGAATTCCGCACCGGCCTCAAACAGCGCTTCCCATACATGTAGTCCGTAATTCGCCTGCACGTTGATTTCAAAGGAAAGCTCACCCGTGAAGGAGATTCGGAAAATTCGGGCTGGAACACAAGCGACCATGCCAGGCTTCCAGTCCATGTATCGAAAGCTATCTGCGGATAGGTCGATATCGGTAATCTTGGCGAGGAGCTGTCGGCTGTTGGGTCCCGATATCGTCATGGTCGCCCACTGGTCGGTGACCGATGTCAGATAGAGTTCGAGATCCGGCCACTCGGTTTGATGATAAAACTCGAGCCACTCGAGCACTCTTGCCGCGCCGCCAGTCGTCGTGGTCATCAGGAAATGATGCTCCCCTAAACAGGACGTGACCCCATCATCGAACACCATACCGTCTTCACCGCACATCAAGCCATAACGACATCGACCCGGTGCCAACTTTGCCCAGGCATTGGTGTAGACCCGACCCAAGAATTCTCTGGCTCCAGGGCCCTGAATATCAATTTTTCCGAGGGTAGACGCATCAAGAATGCCCACCGACTCTCGAGTCGCCACACACTCTCGGTTTACGGCATCTGCCATAGACTCCCTACCCTTCGGGAAATACCAAGGGCGCTTCCACTGCCCGACGTCCTCAAACATCGCTCCTTGACGAGCGTGCCAAGCATGCATCGCCGTGTATCTAATGGGATCAAACAGAGCGCCACAATCGCGACCAGCCATAGCGCCAAAACTCACCGGCGTGTAGTTTGGCCTGAACATGGTCGTGCCTACCTCGGGGATACTTTTCTGCTGGGCCGCCGCCGCAATAGCCAGACCGTTGATATTGCCAAGCTTGCCCTGATCGGTTCCAAAACCCAGCGCGGTATAGCGTTTAACGTGCTCTATCGATTCAAAGCCCTCGCTACAGGAGATCTCGATAGCAGCAGCTGTGACATCGTTCTGAAAATCGACGAACTGCTTGGGTGCTTGAGACGTGGGTTTTGTATGGGGAATGTGAAAGACCGCCATCCCCGGGGACTGCTCACGGCTCTCTGTCTCCGGGATAGCCACATCAGCCGACATCAGGGACAACGCTTCAACGATCTTGAGGGCCGCATCCCGGCCTTGTTTCATCGCATTCGCCGTTGACGTGCATCCGGTAACCGCACCAGCAGCCACCATAGGCTCTTTGGTCGGCGCTGGAACAAAACCCAGCGCATCTTGGCTCCACTCAGGACGTCGGCCCGTGTGGCAGGAGAGATGGACCACTGGGCTCCAGCCACCAGAGCTGGCAACCGTGTCACAAAGTAATTGCTGGCTGCCACCTACAACCCTGTGGCCCTCTGCATCTATTTTCGCTATTTCGACGCTCTGAACATGACGCCGACCTTTTACATCAATGATTCCTGAGCCCTGGAATATGGTGATGCCCCGGGCTCGCGCTGCATTAACAAGATCACCTTGGACACCCTCGCGGGTATCAACCACAGCAACCACCTCTCGACCTGCCTGATGCCAGTCAATGGCCGCCTGGTATCCTGAGTCGTTCGATGTCATCACCACCAAGCGTTGTCCGGGCACTACTGCATAGCGATTAATGTACGTCGAAACTGCAGAGCACAGCATGCAACCGGGCAGATCGTTATTGCCAAACACCAGAGGACGCTCATGGGCACCAGTGGCTAATATCACCCACTTGGCCCGCACACGATGGAGACGCTGACGGACTGAGCCCGACTGAACATTAATATGATCTGTAAGACGCTCGTGAATAGTGAGGAAGTTGTGATCGTGATAGCCATTCACCGTTGCTCGGGGTAACAGAATGACGTCATTCACGGAGGCCAATCGCTCAAGTACAGCCTTTACCCAATTCGCGCCAATTTGTCCGTCAATAGTCTCGTGGCTTGATAACAACTGCCCGCCCATTTCCTCTTGCTCATCGGCGAGGATGACCCGAGCCCCTGAAGATGCTGCTGTGAAAGCCGCCATCAAACCGGCGGGACCGCCACCCACCACCAACACATCGCAGTGCTGATTTACCTTGTCGTATTGATCTGGATCTGGCTTCTTTGGGGCGCGACCGAAACCCGCCGCCCGACGAATAAACTTTTCGTAGGTCATCCAGAATGTTCTTGGGTACATAAAAGTTTTGTAATAGAACCCCGGGGGCATGGCGCTCCCGGCGATCTTCCCAACCAGCCCCATAAGATCGAAGCGCAGGCTGGGCCAGCCGCTGGTAGGCGCTGCAACCAGTCCCTCGTAGAGGGCCTGCTGCGTCGCTCTGACATTGGGGATCTGAGTCGCTTGGGTGGCACCCAACTGCATGATGGCGTTGGGCTCTTCCGCACCAGCTGCCACGATGCCTCGGGGTCTCGAGTATTTAAAACTTCGCGCCACGGTCGAAACACCATTGGCAAGCAAGGCAGAGGCCAGCGTGTCTCCCTCAAAACCGGTGAGGGTTTTTCCACGCCACTTGAAGGATATAGGACGGTCCCGATCAATCCTTCCACCCGAGTTCAATCGATTAGGTTGGCTCATGAATCTGCTGCCCCTAACGGCGCATCACCTTTAGGCTGAGTGCCGATCAGGTAGGACTCACGAATTTCATAGGTGAGCGTATTTCTGACCACATTGAAAAATTTTCGACAACCAGTGGCATGAAACCAAACCTCACGGTGATCCCCTCTGGGGTTGTCTCGAAAATAAAGATACTCGCCCCACTCCTGATCACTGCAGGCCTCGGGATCAAGGGGGCGGGCAATATGGGCCTGCCCTTTGTAATGAAACTCGTCTTCTTCACGATATTCACCGCAGTGAGGGCAATAAATATGCAACATGATCAGTCTCTCAGTGGGCCACGCCAGCGGCGCCGTGTTCGTCCACCAGCGCTCCGGAATGGAAACGGAACATTGAAAAAGGCTCCGCTAGGGGGTGCATTTCACCCTTGGCAAGAGACGCGGCAAACACGTGCCCCGAGCCCGTGGTAGCTTTAAATCCCCCCGTGCCCCAGCCACAGTTAAAGAACAGGTTTCGAACTGGTGTCTTGCTGATAATGGGGCAGGCATCAGGGCAGGTATCAACAATGCCGCCCCACTGACGATTCATCCGAACCCGACTGAAAATCGGGAACAGTTCAATGATCGCCTGAAGAGTATGCTCAATGGTGGGGAATGATCCACGCTGACCATAGCCATTGTAGGAATCGATGCCGGCACCGATAACCAGATCGCCCTTATCGGATTGACTGACGTAACCATGAACATGATTCGACATGACGACGGTGTCGAGGACGGGTTTGATGGGCTCGGATACCAACGCCTGGAGAGGGTGTGATTCAAGGGGCAGCTTGAAACCGGCCATTTTTGCCAACACCCCAGAATTTCCGGCGACGACACATCCAACCCTGTCCGCATAAAGATCGCCGTAGCGCTCGGTTCGAACCCCTTTTACAGCTCCCTCTTCAATAATCATATCGACGACTTCGGTTTGCTGAAGCAGGTCGACACCCAAAGCGTCCGCGGCTCGAGCATAGCCCCACGCCACTGCGTCGTGACGGGCAACCCCAGCTCTTGGCTGCCACGACGCCCCAAGTATTGGGTAACGACTATTGGCAGAGCAGTCCATGATAGGCACCAGTTCCTGCACCTGTTTGGTATCCAGCACTTCGCTGTCTATGCCATTCAATCGATTAGCATTAACGCGTCGCTGTATATCTCGCATGTCCTGCAAGGTGTGCCCCAGGTTCAAGACACCCCGCTGGCTAAACATCACGTTGTAATTCAGGTCCTGGGACAGGCCCTCCCACAACTTCATCGCGTGCTCATAAAGATGAGCAGCCTCATCCCATAGATAGTTGGACCGAACAATCGTGGTATTGCGTCCTGTATTACCTCCGCCCAAATACCCTTTTTCCACCACGGCGACATTGGTTACCCCGTGAAGTTTGGCGAGGTAGTAGGCCGTGGCCAGGCCATGCCCGCCACCACCAACAACAATGATGTCGTAGTGTTTTTTAGGGGTTGGATTGCGCCAAACACGCTGCCAGTTTTCGTTGTGCCTGACGGCCTGTGTCACCAAACCCAATGCCGAATAACGCTGCATTAAAATCCCTTGATCTGGTCGATTTACCCCGGCGGGAGAACGCCGGCAAACACTGGTTCTGAAACACGCGAAGGTGACTTTGCAAGGCCTAGATGTCAAGTCCTGATGTGCCCGTTCGCGACCTGTTTATACCGCTTTCAACTCGTAATACACTGTCGGTCTTATCAACGGTAATGGATAAATCATGACAGAACCCAATTCCGCCCATGAACCCCAAGCCTCCAACAAGCGCGCGGCGGCTATCGGGATTCCGATCGCTGGCCTTTTGGTGCTTGTTGCCATTCTTTGGTGGGGTTTTGGTGAAAGCTTGCCCTATGGCAGCGAGACGCCCGAGACGCCCGAGACGCCCATTATTGCTCAAACCCCAGAGCCGCCGCCTACCCCCGAGCCCACCGTTGAGCCACCGCCGCCGGAAGTAACCGAACCCGAGATTGTTCAGGAGCTGGAGACGCCGCCGGAACCTCCCGCCCCGCCCACTTTAGCCGAGGCAAATGAACAACTCGCTTCCGGCACGCTACAAGTCAGTGCCAGTCCACTCGCAGCCACATTCATCAGCGCGCCAAATCTGATAGAACGCCTCGTGGCTATCATCGATAACCTCCGCCAGGGATTTGTACCCTATAAGTTACTGCCCGTAGGTCGCCCTGAAGTGGCCTTCAGCTTCGTTGATGATGGACTTGGCGTCACAATGAACCCCACGGGCTTCGAACGATACGACGGACTGGCTCGACTCATCTCAGAGATCGACACCAACACACTCGTAGACGCTTTCACCAGCGTGGAAATTACAACCAATGAAGCGTGGAGTGCACTCGGATACGACAGTCCCAATCTTGAAGCCGCTATTCTTGGTGCCCTCGAAACGATTATGCTGGCACCAGAAACCGACCTTGAGGCGAGACTCTACAAGGTTGAAGCGAATTGGGTCTACGAGGATCCCGCCCTCGAGGCATTATCGCCACTACAGAAGCAGCTGATGCGCATGGGCCCAGCCAATGGGGAACGGGTCAAGGAGAAGGCGAGAGAAATACGTGGAGCGCTTCTGGACCGCTAAGGTGCTTCTAGATCCTGGGCCGGTGTTGCTGTACCGCACGCGGTAGTGCCACCTTCTAGCCAGAGATCAATGGCATAAAGTCGGCTGCGTCAAAGCCGCGGTACTGCATGAACCGCGCCCTGCGCGCCCACTCTTTGCGGGCGGAGGCTGGATCTTCTGGCAAGGGCTGACCCCCAAATTTTTTTTCGAAGACGGTGCGAGCCTGTGCCCCCCAATCGATTGCAAGCTCCTCGCTGTCAGCGCAGTCCCGCCAGCCAGCCATCACGCCTTTGCTCCGCAGCTCTTCATCCAATCGGCGAGGACCTAGACCTCTGGCAATTAATTGTCTGACAGTCGCTGCTGCAAAGCGGTCATCGCTCAAAAGCCCTTCATCAACCAGCCGCGCTAATTCACCATCGATCACGTCAAGGGTGACCTCACAGTTGCCGAAACGTGATGCCAGCTTCCTGCGAAGCTCTTCAACTCCGTGCTCCCGGCGCGCGAGGAGGTCCATCCCCTTGCGCCGGATATCAGCAGGGTTTAGCGCCTCAGGGGAGGATTCCATCACTCGGCAGTAGCAGCCCCTGCAGCATCACCCGCATCATCAGTTTCAGCGGCTTTGCCCCCCTCGATAGCGGTCAAAGGGAGACCCATCGTCTGGTGGCGAATTTGGCTTTCGATCTCTGCAGCGATCGCCGGGTTGTCCTCCAGGAACTTCGATGCATTGGCCTTTCCCTGGCCGATTTTATCGCCCTTGTAGGCGTACCAGGCGCCACTTTTGTCGACCAGATTAAGTTTGACACCCCAGTCGATCACCTCGCCCATGTGATAGATCCCAGAGCCATACATAATCTGGAACTCTGCTTGCTTAAAGGGCGGCGAGACCTTGTTCTTGACCACCTTCACCCGAGTCTCGTTACCGACGACTTCGTCACCGTCCTTGACCGCACCGATGCGCCGGATATCCAATCGCACCGACGAATAAAATTTCAGGGCGTTACCGCCGGTGGTTGTCTCGGGACTACCGAACATGACACCAATCTTCATTCGAATTTGGTTGATGAATATAACGAGACAGCCAGTTTGCTTAATCGCGCCGGTTAACTTGCGCATCGCCTGACTCAACAGTCGCGCCTGCAGTCCAACATGGGAATCTCCCATATCTCCCTCGATCTCGGCTTTGGGTGTCAGCGCGGCAACCGAATCCACAACCAGCACATCCACCGCCCCTGAGCGCACCAACATCTCAGCGACCTCCAAAGCCTGCTCTCCGGTATCGGGTTGCGACACAATCAAATCATTCATTTGCACCCCGAGTTTTTCAGCGTACTGGGGATCGAGGGCATGCTCCGCATCCACAAAGGCCGCGACACCACCTTTTTTCTGGGCCTCGGCAATCACCTGCAGGGTCAGGGTGGTCTTGCCGGATGATTCAGGACCATAGATCTCGACGATACGTCCCTTAGGCAACCCACCAATGCCCAGAGCGATATCCAATCCCAGTGATCCTGTGGAAATCGAGGGGATGGCCACACGCTCCTCATCCCCCATTCGCATAACGGTTCCCTTACCAAACTGCCGCTCGATCTGCGACAGTGCCGCATCCAGGGCTTTTTGCTTGTTTGGATCCATGATTTTGTCCTCGCCTTGTGGTTGGAAAACTACTGTATGAATAATCAGTGTTTTTGACTCCGGATGCAACCCAGTTTAGCCATCAAATAGGAGAAAAACAGAGCCGACCCGGGGCACATGTAGTCAATAGCGACATATTAATTAAATTTCTTTCTGTCCCTCGGTCCCACGAGACCGCCATCACGAAGTATTATCGTGATTTGGCGCCCGTGGCCGCAGAACACCCCTGACAACCCTGTAATCGGATACCCATGGTCGACCCTGATCAGCAGCAACACACCCCCATGATGCAGCAGTACTTCGCCATCAAACGCGAACACCCCAACGAGCTGCTGTTTTACCGAATGGGTGATTTCTATGAGCTCTTCTACGAGGACGCCAGCACCGCTGCGGAAATTCTCGATATCACTCTGACCGCGCGAGGCAAGTCCGGGGGCGAGCCGATTCCGATGGCGGGGGTCCCGTATCACGCGGCAGAAAATTATCTCGCGCGCCTGGTCAAACAGGGATTCTCAGTTGCCATTGCCGAGCAAACAGGGGATCCCGCCACGAGCGAAGGTCCCGTTGAACGTCAGGTGGTTCGGATCGTCACTCCCGGAACCTTGTCGGATGAAACCCTGCTTGATGCGGGCACTGATGCCTTGCTGCTGGCCTTGTGTTCACGGGATGCCCATCACGGCATTGCCTGGGTAGATGTATCAAGCGGTCGATTTCTAGTGACCGAAGTGACCGGTGAGGAGGCACTCCAGGCCGAACTTGAACGCCTGGCTCCCGCTGAGATCCTCATTGCGGAAGGTAGCGTCTATGCCTCTCTGTCCGAGCGACGGAGCCTGCGCCACCAACCCAACTGGTATTTCGATGAGGCCTCCGCCCGAAGCGCGCTCAATGCCCAATTTCAGACCCAGGACCTGAAAGGATTTGGCTGCGACGACCTGACCCTCGCCCTTTGCTCTGCCGGCTGCCTCCTCGAATACCTCAAAGATACCCAGCGAGGCGAGCTACCGCATCTACATGCCATGCGACAGGAGAAATTATCCGAAGCGGTTCTCCTGGACGCCGCTACACGGCGCAATCTAGAAATAGATGTCAATTTGAACGGCGGTGAGGAACACACCTTGTTTTCAGTGCTTGATAGCACGGTCACAGCCATGGGGACACGCCACCTTCGGCGATGGCTCCACCGGCCAATTAATGACACTGAGGAATTGCTCGCGCGACAAACCGCCGTCAGCACATTACTGGAGCAATACCGGTTTGAGTCACTGCGGGTTGCTCTCAAAGGTATCTCCGACATGGAGCGGATTCTGGCGAGGATTGCACTGGGTTCTGCCCGCCCCAGAGATCTTACGCGGCTTGCAGACAGTCTGGCGACACTACCGAGTATTCACGTTGCTCTGCCGGGAGAGGCGGCACGCCTGCGGCACATTGGAGAGCAAATAGGCGAGTACCCGGATACCGTTGCACTGCTAAACCGGGCGCTGGTAGAAAACCCACCGGTTGTCATCCGCGATGGCGGCGTGATTGCGGAGGGCTTCGACTCCGAACTAGACGAACTTCGGGGTATCTCGAAAAACGCTGGAGATTTTTTACTCGCCATTGAACAGCGAGAACGAGACGCCACTGGCTTGAGTAGCCTGAAGGTGGGCTACAACCGAGTCCACGGCTATTACATAGAGATCTCAAAGGCACAGGCAGCCGGAGCGCCAGACTCTTATGTACGACGACAGACACTGAAAAACGCAGAGCGCTTTATTACCCCCGAGCTAAAGACTTTTGAAGACAAGGCACTGTCGGCAAAATCGCGGGCATTAGCGCGCGAAAAATATTTGTATGAAGCCCTGGTCACCACCCTAGCTGCTGAACTGACCGCACTGCAAACCACTGCCGTGGCCCTCTGTGATCTGGATGTCCTGGCGTGTTTCGCAGAGCGCGCTCAGGGCCTCAACTTGACTCGCCCGGAATTCTCCGAGGAACCCGTGATTGACATCGATGGGGGCCGTCATCTCGTGGTCGAGCAGGTAAACGACACTCCCTTCATTGCTAACGGCACACGGCTTGATCGGCATCGGCGGATGCTGTTGATCACCGGTCCCAATATGGGAGGTAAGTCGACCTACATGAGACAAAATGCGTTGATCGCCCTCCTTGCTCATGTAGGCTGCTTTGTCCCCGCGGCCAGAGCCCACCTCTCTACTCTCGATCGCATCTTCACAAGGATCGGCTCGTCGGACGACTTAGCCAGCGGCCGCTCGACCTTCATGGTCGAGATGACCGAGACGGCAAATATTCTCCACAATGCCACGCCAAAAAGTTTGGTCCTGATGGATGAAGTAGGTCGAGGCACCAGCACCTTCGACGGCCTGAGCCTCGCTTGGGCGGCCGCCGTTGCTCTCGCTACCGAGGTGCGGGCATTTACCCTGTTCGCTACCCATTATTTTGAGCTCACCGCTCTCCCCGAGCAATTCGATACCATGGCCAACGTTCATCTGGATGCCACAGAACATGAGGATCATGTGGTTTTCATGCATAACATTCAAGACGGACCGGCCAATCGGAGCTTTGGACTTCAGGTTGCAAAACTTGCAGGCATTCCCTCTCGGGTTCTGGAACAAGCCCAGCAGAAATTGACGCAGTTGGAGTCGGGTCAGGGAGCGGCCATCGCCGAACCACGAGAAAACGCGAACACGCCAGCGCAGAATGACCTCTTCAGTACCACTCAGACTCACCCCGTGGTCGAGGCACTTCGCGAGGCTAGTATCGACGATATGAGTCCTCGAGACGCGCTTGAATTTCTCTATGATTTGAAGAACAAGTTATAACAAAGATCATTCAAATTTTTCGCCAACAGAGGTATCCTTCACCTCGAATTACCAGAGAGAGCACCCCATGACATTTGTTGTTGGCGAAGATTGTATTAACTGCAAACATACTGACTGTGTTGAGGTTTGCCCTGTGGACTGTTTCTATGAGGGCCCCAATTTTTTGGTCATTCACCCTGATGAGTGCATCGATTGCGCGTTGTGCGAACCCGAATGTCCAATCGACGCTATCTTCTCTGAGGATGAGCTACCAGCAGATCAAGAACAATTTCTTGCGCTGAACGCTGAACTCGCTGACATCTGGCCAAACATCACCGAGAAGAAACCCGAGATGCCCGACGCCGAGGCATGGTCTGGTAAACCCGACAAGCTGGCACTGCTGGAGCGTTAAGAGACTACCGCTGAGGCAGAAGCTTCAAAGGATCGATGGGTTGTCCTTCCCGGCGTATCTCGAAGTGTAATTTCACCGAGTCAGTGCCGCTGCTGCCCATCTTTGCGACAACCTGACCTTCATCAACCCAGGCCCCCTCTTCAACCAGGTTTGCGTCGTTGTGACCATAGGCGCTGAGGAACTGCTCGTTGTGCTTTACGATAAGCAGAAGCCCGTAGCCTTTCAGGCCCGTGCCCGCATAAACCACTTCTCCCGCCGCGCTGGCGCGAATTAGATCGCCACGGCTCCCCGCTATATCGATCCCTTTGTGACGAATATCGGAATAGGAGCGCACTACCCGGCCCCCACTTGGCCAGCGCCATCGGGTCACAGGACCAAAAGCCTGTGTATTTGAAGCTCGCGGAGTGCCCGATCCCGTAACTGCCGTAG
>Ga0181591_10004810_pt1 | contig 11745 bp, 6 predicted proteins | sample 071ome_33_FD_133757 | JGI IMG/M metagenome (GOLD analysis project Ga0181591, IMG submission 133757) | Coastal salt marsh microbial communities from the Groves Creek Marsh, Skidaway Island, Georgia - 071412AT metaG (megahit assembly) | ecosystem: Environmental > Aquatic > Marine > Intertidal zone...
CATCTGTTGAAACAATATACGCACAAATTGATTCTTCAACTACACTTTCTGATGTAGATGCGGCTTACAATGTAATGATGACACCGAACTCACTTACACTTGATGATAGTGATACGGTTGTATTCTCTAACAGCGGTGATTCTGCAGACAATATTGTTACGATTAGAATGGATAATCATACCTTTGATACTCAATATGACTCTGTCTAATGGTATAAATACTTAAAATTAAATTAAGCGGGCTAAAATATGGCTAAACAAACGATTAATACTGGCAGCGCAGCAAATGACGGAACAGGTGATACACTCCGCCAGGCCGGTGCTAAAATTAATGCTAACTTTACTGAGTTATACAGCATCCTTGGTGATGATGTAACTGGTTTTACACGTCTTACTGATAGCGGTCTTGATTTCGTTGGGACTGACTATGGTAATAAAGTAAAGATTGGTTATACTGAAAATGTAGATTCTACAATAAGCATTGATTTCCCTGATTCAGCCGGAATAGTTTTAGTTTCATCCGCAACACAAACTATGACAAATAAAACTATTAGTGTAGATGATAACACTATTTCTGGTATTGTTGCTAGCAGTTTTATTTTATCAAATGCTTCTGGTAATATTGATGGTTCTGCTGCACAGAAAGCTATCCCTTCAGGGATTGTAGTTGGTACAACAGACACTCAAACTTTGACAAACAAAACTCTTGTTGGACCTACAATTGAAAACGCTATCTATCACGGTCATATTAAAGATTCTGATGGTGCAGATATTATCCATTTTACAAAGACAGTGTCTGCAGTAAACCATTTAGACATTTCCAATGCTCCAGCGGGAACTTCTCCATCTATTTCTGTTGAAGGTGATGACACGAATATTAACCTTTCGTTGTTTGGTGCTGGTACTGGCACAGTTAACACGAAGAAAGTATCATATGGTAAAGCAACTATATCAGCTGCTGGTAACGTTGACAACCAGAATACATATATTAGTTGTACTGCTTCCACAAACATTAGCATTAATGTTAGTAATGGAACAGTTGACGGCGAACTAAAAGTTATTTCACATGACGGAACTGCATCAACAGTTACTGTAACATTCGATGCCGGATCTAATTTTGCTCAAGGTACAACAATTGCCTTGGATCCAAATGATACAGTCATGTTAATTTGGAACAACTCAACAACAGAATGGAATGCAATTGGCGGCTACGGCTACGCAATATCTTAATAGGAAGAAACTATGACAGCGATCATTACTCAATCATTAAAAACACAACTATTAAGAACGATCTTTGATGAGAACGAAGGTGTTTTAATCGGCGACTCAGATAACAATTACTATATTGCGATTGGTCGTTCACAACAATGGCAGGCTGAAGATAATACAGATCTTGTTCCTGATCCAGCTTCTACTGAAAGAGAAGAAAGACTTTTCAGATATAACATGCAATCAATAAAAGCTGCTGAAGGTTATTCTTATGTTGTACCATTGTATGACTGGACAGCAAACACTCAGTACCAAGCATTTAATGATAATGTTGTAGGCCATCCTGCTCAATCCTATTATGTAAGAACTGCTGATAACAACGTTTATCTATGTTTACGTACTGGTAAAAACGACACTGGTGTTACACAGGTTTCAACACAAAAACCTGATCATACTACAACAGCATTACCAATTGAAACTGATGGTTATGTCTGGAAATATCTGTATACGATTTCAACAGCAGATGCTAATAAGTTTTTGACCACAGCATTTATGCCACTAAAATATGTTGATTCTGACACAGCTGTTGCTGATCCGACACAAGCTTCTCAATGGGAAGTTGCTAAAGCAGCGCAGGCTGGAGAAGTTATTGGTTACCGAGTTACTGAACCAGGTGGGCCGTACACTTCACCTCCTGCAATTACTATTGCTGGTAATGGTACAGGTGCCACAGCTAGAGCAATTCTATCTTCTACAGGATCCATTGCTGCGATTGAAGTAGATGATTCTGATGGCTCAGGTAATAAAGCATCTGATACTCCATACGCTTCTAACTCTTACTTATTAGGCAGAAACGATGGTACTGCACCAGGTGGATATGGTCATGGTAAAAACTATGATTATGCAGACGTAACAATTTCTTCTTCTACTCTTTCTGCTGGTGGTACTGAAGCAAAAGCAGTCCCTATTTTTGGACCAAAAAATGGTCTAGGTGCTGATGTAAGAGATGATTTAAGAGCATTATCATTTATGTTCAATATCAAACCTGAAGGTTCAGTTGAAAATAAATGGGTACTTGACCAAGGGTATAGACAAATTGGTATTTTACGCAATCCATTAGATAGTGCTGATGGTGTGTTGTTTACAGGTACACAAGGTCTAGGTTTAAATAGAATGACTTTAACTACTCCTGCTGGTGATGGTAATCCTAATAATGGTTATGCAATTTCATTTGACCAAGATACAAAAATCACAGGTGGTACTTCATCTGCTCAAGCTTGGCTGGACTATTACGATGATTCATCTACTTTGTGGTATCACCAAGATGAAAATACTGGGTTTAAATCTTTCCAAGATGGTGAAAATATTACGGTTGAAGGTTATTCAGCTTCAACATTGACATTAGATTCAGCACTTGTTGCACCAGATTTTGATGTATATTCTGGCGATCTACTCTTCATAAATAACTTTACTGAAGTTACAAGAGATCCTGACCAAACTGAAGATATTAAAGTTGTTATTAAACTCTAAAGGTAAGACATGGCTACAAACGTTACGCAGACTACATTCTTAAGTCAATATAATGATGATTATCGTGATAGCGATCATTATCACCGCATTCTGTTTAATAACGGCAGACACCTGCAGGCGCGTGAACTTACGCAAATGCAAACCATTATCCAAGAGGAAATGGCTCGTATTGCAGGATACCTTTTCAAAGAAGGTGGTATTTTTAATACCTCATATGGTGCATTAAACTCTGGTTTTTATGGTATTGACTACGTAAAAGTTGCAAGCTTACCTGTAGGTTACGCAACTCTTAAAGGCACAGATATTACAAATGCGGCTGGAGTTAAAGCTACAGTAAAAGATGTATTGCCAGCAGATGGAGCTGATGCAGCCACTCTTTATGTAATCTATAAAACATCCAATAACCTTTCTGCTACAAATACAACCAGCCCTAAGATTTTTGCTCCCGGTGAATTGCTAACGTATGACACTGGCGCGATTAGTGGAACCATTAGTGTACAAACAACTAACACTTCCACAAACCCAGCGTTTGGTAAAGGTTCATATGTAGAAGTCCCAACGTTTACCACATTTGTTGCTGGTCATTTAGTTGTATGTGAGTCGCAGAGTTTAGTTGTTTCAAAGTATAATAAATCACCAACCGCAGTGGTTGGATTTAAGTTAACTGAACAAATTATTTCAGCAACAGATGATATTGCTCTTTATGATAATTCTGGTTCTACACCTAACCTTACATCTCCAGGTGCTGATAGATATAAGATTCTATTAACTTTGGTTAAAGAATCAGACGTTACTTCTGGTGAAACGTTTTATCCTTTGATTGAAATTAAAAATGGAGTTTCGACTGCAGTACAATCAAGAGATAATCTTTTAAATGAATTGGGTACATTAGTACATAATAGAACATCAAATATTAATGGTGATTTTGTTTTAAGAAACTCTCAGTTTGGCCAATTTAATTTAGAAATCCATGATGATAGTGATGATGACTATTTACAATATAAAGTAGATGGCGGGGTTGCATATGTTGGTGGCCGTAGGATTGAAAAAAATAAATCACAGACAATAAGGGTTGAAAAATCAAGATCGACTTCTACTGATCTATTAAGTGTTTCGCCAACATTTTCTACTGCAGAATATGGTAACTATATTCTAGCTGATAGTTCATTTGGTCTAATTACTAAAGTTACTAACCTTGAAACTATTAATCTAAAAGATGCTACAGATCACGGTGGTACTACTATTGGTACTGCACGTTTGCGGAATGTAGATGAGTTTGGTGATAAATTTAGATTCCACGTTTTTGATGTAAAAATGGATTCCAGCGGTGGTACACCATACAGCATTTCTCAAGTTCAAAGTATTGGTACAGACGCAACAAACTTTGCTAACACTGTTGAAATTAAAGGCAGAGTTGATATACAAGATAAGTATGCAAATGATTTGCTATTTGTTTTGCCAGATAGTAGGACTCAAGAATTACAGAATGTAACTGTTGCAGTACGTAAAATTTATACGGATACAACTGATGGAAGTGGTGTCGCTACATTTACAACTGGATCCAGTAATGTATTTACTAACCAAGAAGATTGGATTGTACAAGTCAATAGCACTGGTGTTTTGTATTCACCTCCCACTGTTTCTGGGACACCAACAACTTCAGCTACAGTAACAGGTCTTCCAAATTCAACTGCTGTAAGCATGCTGGCGTATGAAACTATTTCAGCAACACTAAAAACTAAATCTTTGCAGACAAGCCAATCAAGTGGAAGTATTTCACTTGTTAACCGTAGATTTAAACTAGATAAAGCAGACATCTATAAATTTAATAGTGTAACTGATGATGCAACTGGCCAAGACATTACATATAAATTTATTTTTGACAATGGACAAAGAGATAACTTCTACACTGTTGGTGGCGGTAAACTAAAAAGTGGAGCTGCAGCACCAAGTGGAACCATTACTGTAAACTTTGATTATTTCTCACATAGTGCTGGTGATTTCTTTGGTGGTAGAATTTCTTACCCAGACATTGAGTTTAAAAACATTCCATTCTATACAAAAGCTGATGGCCAAAGAGTCAGATTGTCAGATGTTATTGACATGAGACCAGTGAAAAACAACACTGGCTCAGGCTTTACTGGAACCGGTGCAATTAGAACAGTACTGCCAAAAAATACTGGACTTATTACAATTGGAACAGCAAAGCATTGGGAACCCCGCATTGATATTATCAGTATGTCACCTGATGGAAATTACGTTGTAAATAAAGGTGCGACTAGACATAACCCACAAGATCCAAGTGTTTCACCTGCTGATTTACATTTGCATAGGATTTCTTTGCAACCATATACTATGAACTCAAGAGACGTGTTCTATGAAAAAGCCTTTAATAGTGGATATACTATGAAGGATATTGAAAGATTGGATGACAGACTAAACAATCTAGAAAATGTTACTTCTTTAACATTGGCTGAATTGGAAACAAATAAAATCACTGTCCCTGATCCCAATAACTCTACATTGCCAGATCGAGTTAAGCTTGGTATTACAGCTGATGGTTTTGCTGGAAATCTACAATCAGATGTTTTAGATCCTGATTATAGAGCAACTTTGAATCCATACCAAAATCTAATGACAACATTAAATTATCAGCGTCAAACTGGATTAACATATGATTCTGATCAATCAACATCTACTATTTTAAAAGGTTCTACAATTTGGCCTAAATACACAGAGGAAGTAATGATTGATCAAAGTGTAGCTTCAAGAGCAATCAACGTAAACCAATTCGAAATTTCAAAATCAATTGGATCTGTTACGATGACTCCTAACGTTGATACATGGCAAGTTCGTAAAAAGGTTGACGCTAGCTATCAGGTTGCATCTTCAACTTCTTATCTACCAACTGGGTCAACTTCGGTAAGCTCACAGGGTAGTAACGGTACAGCATAGGAATATAAAATGCCATATATAACAAAAACACATACAGCAACTGGAACAAGAACAGTCTCAAAAGATTTGGGATATGAAATGTTGCCTGTCTGTAGGCCAAATTTTATATTTTTTAAATTTACAAACCTAAGACCTAATGTACCGCATTGGATCTTTTTTGATGGAACTGATGTAACTAAGTGGATTAATACATCATACAGTTATAATGACTATGCGGATTTGGGAAGAGACTCTACACTAAAAGAACCAGGTGATGAATACATTAATGCATCTGAATTTCCTGGTGTACTAGGTGGACCTACAAATGGTGGTAGCGGTTCAATTAATAGTAATTCTGATGGTACTCTTGAAGGTGTGTTTTATTTGCAAAGTAACAATACAACAAGTTTTAGTACTGGTAAAAGAATTTTTACAGCCATTGATATTAGTATATTGAACAAAGAAAAATCATTATCTTTTGCTGAAGGCCAATATAACGCAATTGGTGAAGCACAATTGTATAATGAGTATACTGAAAGCTACACTTATACATATACAACATCTGTATATTATAGCAATGATAATGGTGGTAATAATGGGGGGTCCATTTCAACTTCATCAAGCTCTGGTAATACTGGAAGCACATCATCAAGCTCTGGTGGTGGATATTCTAATCCATCATACGGTGGAGGCGGTGGCTACAGTGGATATGGCGGCGACTATGGTGGAACCGTTGGTGTTGGTGTTTCTGCAGAATATAGTGGCAACGGTGGATATGACGCTGATGTGCATGGATCCAACGCTGCTGGTAATGGCTGTTTCTTAGCTGATACTCCAATTGATATGGCAGATGGAACACAAAAAGCAATTGCTGATCTACGTCTTGGTGAATATACTCAAGGTGGTATTGTTACTGGTATCCATGTTTATGATGGTGCACCTCTATATGAATACAATGGTGTATATGTATCTGGTACACACTATGTTATTGAAGAAAATAAAGCAATTATGGTTAAAGACACAACCGCTGCTGTTAAAGTTGCGGATGTCTACGGACTATACACAATCGATACCACTGGAAGAAGAATCTTCTCAAATGGAATCGAATTTGCGGATCATAACGGCGATGGCGTAATTGTTGACTTCTTTAAAAATATGAAAACAGGTTTGCCCCAAGGCGCCTTGGTTCAGGAAATCGAAAATCAAATCACTGCAGCACAGCTATAAATATAGTAAAAAAATAGGATTGCATTTATGACTACTGGTGTTTTACAACTTACCGAACAGCTTAATCCAATGGCTCAAACATTTAGAGTCACTGAAAAAAATGGATCAGTGCTCACTGCTATTGGTTTATACTTTCAAAGCGCACCATCTGCATCTGATGATCAGCTTCCTATTACTATCGAGTTGCGACCAGTAACAGAAAATGGAAACCCATCAGGTCGCAGATTTATTTCTGGTACAAGAGTTTCTGCTTCTGCTGCTCAAATTCGAGCGGTTGCGAATACATCATTTGGATCAGCTACTGAATATAAGTTTACATTTGACCAACCTCTTTATGTTCCTGGAAACGTGGAATTAGCTTTGGTTGCTTATACAAACGCGAAGGTTGGACAATATAAAGTTTGGGCAGGTAAGATTGGTGAACACGTTTTTGGTTCAACCACTGAACTTGTTTCTCAACAACTAGCATCAGGGGTATTTTTCCAATCCTCAAATGGTACAGCTTGGTCAAAAGATCAAGAAACAGATATTGCGTTTAGAGTTTATAGAGCAAAGTTTGATACAAGTGTTACTGCAACTGCATACATGAATACAAACTTGCCTTCTAAAAAATTACTTACTGAAAATTTATACACTGATGCTATCACTAAGTATCCAGCTGAACCTTTAATCTTTACAAAGGATAACTCAAAAATTAGAGTCATCCATCCAGGTCATGGTTTTATTATTGGAGATAAAGTAAAAATTTCTTCTGATTCTTCTGGTTATGATAGTGCAGATACAATTAATGGTATCCCCGGCAGCGAATTATTAAGGACACACTCTATTGATTCTGCTGATCCATTTGGTTATACCATTTCTGTGACATCAACAGCAGATTCAAGTTTAAGAGGTGGTGGTACTAATATTTACGCTTCAGAGCAATATATCATCGATGACTTTGTTTTAAGTGTACCTAATATTGTCCCAACAAGTTCAGCTCTTTCTTTCAATGGTGATTTTACAACCATATCATCTTTTGCTGGAAATGAAACTGCATATGCAACAACATCAAATGTATCTTTAGATTTGAATAAACCAACTAAGTTTAAAAATCCCCATGTGATTGCTGCAAAAGAACAAGAAGACGATGCTACTAAATTAAATGGTGATCCATCTACAGTGATTAGAGCAGTGTTTACAACTACAAATGAATACGTGGCACCAAGCATTGATTTGCCTACATCCAATTTGAAAACTCTTGCAAACTTTATTGATTATCCTCAATCAGACGATTCATCTGCTTCAAACCGTAATAACATTACTACTATTGATTACGTGGCAGAAACCGAACCTGATGGGGGTACAAATGCATCTAAACATATCACTATCCCATTCCAATTAGAAGAATCTGCAACATCCATTAGAGTTTATATTGATGCTATTAAACCTGTTGGTTCAGATTTTACAGTATGGTACAGAACAATTGATACCTCTACTAGTGGATATATTTTCGACAAAAACTGGGTTGCGTTTAGTAAAAACATTAACCCACCAAATAGTTCAAACTATTCACAAATTGGAGAAACTGATTTTTACAGACAATTTGAGTTTAATGTGTATGACCTTCCTGACTTTAACACATACCAAATTAAAATTACAATGAACTCAACAAACTCATCTTCTGTTCCAGAATTTAAAAATCTTAGAACAATCGCTACAGTATAATGAATCGTAAATTAATTCCCGTTGAGGGTCATGATAATCTAGCTAGAGATCCGGCAACCAACATTATTTTGAATATAAATAAAGATAAATCTGAGCAGTACAAAAGGCTTCGTGATCAAAAGTTGAAAGAACAACAAAAGATCGAAAGTTTAGAGTCAGACGTTCAGGAGATCAAAGCGATGTTGCAAAAACTATTAGAGAACGGTACAAATGGCTAATTCAAAGATACCTCATGTAAATTTATCTGATACGATGAACTCACACCGTACGCGGTTTAACCAGCTTGTAGATTCAGTCGGTGATGTTTCATCATTAACAACTACAGCCGGTCCAATAGCTGATGCAATTAATGAATTGGACGCTGAACTAGGTACAATTACATCAGGCGCTATGGGTACAACAGCTGGCACGGTTTCTGGTGCAATTGCTGAATTGGATTCACGAGTAGATTCAATTAATGATAACCATCTTTCTACACCAAAGCTAACAACCACAGATAGTGCTGCAACCAGTATCTTTAATGGTAACGTTCGTATTGACACCAACTTGCATGTTGATGGTAATACTACTGTTAAAGGTAACCTGACAGTTGATGGTATTGCTACTCTAAAAGCTGGAACAGATAATAACATTAATCTTGGTGATGTCGATGCAACAACTGACACTGTTACATTTAACGCAGAGATTGCATCAGACATTCTTCCTGATGCCGATGACACATATAATATTGGTTCTTCTTCAAAGAAATGGAGACACTCCTATTTTGATGGTACAGTAAACACTGATAATATTATTGCCGATTCGGCTACAGTTACAAATAACTTGCACATTGGTGGAAACGTTACATCTACAGGTACAGCCTTTACCATTGCAGCTGAAACTGGTACAGCCGATCCTGTCACATTAGGTGATACAATTACATTTGCAGCAGGAGAAGGTATTGATACTACTGTAGCAAATAATCAAATCACAATTGCTGGTGAACTTGCTACTACTTCAAACAAAGGTGTAGCATCATTTAGTTCAGATAACTTTAGTGTTGCATCAGGTGTTGTTACGATTAAAGATGGTGGTGTCGCAAACGTAGAGCTCGCAAATTCTTCGATTACCGTTACAACCACAACTAACCCTTCCGGCACATCTGTGTCGCTTGGAGGGACTCTGAATATAGACACAGTCGACTCCGCTAGGATCCAAGCAATGTCTGACAGCGACTTCGGCGATTCAGATAAAATTGCATTGATTCCTTCCAATTCAATTGTAAACGCACAATTAGATAATCCTCAAATCACTATTACTGATGGATCAACTCCATCAGCCATTGCTCTTGGTGGAACTGTTACTTTCTCTGGAACTACGAATGAAGTAACGGTTGGGCAAAGTGGTGGTACAGTTACAATTGGTCTTCCAAATAATGTTACTATTGACAACGATTTAAGTGTTGAAGGTGATATTAGTACATTAGGTAACTTTAATGTCACAGGCGATTTCCAGATCACTGGGCAAACAAAGTTAATCACACCATTTGTTACTCTTTTGGATAGTAACACTGGTGCCGGAATTCCTGGAAACAACCTTGCTGGATTAAGAATTGATATGGGTACAGAAAGCAATATTCTATTTGCTTATGACGACTCATTAAATAACTTTAGATGGTTGGATTCTGACGCAGACACTGGCCTAAGAAATATCTTCTACACAAACGCAAATGTTTCTGGTACAGCAAACGAAGTTGAAGTCACAAAAACAAACACTGGTGTAACCTTTGGTCTTCCTGCCGCAGTTACTATTGGTGCACTTACAGTTGATAACACTGTACTGAATAACAATGCTTTGACAAGATCAGGTGGTGACTTTACGATTGATGCATCAGGTGATATTGTTCTTGATGCAGATGGTGCGGATGTTGTATTAAAAGATAATGGCACAACGTATGGTTCGCTTACAAATAATTCTGGCAATTTAAGGATTAAATCTGGAACAACCAACGCCATCACTATGACTGGCGCTAATGTTGAGATCCACGGGAATCTTACAGTATCTGGTACTACAACTACTGTTAATACAGAAACAGTTACCATTGATGATAACATCATTGTCTTAAATGATAATGCAACTGGTGCTCCAACTGAAGATGCTGGTTTAGAGATTGAACGTGGTGATAAAACAAATGCCGTATTGCTATGGGATGAATCGGAAGATTATTGGTATGCATCCAATTCAGACACAGCTGCTGGCGGCAGAATTATTACTAATGCAGACACTGGCACTGTTACAAATGATATGTTGGCTGGTTCTATTGCTAACGGTAAGCTTTCCAATTCAGCTATTACAATTAACGGTACATCAACTTCATTAGGTGGAACAAGAACACTTGTAACAGATGACATTGCTGAAGATGGTTCACCGTCAAATCTATGGTATACTGATGCACGAGCAAGAGCTTCCGTTAGTGCAACTGATAATGGTGGTGATGGTTCATTTAGTTATAACAGCGGAACAGGTGTATTTACATATACAGGACCAAGTGCTTCTGATGTAAGAGCTCACTTTAGTGCCGGTGAAGGTATTGATATTGCATCCGGTGTAATTTCAGGTGAAAATGCATCTGGCACAAACAAAGGTATCGCTTCATTTGATACTGATTCTGACTTTAATGTTTCAAGCGGTGCAGTAAGTCTTAAACCATCTGGTGTTAAGAAACTTGCTGGTGCAATGTTTAGTGGAAACACAGAATCAAACATTACTGCAACATACCAAGATGCTGATGGCACAGTTGACCTATCAGTTGCAACTGCATCATCTTCTACACTTGGTGTTGCCAAGTTTAATACAGCTAACTTCTCAGTTTCGGCTGGTGACGTAACAATTAAAAATGGTGGTGTTGCGAATGCGGAATTGGCTAACTCATCAATTTCATTTAAGGATTCTGGTGGAAATACTGCAGTAGTTTCTTTAGGTGGAACACTTACACTTGTTGAAGGCGAAGGTGTTGACATTGTAGTTAACGCTACAACTGATAAAGTTACAATTTCAGGCGAAGATGCTACTACAACTAATAAAGGTATTGCCTCCTTCGCTACTGCAGACTTTAGCGTTTCATCTGGTGCAGTAAGTATTAAATCCGGTGGGGTTTCCA
>Ga0181591_10004811_pt1 | contig 11745 bp, 6 predicted proteins | sample 071ome_33_FD_133757 | JGI IMG/M metagenome (GOLD analysis project Ga0181591, IMG submission 133757) | Coastal salt marsh microbial communities from the Groves Creek Marsh, Skidaway Island, Georgia - 071412AT metaG (megahit assembly) | ecosystem: Environmental > Aquatic > Marine > Intertidal zone...
ATACATATCGGTATTTCAACATCATTACCTGGCATCACGTAGTTGGTGTCAAAAGTAACGGTGCATATAACATTATTTCCACTTTGGGTAAAAACAGCACCTGTTACCTGAGAGGGGCCTGAAACATAAGAAAAATCATTGGCATTTATTTGATAACCAGCGTCTGGCACCAGTGTTAATACCGCTGTCGGCTGAACACTTGATATTGTGTCGCCTTGCGGTACTTCAAAATTAACAGATTGTACTGAAAAATTACCTATTGTTGTTGTGTGACTCATTTTTTTATTTTATTTAGCAATTTTCATCTACATAAAGATGTACGTTAAACGAATCTTTGTAACAAGTATCATTAATATAAACATGTACGTTAAAGTCTGATTGATCGTCAGATTGTATAGATGCTCTACCTATACCTTGTACGGAAAACTCATTTGAATCAACGTTGTTATCGCAATTATCATCAAAATAGGTTGTTAAACCTTTTATGTAGTTGTAATATTTACCTTCTTTGTTTACAAAAGTTTTTAAACTTCCTTCTTGTAAATCTGTTGCTATCCAATTTGTGTACCAACCAGATTCGACAGTTTCGTTTGTTGGAATTAAAGAATCAGCTTGTATCTCAGCTAGTGAATACCTTTTTGTTCCAGACACGTTGTATATATAATTACGCGGTTTTGACCCAGTATAATTTAATGTCTTAAAAACCTTAACATTGTTCGCTTCTTCATTAAATAAAAAGTTTAAAGAACTGTCATATTTAACACCATAAAACGTATTATAAGCATCGTTAGCCCTGTGTTTCCATATTATACCATTTTTAAAAGTGTAATACTCTCCGTTTAAACTCAAACCGCTTTCTTGAATAAAAGACTTTCTGCTTTCCCAACCATCTACGTCTTCTTTAAACGTTAGTGTTGTAGCCTCTATATTATCGCTTTGGTCATCAGCTATATCACAATTTGTTCTATCAAAAACTCCTGTTTCTAGCTTTTTTTGCCATTCTGGAGAAAGTGTATCTAAAGTTAAGTTGTAAGAGTTGTTGACGTCATCATAACTTCCTATGATTGATTTCGAGTATGGTAGATTGTCAGAAAAGAAATCTCCCATGCCTTTTGTTGCTATTTCTTCTATACCATCTCTAGAGAGCCTTAAAACAGTTCCTCTGTTTTTGTCAGAAAAATAAGATCTAAAACCATATGTTGCAAAAGATTCCGGGTTTGTAGATATACCAAATTCCCCAACATACGGTGTTACTTGCCCTAAAACGTTAAAATTGGAAGTTACGTTTGCATTACCATCAGCATTATAAAGTGCATCTTTGTTAGCTAGTATATTAAAACATTTATCTTCTGTTAAACAAATTAGATCAGTATCTCTAGCGTGTAATTTTTGAATTGTGCCATAACTAGGATTAAGATCTTTTGTTATTTTTTCGGCTTGTATAAATTGATTTAAGCCGTTTATACCTGATGTTGAATTAAATATGTTTGAATATATCAAACCAGAGCCCTTTAGTTCTTCTTGATATGGTTCTTCTAAAACAGCTGATACAATTGGGTTTTTATCTAATAAAACCGCGTTGTAATCATCTCTTATTCTGTTTGATTCAACTCCATTTCCAAAACTCCAACAATTATGCCACTCTAACTGTTTTTCGTCGTTTAATTCTGATATATCATAAACATCGCTAGCAGCATAGTAAATATCTAACTCAGCAGATTCTTTTGGTTCGGTTTCCCATATTGCTGGATTTTCTGTAGTAAATTCTGCTTTATTGCCTAGATTACTTATATTTTGCAATATTTCTATTGTTCCATAGTTGCTTCCACTACTGCTACCTATAGGTGGAACCCATGTCATAGGTCTATCAAGTTTTATACTATATCGTATGGATCTTCTTGGCCACTTTTTACCAGCACCATGACAACCAATGCCTCGATCGGAGTTGGTATAGAAAGTTCTAAATATTTTTTTTATCTCATACACTTCTTCGTTAGGATCACCGACAAATCTAAATATTGTACCCACGGTTTTTAAAGCGTCACTAAAATCTTTTTGCGGTCTTTCGTTAGCGTTATCAGTGTCCCAGTTAGCCCATATCGACCAATAACCGCGACAAAACGCTTGTTTTTGGTCAGGCCCAAAACCATGCCAGGTTATATCTAATTTGTCTTGTCCAACTTGGCAGCCCCAACCATACTCATGTGGCTCAAAAACTAAACCTTGGTTTTCGTAATGCCAGTCTGGGTCATGACGCCTAATCGGGTGCGGTCTTGCATAATCAAAAAACCACCAGTGTAAAATATTTGATGAATTAGAGCTTCTGGCGTATATATTTTTAGACCTTATAACACCATATCTAGGATTTGGATCTTCTACTAGTATACTCTGTTGAAGAGTAGCGTCTTTATATATTTTAGCAAAAAATCTACCATCAAACTCAGGTTTATTCTCTTCTACTGCTTCTCTTATTGTTACTATAAAAGTGTCAGAAATTCTCCCTTGAACCGTACCATCGGTTGAAACAAAAGAAACAGTGTCATCCATTGGTTCAACCAAATCAATTCTAACTATAGAATTGTCATTATTTGGATCACCAAGCGTGGTTATATTGGCTATTTCAAAATAGTCAGAAGTATTATTTCCAAATGATATAGCCGCATATAAATCACCATTAGCACTTTCTAAACCTCCAAACAAATTTTTCCATATAACATTTCTAATATAAAAATTTGTTCTGTCAGGCAGTGGAAATCCATCTGATAAACCAGCTATAGTAAACCAACTATGTTCGCCAGAACCTCTAAGCTTTTTAGTTGTTTTTATGAATGTTGGCGCTTCGTTAGATATTGATATTATTTTATATTTAGCATTTTCAGTTATAGGTACGTCTGAAGCGTGTTTTTTCTTTAACTCTATAAAACTTTCTTCTGAAACTTTATTTCTGTCTGACGATGGAAAAGACAGCCATATATTACCATCTTCAGCATCATACCATCTATCCATCGCTAAATTGTAATATTCGTTCGATGTTTCTTTTATAAAATATTTAAAATATTTTGCCCAAGACGGAGGTAAGTTGTTTACTTTAGCTTTTATTATACTTCTTAAAGGAGCAAAACTTTTTGCCAAAGCCTTTGTCGCGTTTGAAGATGTAAAAACAGGTGTTTGTCTACCTAGTTTATCTATATAAGAAACACCTAATTGATAAGTTCTTTGAGACTTTATAGATTTACTTGGGTTTCCTACAAGAATATCGGAAGTATCTTCATCATGCTGAATTTGTATTTGAAGATCATGGTTTATATCTTGACCTAACTTGTTATTCATATTGTAACCTTGTATATAATTACCATACACAAGTCTATTACCTATGAGCTCTTGAGACTTAGCTTTTCTAGGCACATTGTCCCACGGTCTTAATATTTGATTAGCCTCTATAACAGAACTAATTATTTCACTTTCAATAACATATTCATTAGCTACCCATGTATCAGAATTTTTAGCTATAGATTCTACCTTGTAAACCAAGTTATTATTAGATTCTTTATAAAGTATGTCTATTTCTTTTACATCGGGTGGTATATCGCTTGTTACAAAATTAGATATTTTTATTATTCTAGCAATATTGGTCATTGCTAAATTGTAACCGTGGTAACTATCGTATTTAAACGGTTCTCCAGGTAAAAAAGCTGCTTCGGTAAAAGGAGCAAATGTAGAATATTGATTGTCTAAATACTTATATCTATAAGAAAATCTAGGCATTTTATATTCAAAAAGTGGATCTTCTAGATCAAGCTCCACATCATAAGGAAGCGTTCCAGTTGGTATCTCGTCTGGAATTGAAAGTATTTTAACTTTATAGGTGTATGTATTTATAACTTCAACAACTTGTAGTCTTATAGAAAAAAGTTCATTATATTCATTCGCTTCATCATTAAGATCCAAAGTAAGAGTGTCTCCTTCTAAAAAATCAACAGCTGTTGTAAAAGTTATATTAAATGGAGGTGTGTTAATATCTAAAGAGTCGTATTCATCATCTTGGTCTAAAAAAGCAAAAGCATAATTTAAGTTTGTTCTTATTTCTCCATCTCTGTCGCTCTCAGACATAGTTAGAGAAGGTCTTTTTAAAGGGTATTTTTTTATAACGGTTACATCTTGTTCTATAAAATCTCTTCCATATATTTGAGAATGTGTTACAAAATCATTGGTTGAATCTTGCCAATCTTTAATTATTACTTTTTTAGGCTCGGTATTATTATCTGTCCAAAAAATAACACTTTCTATAATATTAACACCTGTTATTAAATAGTCTTCGCTAAAATTTAAAACATTATTAGTGTCAACAACAAGTGGTTTTACCAAATCCGTAACCTGATTGTATTCAGCTATAATATCAGCTTCATTAGAGGTAATAAACCAATATATTTTTTCTGTAGATGTATCTCTAACTGAACCTATACACTTAGCGTTAGTTAAACTAGATATATAATCACCTCTCGCTAGATCCCAAGGTTGATAAACACCAGTGCTTGAGTTATAACTTTTGTTTTTTAGTTCAATATTACCTTTAATATTTTCAAAAGCTCCAACATCTGAATTTTCCGATGCTGAAATTTCTAGGTTTAAAGCATCTCTATATTCGCCATTAGGTACAATTCTCTCGTCGAGGTCTTTATTCATTCTACCTCGAGCAAAACCTCTAACTATTTCTGGCATACTTTAGTGTTTTATTTGCTTAGACTTACCTCTCATTACTTGAGTAAGCTCTTCTATCTTTAAATTAGATAATCTAAGTTTAGCAGTTCTAGCCGCTGCAAATTTTTCTTTTTTAAATCTATTGATTATATATTCAGGTACATTTGCTCTAGCCGACAAAATAGAAAGAGCTACATACTTGTAAACAGCTTCTTCAGCAAACTTATGTACAATCATTTCTTCGTCGGTGGCTACACCATCGCTTATATATTTAAGCGTTATAACTTTGCCCATTAACGACGCATCAAAAAATATCTTGTTTTTTATTGGATCTATAAAAAATACACCATTAGACTGCGTATATTCAGGATCAATACCGTATCTTCTACCAAATAACTGTGTTAGACCAGCGTCGTTTTCAAGATCGTTTAAGTCATCTTGATTATCCTGTTGTCTGTTTTTAAATCTTTTCCAAGTTTCAGACTCGTTAGCTGTTAATAAGTTACCATTACTGTCAAAGGTATACTCATAATTACTATCCTGAATTATAGGAAGTGGATTACTGGTGTTTCTAGTTGGATACACTATTCTTTCAACACCACTATCATCTACCCAAGTAACTTTTACGTAATTTACATAATCATGCGGTAATGGCATTTGAAGATTTGGTGGTATTTCTATTTCTTGCGACTTTTCAGATCTAAAAATATCATATGTAAACTCTTGCATACCTCTTCTAACGTGGTACGCAACATCAGTTCTTTTTATCTTACTTATAATCTTGTCTTCACCTACATAGTTTATAATGAAGTTATTAACTAGATCCTTTAAGTTTATAAATTGATACCCACCGTAATTATTTATATTACTAGCTTGATTTCCGTCTGATCCTTCGTAGTATTGTTGTTGTGTTCCAGTGAATAAGCCCATTTATTAAGATTTTTGTTGTTGAACGTCCATAGCGTCTTCTTGTGTTGCTAGTTGATAAACTGATAGGTCTCTTACTAATACACCAGCTAGTGACAATATTTTCATAACCAACTCAACTTCTTCAGATGGATGTAATTCAAAGTTAACAGAGTATGTTGCGTCATATAATGCTTCGCCGTATACCATTTGATATTTCCACTCAACTTTTGTTGGTTTTTTAATGTAGTTACAGTTTAAAGATTGAACAGAGTCGTCAATCTCGCTTGGCCCATAAGCTTTTATACCATTAATATCTTTGGTATATATAGGGAAATCAGCCGTTGGAGCCGCTATTGGTGAAGATGTTATATATAAGTATTCGTTTTTATTTACCCTCTCTACTTCGTTTCCACCATATATAATGGTTCCAAGTCTATATAAATCAGATGGTAAAATCCAGTAATTGTTGGAATAAGTTAAGGCTACTGTTTTTTCAAATAAACTTATTTTTTCATTCAATATATTTAACATATCAGAATATTCGGTGTCATTACCATGTAACATACCAAATTGTTCTATATCATAAAAATATTGTTCAAAAATATCCATTTGCGCTTGATTTGCAAATAGATTGAATTCTTGAGGCGTCAAGTATCCTCTTTGCTCTTTGTTTAGTATCGCAAGAACTCTTTGGTAAACCGTGTCTATACTTACTGCCATGTTATTTTTTTATAGTGATTAGGCCACGATTACAGCGGCCTAACCGCTATAAGTGACTTTAATTTAGTCTTTTTTCTATGTTGCTATACACTTCAACGCCATCGTCAGTTTTAAACCAAGCAGCTAAAGCTGAATATGGGTTTTCGTCAAAAGGTACAGTCATTAATTTTCTACCGTTAGATCCCCAGTTGAATGTTCTTTGATCTTGTGATAGATTTATGATACCAGCTTCTACAGCTTTAATACCAAAGTTTCTAAGTTGAACATTTTCGTCAGAAGCAAGATCTAAAAATAAAACTGGATTTCTCTTAGCAAGCAACATGACATCTCTTTTTATTTCTTTGCTAGTCATGCTATTTACTTTATTACCAACCTCAACTCTTAAAATAGCTTCTAGTTGATCAATATCTAGTGTTTTAGCAGCGTTTAATGCTTCTAGTTCCATTTCAATATAGTCTAGATCATCTTGAGCTTCTCTAACAGTATCTAACTCAGAATATAAACCATTTTTTAATGGGTGATAAAGAGACAAAAGCTTTTGCAGTGCTTGTTGTTGTCTTGGTACTTGCAAAACACCATCTCTAAAAATAATCTGTCCTAAGGTAACTTCGCCTTGTTGTTCATCAACAAACGGACTATTCTGATTAGTAGCGTATCTAAGTTCTCTCTGTAAACCAGTATTTTCATCAAACCACAATAATGGTCTTTTTCTAGAGTGTTTTGCTGGTAATGTTGTTATAAGTGGTTTTTTGTTAGATGTTAAAAAATAAACTCTATCCTTAATTTCCCACTCTGGTTTTTTTTGAACTGGTGCGTTTTTTGCAACAGTTGGCTGAGGTTCAATTAACTCAGTTTCGTGTGTTGTAGCTTTTTTAGCCATGATATAATAAAATTAAAAAGTTTATAAAAATGTAAAAATTACCCCCGTCGATAAAACGAGGGTAATAATTACTTTTGTTAAATGATTACGGAGTAGCAGCAGTATCTTTGAACAAGATAAAGTTGTTAGCACCTTGTACACATAAACATCTTTCAGATAACATGTGAACGTTCATTTCATCGATGTCAGAAGTATAGTTACCACCAACAGAACCTGTGATCCAAGTTTTCATTCTTCTATCATCAGCTTCGCTAGCTCTATATCTAACATGCAAGAAAGGTCTTTGAATGTTTTTACCTAAAGTTTGATCGTAAACTGTAGAAACACCAGCAGGTACAAGTACACCGTCGATGTCTGCAGTAAGACCTCTTGTAGCAGCATCATTCAAATATTTCCAATCTGTTTTGTAGAAATCATAAGAACCTCTTCTGAAACCAGAAAAACCTAGATTAAGCGCCATATCTTCAGAATTGTTAAATACTCCGTAAGAAGTACCACCGCTTCCGTAAGAATTAGCTCTAGCCAACATATTGTCGATAGAAAGAGAAGTACCTCTATCTAAGAACAACATGTTTTCTTCGATAGCACCTTGCTTGTCTAGTTCTTTAAGGATAATGTCGAACTCAGCAAGACCGCTAAGTCCAGATGCATTGTCAAAATCGTGATCATTGAAAACCAAACCTCTGCTTTCGATAGCAGCGAAAAGACCTTCAGTACCTCTAACGTCTTGACCAGAATCAGCTCCAGCGTTATCTAAAATATCAATAGTTTGAGTAGCTTTTTCAGCTTCAACCATAGTCATTTCTAGATAGTCTTCGAATCTTAATCTTGTTTCATGCTCAGACTTTAAATACCATAGATAACCAGAAGTTCCAAGTTCAGAAGTAACCTCAACCCAACCGATTTGAGCAGTGTCAGAACCGTTGATGTTGTATTTATCTTTAATGATAATTGGTGAGTTACTAAACTTTTGGAATCCAGCATCGATAGATTTGTCCATTCCAGCAGATCCTTTACCAAACTCAGAACCATAAACAAATACTTTAAGGTCAGTTGGGTTGGCAACGGCTACGAAAGAAGCAGGCCAGTTAGCAGAAGTTAAAGGATAAGCCTCTAATTCGCCAGTAGCAGCATCTACAGATTGAACAAAAGCTTTTACGCTTTCAAATCCTTTAGAAACGATGATTGTTTGATTAGCTCTAATAGCGTGAGCTTGTGGGTTTCCGGCAGAATCAAGAATAACTAACGTTTTATCAGAAGCAGTGTTGTCAATTTTTACTTTAGCACTGTCATAAGCAACGTGTAATCTTCCTTGTTCTGTCCATACGACTTCGTCAGAAGCCATAGGCATTTCAGCTCCTACCATTCTTAGAAAAGAAGATACAGATCTGTTTCCATATCTTTCAACTTCTTTTTCATATACTTCTGGTAAAAACTGTTTTGTAAAATCGAAATCTCCTCCACTGATTGACAAATAGTTTTTGTCAAATAAAGTTTTAGTAGGTGCAGGAGTTAATCCAGCGGGGTAAGCCCCTTGTGATGCAAAACTCATTTTTTAAATTTTTAAAAGTTATTTTTTCATTTTTATTCTAAGCGATGAAGAATCATCTCCGGATACTACTCTAAATTTTACACCGTCAACGTTTGTAGTTTTTTCATGAACCCCTCTCGGACTCATATCTACGTTCTTTGACCTGGAAATGCTTTCTTTAATAGCGTCAGCTTTTCCTTGTTCGTAAAAATGATTAGCGATAGCATCTGCATTCATAGCTGTAAAAAGCGCTTTATGATAACCCTTAGCATCACCCATCGTGTTATCTTCTGCTAAAAACTTTTTAACAAAATTATTTATGTCACTTTGACTTTGCTTAACTTCGTTAGCGTTTTTTACATTAAATCTAAATCTTTTTTCACCGACATTATATTCAAAACCTTTGAATTTATCGTTAAAAACCTTGTTAGTTTTATTTAAAAAGACTTCAGATTGTTTTTTTACTATATTAGATGTCTCCTCGTTTTCTTTGTTATAGCGGTTGAAAAATTCAACTGCTTTTTGCTGATCTGGTGTTAACCTTGATCCAGCTTTAATTTGTTCGTAGTATTTACTTTTTAGTCCTTCTAAATGACTTTTAGCTTTAGCTACTTCTTCTTTAAAAGCTATTTTAGCTTTTCTAATATCTTTTTCGTCGTCTAAAGACTCGTCAAAAGAAAAATCTTCCATTAAGATGTCAATATCTTCTTTATCTAAATGTGGTTTTGTATTCTCGTAATATTCTCTTAACAATTGTGTTTCATTGAGTTGAGAATAATCCTGGTTTAAACGCACATAGTCTTCTAGACTTCCGCCTGTTTCGTTTATAAAATCTACTACTTTCTGAATATTTTCAGGGAGTTGTACTCCGCTTTCTTCCTTTTCAGCAATAGCTTCTTCAATTTCTTCAGCTAGTTCAGCTGTTTGCTCTTCAACCTCCTCTTCTGTTACCTCTTCAACAACCTGCTGCTGCTCTTCTTGAACTTCTTCTTCTTGCTGTGGTAATTGTTCAACAACGTTTTCTTCTGGTTGATCAATAGTTTCTACTTCTTCGGTGTCAACAACTTCTTGTTGTTTATTTAGATTTCTTAAATCCACCTTAATAGTACCATCTTCGTCTATAGTAGTTGTTTTTTGTTCAACAACTTCTTCTTGAGGTTGATTTTCTGTTGTTTCTTGACTTTCTACTGTTTCTTGATCAACAACCTCGTCTAAAACAGTTTCTTTTTCTTGTTCTGTCATGATAAAATATTATATAATTATACATTTACTATTATCACCTGGGTTCAAAAGAACCTAAATCAAAATCACCACTCAATATATCATTTCCTGATGATTCAAAATCTTTTGGCCCGGTGTTTTTTTGTCTTTGCTCTATAAGTTGACTTTGTTGACTTGCTTGTATTTTAGTTCTGTCGTCTTTTCTGTCTTCTTTAAAACTTTCTTTAGATTTATAAACTTCAGCCTCTTTTTCTTTTAAAGCCATGTTTATTTGAAATTCGTATGACATTAACTCTTTCTTTAAGTTAGCCTCTTCTTTTAATCTTTGAGAGCTTAATGAAGATTTTGCTTGCTCTAATTGTATTTGAGAGCCAGTTAATGCTTGTTGCTTTTGTACCTCAAGTTGAGCAGCCGCTTGTTGAGCTTGAATGTTTGCCTCTGCTTGAGCCTGCATGTTTTGTTGCTGAATCAATTGATCTCTTTGTAGCTTTTTCTTTCTTCTAAGCTTTAATAATTGATTAGCTAACTTTAAATTTTTAACTTCTCTAACATCAATTGCATCTTCTAGATCTATAGTGCCTTGCGATATAGCCATCTGTATGTTGTTCTCTAACACAGCTTTTTCTTCATCATCAGGCGTTAACTCTATAAAAATACCAAAATCGTGCAGATGCAATTGGTCTATGTCTTCTAGCGTAGATACATTATGTATACCTATTTGTTGGATAAAGGCATCTCTAGTTGGAGAATACTCTAATATATCAGATACCCTCAAGGATAACGCCTCTGCTATCTCAGCTGTTATAAATAACCCTCCTTGTAATATGTGTCTAGTGGCTGTGTTGCTGTTGGCTGCAGCCATTTTTTGAACACCAACTAACGCTTTAGCATCAGGCATGCTACCATCTCTAGCTTCGTTTAACCCCGTCACATCTCTAATCATTTGCAGATAATAGTTGTACGTGTTTATTAACGATGCTATCTTATTATTGCCAGATCCAGATGCTATTTCTTGAATAGGTATTTTACCTGGATTTAAATCTCCTTCAGAAGTAAAGGATCTACCAATAACAGAACCAGTTTGGAAGAACATATTAAGCGCCTCCTGAGGATTATAATTAGTACCATTCCCTAAATCTATTTCCGCAAGTCCATCAGCATCCAAATATATTCCATCTGGAACCATTCTAGATAAAACCTGCTGAAGTTTTAAATGCGTTATTTGTATCATATCAGCAAAACCAACTATTCTGCTAACCAACGACTCTATCCTACCTTTGTACATTCTAGGAGCAACTATAGAATAATTCATTCTAACCTTAGTAGAATCGCTTTTTGGGCGCATCATGTTTTTAGCCAACTCCCATTTTAACAATGTATTTGTCCCTAAGACTAAAGCTCCTTCGTATAAAACCTCTATTGATCTAGAGACTTTTTCAAATTTATCGTCAAGTATTTCCGCTGGTGGATTAAAAGTATCGTCCTTTATTAATATTTTAGAAGCACCAGTTCCTGTTTGTTTTACTTTATAAACTTCGTTAGCGTATGTTTTGTAGTTAAAGTAAAGTATTTGAACAGAGTTTTTATCTACATTGTTTGTTTCATTTATCGTTCTATGATAAAAGTCAGTATTTTGAACACCTTGTTTAGTTAAATCTTCTAATTGCTCTTCGTCTAGATGTGGAAATTGTTTTTTAAGCTCGTTTATAGGTATTGTTTTTATTTCACCGACATAATAAATATCCTCAAAATAAGGTGAATCTGTATACGAATAAATAATATCAGC
>Ga0181591_10004812_pt1 | contig 11740 bp, 19 predicted proteins | sample 071ome_33_FD_133757 | JGI IMG/M metagenome (GOLD analysis project Ga0181591, IMG submission 133757) | Coastal salt marsh microbial communities from the Groves Creek Marsh, Skidaway Island, Georgia - 071412AT metaG (megahit assembly) | ecosystem: Environmental > Aquatic > Marine > Intertidal...
TGCTCGTGTTTGGGTGTGTTAAATGCTTCAGCTCTTACTATCAAGTGTTTGTGTTTCATAAACTCCTTTTGAACGTTAGTTAGCATAGTTTGTTATCGGTGATTCCTTTCTGTCTTTTTTCGTGTCATTTCAAATCTTTCTGTAAACATTTTACTACCATTTCGGATACATCTCTAATAGTGCCATTTTCTTTTCTCAATATCCATTGTTGGCTTGGACTAGTCTTTTTTTGGTAATTGCGATACAGATAGTTTTCTATCTTTTTAATGTATTTTTCTTTATCTTTCATAGTTGGTAATCAATAGTTCCTTTCTGTCTTTTTGATCTTGTCTGTACGTTCCTGTGGAACGCATGGTGTATTTCAAATCCCATTGCAAGCAGTAGTATGTCTTGTACAAGTCTATCAGTTTGGGATTTGCATTATAAGTTATCATGAATCTGGTTGTGAGTTTGTCAACATGATTTTTAAATTCATCATGATCGAATCCCTTGTGCTTGTCACCGTCCTTGCCGTAGAGGAACGACTTTATGTCATATGGCGGATCCAGGAATATAAAATCCATGTCTGTGTCTCCAAACATGAAGTATGTGTAATCAAGATTGGTTATGTTCCAACCTGCTATCAGCATTTGATAATCCGGCAGTTTGCGAATTGAGTTAATTGTGAAGTTGCCATGATATGCCTGTTGTGAAAATGAAGATGATGCTAGTCCTGAAAAAGAACATTTGTTGGCCACATAAAAAGCACAACCTATAGAAAAAGGATCAGACATAGGATCATGCATGACCTTTTGCGATTGTTTGAAAAGAGTTCTCTGATCCTCTTCAGAGTGTTCTGTAGATCTTTTGAGATCTTCAAGATGGCTGGCCATTACTTTGCCTTCTTCTTGTAGTGTTTTCCAAAAACAGTACAATGGATAATAGGCATCATTGACATGGATATAAGCATTAGGATATTGTTGTGTAACCCATATTGCTACAGATCCGCCTCCTAGAAATGGCTCCACATAACCTTGTATGGAATTAGGAAAGTATTCCCCAAGAAACTTCATTGCTCGAGATTTGCCTCCTGGGTATCGCAATGGTGTTTTTAGTTTAGCCATAGTTTCTCATGTAATTTAATTTTTGTCTTTGAGTCGTGTGTGTGTTTGAGGATGGCTCGCATGGTCAGTGCTTTGCCGTATTTCAGCACAGCATTGTTGACATCTTTGATGCCTTCATGCCATGGCGGCATTGACACTGACCATCCCCAATCACAGGCTTGATCGATTAGTTTGCTTCCGGCTCGATCACGATCAGGCACTATGATAACTTTTCTGTTGAGTGCATCAATCTGTAGTTTTTGTTTGTTGCTAATCTCACTGCCTAAGATTGCCACACAGTCCAACATGATAGCATCAAACACTCCTTCTACTAGTATTACAAATTTACGAGACCAATGCTGAGCATCAAGATTAAACAATGACCCAGGTTGGACTTGAGCATAATATTTTGGTTTAATGTCTGTTGATAATCCTCTGGCGACAAACCCAATATTTTTGTTTTGCCAAACAATAGGCACAATAATTCTTGTGTTCATTGTAGCAGAGTGATAGAATTTAAAATTAGCCGGACTTAGTCCTCTTGTGGCTAGATATTGAACACACTCAGTCTGTGTGGTTACTGGTATAGAATTTTTTGGCAGTGCTTGATACTGAAAATTAATTTCTTCAATTTGATTTATTTTTTGTTCCGGTGTGATGTCTTGAGCTAATCTCATGGCCTGCATGCTTAGTTTGCCGATGTCTGAAGATGATACATTTAACCAAGTCAGTAATTTTCTAAAACGGTTGCTAAGGTATCTGCCAGGAGTGTAGTTTGCTTTGAATCCACAATTAAAACAATGGTATTGGACACTGCCGTCAGCAATGTACATGATACCACCTCTTGATCTATTATCTTGAGTTTCTCCGTTGTGATGACAACACGGAGCATTAAAAGAAGTCCAACCAGACGGAGTTTTTTTTCTCTTAGGAGGCAGATGTGACTCTAGTGTTTGTCTGAGTTCCGGAAACATAATAATATTATAAACTAAAAAAAGTAAATGTCAAAGAGAATGACAATAACCAAATAGGTCAAAGCATGAAGACATTGGTCAATTGATGTGAGAATCCAAAATTCTCTAGAACTTTGTTGCCAGTTGTTGGCTTTCACAAAATTATTTTTTAACCAATCAATGATTAAATGGATAACATAATCCATTATACCAAACAGAGGTATTACCCATAAACTGATAAAATGGGAATTAAGTGCCATTGCTAAAACCAACAACACAAACACCAAACTGGTTCCTACAGCATGATCTAAAGCATGTAGATGTCCTTTCAATGATGTCAACTTGTGTTTGTCATGTGTTTGACGTAAACGTCCTTGCAAGGCAAAATCACAAATAAAATGTTTGACTAACAGTAAAAAAAGTAAATGATATAACATTAAGATCTATACAATATCTTATTAATGCCAGTTAACACAGTAGAAGAATCTGAAGCTTGTGCCACAAAAGCAATTGCTGTGTGAACTCCATTAAAGTTTACATATTGTATGTCTGATTGATCGATATAATATTTGGTATCAATCAGATAAAAATCACTCTGTTGAACATTGGTAGCATATGAAGATCCGGCAGTGTGTGTGCCATATATTTTGATTGATCCTGAAAAATTGTCGAGATAGTATGCCACAGTGTGGAGAGCAGAGTTTGAATTTTGGTTTGGGTTTGCTGTGACTGTGCTAGAAATCCATTCGTCGTCAACAAGTGTAAAAGAGTTGATTTCTATAGAATCAACAAGTTCTGGAAACGGACCTTCAATTACTTCAAATCTCACACCAGCATCGTATCTTGTGTCAGCATAAATTATTTGTGTGGTGTTAGAAGTATCTGTGTGTTTGATTGCTCCGTGATAATAACCTGTCTTTAAATCTAACATATCACTTTCTGTGATTGTGAATTTGATTTGTCCTTTGGTTGATGTACTAGACCCGTCGTCGATGATTGTACCAACTTTTGTAATTTTGAGATTGTTGTCTGAATCGGAAATTTGTAATACTGTGGTAGTTCCATCAACAAATTGTGCTTTTTGATCTTGATTTCTAACTACTAGAGTGAATGTGTTATCAACTTCTTTGTACAGTCTAATTGTTCTTTCGTACACTTTTTCGTATCTCCTCAGAGTGCCTTCTGTGTGAATGTACACATCAATTTGATTAGGTAGTATGTATCCAATGTTGTATTGCATGGCATTTGATATATTTATTGACCAAATCAATTGATATTCTCTAATTCAAATGGTAATTATCTTTGAATGGCAACTGATTTAGAAGATATACAAACATCTTATCCTTTTCTTTCCTTGATTTCTGTTGTAAAAGACGAAATAGTTGGAATAATTCAAAACTGTGATTCGAAGGTCTTAAGCATCTATGTATATGAATTGATGCCTGCTGAATACAAGCCATTGTTCTTAGAGTATGGTGCCAATTGGTGGTGGGAATCAAATAGGAAAATTCCTATCAATATTTTCATAGGACATGATTTTGTCAAATTTAGACCCTATTTGAGAACTTACTCTATAAAAGAAACAAAAGTTTTATTTGGTCCTGTGACCAGACTAAGTGATTTAAGTGATAACAAAAGAATCAGAAGAAAAACCGTTCAACTACTCCGAAGTAGCAAGTAAATTCATGTGTATCATAACTGCCATTGCATAACTGGTGGCATGTGCTTTTTTAAAATAGTATTGATCGTCTGTGGGTTTTTGCCACACCTGTTCGTTGATTTCTTGCCAACTTTTTCCAAGCAAGTATCTTTTTGCCGGACGAATGATTGCTAGACAACAAGCCAGTTGCTCTAGGGTTTTGGGTTGGAGAGTAGACACCACTTCGAAATGTCCGTTGAGATGAAATAGTTGATCAACAAATGATTTATCTTGGAGCCTATGCCATGGTGGCTGTGTATTGATAAGATTTTTTAGATGATCTCTTGATGTCACTTGATTGTATATGTTCACGTTAAGAAGATCTAATTTAAAGTAGCCTAGTTTTTCTAAAACTTTATAATCAATTGATGCCTGCGAGGTGTTAGGAATTTTCGGACAATCAGTAAAATATACACCGGTGTTGTGAGTCTTTGTGCCTTTGTTGTCGATGATGCTCGCACTGGTGTGAGTGATCTTGTCAAGTATCTTTTGTCTATCAGCAAAGTCTATGTCTATGTCAGGCATGTGTTAGTTTAAAGTATACAGCATCTTGTCGAGATTTAAAAGTCAAAACAGCATCTTGGTTTTCATAGTCTTCTAGATATTCATCGCCTTTAGCTGGAATAAAATACCAACCCCATTTAGATGAACAGTTTTTTAAACACCATTGTATGATATTGTAACCTACACCATAAGTTTTTAGATTTATTTGATATCTGTATTTTTTGTTGTAACCATAACCGGCCGGTAAAAGATCATCAGTTAACTTTTTCAAAGGTTTACTTTTACTGTTGATAATTGATGACAACACTACAACCAACCAATTAGTCTAAACAGTCCTATGCCATCTATAGTGAAGTACAAACTGTATAGCAAAGTCAATCCCACTGATCCTCTGGACAGTGCTCCGTAGATCAAACAACAGGCAGACATTTCCCACATGATATATGACACAAATAAATTTGGATTAGGCATGGTGCTGGCCATCACTGTGGTAGCACCAATACCTAAAACCAATCCTAATAACTCTATAAAAAATCTTGTTCTGTTTTCAGAGTAATCTTTGATCATAAATCTAAAAAGATGTTTTCGATAAGTTTTAGAATTAGCCATGTTTCTTTTTGCCCCAACCTCTCTGTCGAGTTGATTCTGGATTACCGCTAACACCAAATGGAATGATTTCTATGCCTTTGTGAGCAATAAAATTATCTATCGCTTCACGTTGAATTTGTCTAATTGTTTTTATTTCATTCCACTCCATCTTTTTATCTACAAGTGGTATTTGTATTGGAGTGTATCTGCCTTTGGCAGTTTTTTTTGTTTTTGCCATATATTTCCTTCTGTTGTGTAACTACTGTACTACAAAAAGAAAATTAGTCAATAGATTTATTTGATACTTCCCTTTTCTCTCATTTGTGCTCTTATTTTGGTAGCAGATATTTCATGTATTTTTTTGCCAAGATCGTGTTCGGTAAATGTATAACCAACTCCTCGGCCATAAGATATGTCCACAATGTTTGGCACTTTTATGATGATGTACTCTTTGTTGTAGGTGTAACCTGCCTTTGCCAATCCTTCTTTGATGCCATTGACAACATCATCGTGAGTGAAAGGATTGTCTGTCTGAGCACTGGTACGACCACCGCCAGCATCATCGCCTATAATACCAAACACATCTCTTACTTGGATGCACACTTGGCCAGTTTCTGCTAGAGCTCTTTTAAAAAGTTCTGTGTGGCCATCATGCCACGGTTGCCATCTGCCCAACATCTGTGTGGTTGGTTTCTGTGAATCAAACATCAAGTACTCCTTGGTTGATTCTCTTGATTGTAATCTCTTCAGCAATTGCTTTTATTTCTTGATCGCTTAGATGTTTGGTGATGTGATAATCAACATCTCCAGGTGCCTCAAACATTTTATTAGTGTCTTCGAATCTTCCTTCAGTGATAGTGTCTAGCCATATCACTATATCAGGTTCAAAATTGTCACGAGTTTTTTGTGTGGGTGCTACAAAGTCACACACAGCTACTCTGCCTTGTGACACTTCGAAATCAGCAAATGTTTTCATTCTCAATGATTGTCGTTGTCTGCCCTCTGGTGAAAAATCCCAGTCATTGGCTGCTCCTCTGATCACATCAGCATTATACCAAGCACATGATTCTAAGTCCTTTGATAATCTTTCTGCTAGGTGTGTCTTTCCGGCTCCTGGCAAACCGCATACAAGTATTTTCATTCTATTCCTGCCTCTCTTAGTGTTGCTCTGACAAAGTCGGTGTCTTCGTCGCGTTTTTTAAATGTTCGTTTCCACCATTCTGGATCAATGATCTCATATATGATTTTGATGTGATCATCATGCATGATAGTTAACATGTCTTTGCCTGTTTCACAGTTCAACAGAACCCACGGTGATATTCTGCCATTAGCAATCATTTGACACACACGATTCAGATTTACATATTTGAAAAAGTCTTCCAAACGAGCACCTTCTTGTTCTGCCCATTCTCCCATTGTGACAATAGTTCTGTTGAGTGCTTGAGTGACTCCTTCTGTTCTAATCAACTGTTTGATGTAGGCATCTATGGTGCCTTGTTTGGCCCATGAATCAATTCTTATCTTGGATGTACACAGCCAATCAATGAATGCTCCGATTTCAATTGGTGTATTAACTGTGATAAATTCTGCTGTTTTACAAATGCTCTGTAGTACTGTGAATTTACAAAGTCTACAAATTGTTTGGGTCTTTGGTTTGAATAATTGATTTCGTAGAATCGTCTAAAGATCTCGAATGCCAGCACATGGACTTTGTTGTCTTTCAAAGACCATCTTCTTTTAGGCTCACACATGTGAACATCAAGAGTAGACTGTTTTGAAAATGTTTTTGTACAATAGTCGCAAGTAGGCATGTTATTTTTTATTGTAACAGATTGGTAGTGTAAAATCAATACAGTTCGTTCACCAACGGAAATATTTCAGCAATTACTCTGGCACAAGCATGAGCAATTTCCATGTGTTCTTTTTGAGTGCCATTGGCTCCTCTCAGTTCGATATAGTGTACCCACGAACGCAGAGTACCATTCATGTACAGTCTGGTTTTGGTCAATCCTTCTGGCAATACAGCACGAGCTTGCTCTTTGGCAATGCCTTTTTCGATTGCCCACTCGTACACTTTTGACGCATGTTTGATAAGATCGTTTTGTAATACCAACCACTCATCTTGTAATTCGACGTCGTTTGTTTCAATAGAATTTTGTCTATTTTGAGTATCTTGAAGTCTACATTCTCTTGTGACAAATTGATTGCCCATGTCTTTAGGTTCAGCATACCTTTGAGAAAACTCTTGGAATGAAAACGAACGATGTCTTACAATTTGATGGGCAATATCTCTGGTGGTGTTGATTTCCAAACAGGCAGACACCATTTCCAGTGGTGACCAGTGCTTGTGTGTGATCAGATATTTGATTAGTCGTTCTGATGTCTCTGTGTTCATTTGATTGGCAGGATTAGACACTCTAGCACAGTAGGAAATCAAATCTTGTGCAGTTGTTAATTCTAGATCAGAATCTAGAGGTAGTTGAGAATATGATATCAATTTTACATCGGTCATTTTTTTATCACAGCCGCATAGAAACTAAAATCGCTCATCAAAAATATTATCAAAAAACTAAATGCTCTGGGCAACTGACTAAAGAATAGGAGTGCAAAAAATATCAACACAGCAAAATTAGTGAACACATGTCTCACGTATATAGGAACAAAAACTTTTGGAACAGTGTAAAATAACCAATCATCCATTTTTAAAATATTTGTCAAACTTTCCTTCTTCGCCTGAATGTTTTTGGTGATCAGCCATTGGCTCTTTTTCTTCTGTGATGTTTGGCCATATGTTAGAATATTCTTGATTCAGTGCTTTCCATTTACCATCCTTGTCTAAATGATCAGGAGTAATTGCTTCTTCAGGACATTCAGGTTCACAAACACCACAGTCGATACATTCGTCTGGATTGATCACCAACATGTTTGGCCCTTCGTAAAAACAGTCCACAGGACATACTGCCACACATGTGGTGTGTTTACACATGATACATTTGTCGTTTACTACATAAGTCATTTTTCTAATCCGTATTGTTGTTTTAGTTCTTTGAATTCTTTGTTTGTAATAGTAGCATCCAGTGTGTTCAAGTCTTGTTGTTTGGCATTTGGAAAAAGTTCTTGTAGTTCTTTCATTTTAGATTTTTCTGATGTCTTGGCTTTTTTTGGATAAATCCATTTGTGGAACAAACTGAAAGTAGAGCCACACATTGCAGTGAGTTTCCATAGCAGTGATTTATGATTTTTTGACAGTGTCCATAAGTGTTTATTGACATTTTCGTTGACTTCTTCAATGTAAAAAGATTGTATCACAGGATCTTTATGATCAACTGATGCTGACCATTTCATGGTCATGTAAGGCGAATATAACTTTTTATCTTCATCAGACAGCCGATCATACCAAGTTTTATCTCTTGTATCAACAGCTCTCATCATTGATTTGATATCTAAAAACTTACTGGCCATATTTTTAGTTTACATTCTCCATTTTGACCTGTCAATAATATACTGAGCCCATTTGCTATGGCAATGTTTTTGTGGCCATCCTTTGTAAAAATGTTCGTTGTCTTCTATTGAATGCATGGTATCGATTATTAATTTTTTTTTGTTTTCCATGTCTCTGAGATATCCTTTTTCTCTGGCCATCATATTTTCTGTGTTAAGAATTTCAAAAGGACTGACAACAAAAAGAGATTTGAGGTTGTTTATATATTGATCGTTATAACATTGCGTCAAATCTATATTATGCCCGTGGTACTCTAAAATTTCTTGTAACCATGGTTTTTCAATAATTTTTACAGATGAAAAATCAATATCATTGTCCCGCCAATGAGAATTTTTTTTAAAACACAGTGGTTCTATATTTGTATATTGATCACAAAAAGCATCAAAGCATTCTAAAATACACAAATCATAGTAACGAAAATAATCCTCATAGGAAAAAAAGCCATACGGCCAATAATCCATTATGTGCCATGTATTGTTAAGAATATCTTTTCTTTGAACACCGAGATGCCAAAAGAAATATGCCCACGGAGTAACTGAGTTGGGATAATTGCCAATTACACTTTCTTCGTCATCGTTGTATGGTTCATAAAATCTACCATACCTATTGTTTATCAGTTTACTGTGCCATAGTTGTGACCAAAACATACATCGGTCTGGCGAACTCATTTGAAATACTACTTTGATTGTTCTGTAATTTTTTTCTTGCAAGAATTCTAAAATTGCAGGCAAACTAAAAACAAGATCAGTGTTATTTGGCTCATACACCTGTGTGCTCAAATATAAATCACTGTCAAAAAAAGAAGCAATCTTACTGCCGTATATGTTTTGTAATCTATAATCTAAAATGTCTTGGTCATTTGCTAGATCTATTTTTATACCATTCTGTATTAATCCGTCACCAGCTGACCATTCGTCTCCAAGAATTAAAACCACCGAGTCTTTGCCACGATTGATATAAAGATCTTTATCTTTGGCCATAAATGAATTTTTCTTAACCACTTTGGCATTGGAAAAGATATTTTTTGTATCATTTGATAAAAAGTATATTTCCTCTTCCGGTGTAGATTTATAATCTGACAAGTATTGATAAAAAACATCTTGGTACTGATCGAGAATAACTTTGGGATTTTGTAACCATTCTAAAACATTAAGATGATGGTTAGGATATTTTACATCTGGGTCTCTAAATCTGTATTTCGAATTCTTATTTGTGACACTGCTTAGTGTGTATGTTTTTCGGTCGTTGTACTTAGAGTTTTTGTTTAACACAGGTATCTATCTCTTTTAACTTAGTTACAGTTGATCTAAAACTGGTAGGATCAAGCATGTTAGGACCATCTGATGGAGCATGGTCTGGATCATTGTGTACTTCTAAAAATACACCTGCTATGCCAAGTGCTACTGCTGATTTACACAATGGTTCAACAAACTGTCTGTCACCACCTGATGATTGTCCCATCCCTCCTGGTTGTTGTACGGAATGAGTGCCATCCATGATCACAGGATAATGTTCTCGCATGGCATGAACTCCTCTCATATCAACAACAAGATTGTTATAACCAAATGTTGTGCCTCTTTCTGTAATCATAAAATTTTTATTTTCTGGGAATTTATTTTTTATATTGATAACTTCGTTGTATGAAAGAAATTGTCCTTTTTTTACATTGATCCATTTTCCAGTTTTGGCAGCTGCCACAATCAAATCAGTTTGCCTACAAAGAAATGCAGGAATTTGAATTACGTCAACTACATCAGATACTGTGTTTGCTTGTTGTTCAGTATGAATATCTGTTAGCACAGGTACTTGAAATTCATTTTTTATCTTGTTTAGAATCTCTAAGCCATCATGAATGCCAACTCCTCTAGCAGACGAAATAGAAGATCGATTGGCTTTGTCAAAAGATGATTTGTAAACCCATCTGATGCCTACATCGTCACATATATTTTTGATTGTTTCTGCCATCATCATTGAATGATCATAGGACTCGATTTGACAAGGTCCAGCAATTATTCTTAATGGAGCATTATTGTTGAAGTTAAAATTAAGCATGGAATAGGTTATGTAAATTTACTGTGTCTGTGTTTCTGTTGATTTCTTTGATAAAGAAAGCACACTGAGGATTTGACTTTGTGCTTACTGGTGTTGTTAAAAGATGATTGTTTCTTACTCTTGGAAAAAACCATTCCACTTCTGAATAGATGTTAACAATCCTAACTTCTTTGTATTCAGGTATAGAACCTGTGATAGGATTGAAACAGAAAGCATGAAATGATCTATCGTTCAAAGATGTCAAAGGCAGTATTTCTAGATCACCACACTCTGGATCTCCTAGTAAAATATACCAATCCAACGGCATTTGTATCTTGTCGTTGCCTATTTCTAATACCACAGATGGCGAAGAAAATGATTCAAGATAAATCAACGGCACAAAGAAAAAATCCGGATTGTTTGAATCTGTATTGTCCAGCACACTGAATCTCATATTTTCATCTACATTGTCTGGAATCTTGTTCAAAAGATAAGTTGTGTTTTCGAGTGTTAATATTTGCATTACAATTAATTATATGCTAATTCTTTACTGATAGTCAACCTTTGTGACTGTGAATGGATACTGTGCTTCTCTGTAAAATTTTTTACGCTCGGTCAGATGTCTTTTAGAAAACTTTGCTGTAGAACATATATCCCATACTTGGACAAAATCTTTGTCCTGTGCTTTTCTAATGCCTCTGCCTATTGATTGTATCACTCTAACAAACGATTTGCCCGGCTCTATCAAGACCAGATTAAAAATTCTAGGCAAATTAATGCCCACAGCGGCAACACCATAAGTGGCAATAATAACCTTGTCATCTGATGTTTTGACTTCGTCATAGTGTTCTTTTCTTTCATTGGCTTTGGTTGCTCCTCTCACAAAAACAGAATCTTTGATTGATTCTTGTAGTAATTCTCCTGATTTAATTCTATCAATCAACACAAGTGTGTTACCACTTTTTGCCATCTGTTGGACCAATTTTCCGATGTAATCAATTCTTGGCTGTGCTGTGACCAAATAAGTTTGTTCTTCTCTGTAATTTCTGTATTCTACAAAATCATTGAGTTGCATGATCTCAATTTGTAGATTTGCCAACAGGCCTTTTCCTTGAAGTTCTGCCGCTGACACTCTGTTGATAACATCACCCAGTGATACATGAAGCGATTTGAATTCATAGTCTGCTTTTGGTATGGTTCCTGTTAGTCCCCAACGAATAGGCACATAGCCATACACATTGGTCAACAGTCTTCTCAACACATCTGCTTTGGCCATGTGTACTTCGTCTACTATCACTGCCACAACATCTCGTTTGAATTCTTCAATGAGATCATCTTCAGCATTCTGTCGCTTCTTTTCTAGTATGTTGAGAGATTGCCA
>Ga0181591_10004818_pt1 | contig 11732 bp, 8 predicted proteins | sample 071ome_33_FD_133757 | JGI IMG/M metagenome (GOLD analysis project Ga0181591, IMG submission 133757) | Coastal salt marsh microbial communities from the Groves Creek Marsh, Skidaway Island, Georgia - 071412AT metaG (megahit assembly) | ecosystem: Environmental > Aquatic > Marine > Intertidal zone...
CGGGGCGCACTGGTCTCCCGATACGCCTCGCCCCTGCTTGAAAATCTGCTGGCCCATCCCGACGCAAGTTTTGAACAACCGGGGGCACAGATCATCAAGCAAGATGTCAAAACGACTCTGGCCACGACGTCTTTCGACGGCGCACGCTACGTCATCAAGCGTTACAACTGTAAAAGCCCCCTGCACCGACTCAGGCTGGCGGTTTCCACCTCCCGCGCGGAGCACAGCTTCTGGGCGGCGCAGCAGTTCACCCGAATCGGCATTGTGACCACGCTGCCGGTGGCTTGGGTGCAGGAGACCCGCTGGGGTCTGCGTGGGCGGTCCTGGTTCGTCTACGAACACACTGACGATGCCATCCGGGCAGACGATCTGAGCGACGACTCTGATCCAGAGCAGATCGATCAGATGCTTGGCACAATGGTCAGGAATCTGGTGCGGATGCGCGAGCACGGATTTTCCCATGGGGATATGAAACCCCCGAATTACCTGATCACCGCCAGCAGGGCAGTCATGATAGATCTCGACGGAGTGCGCCAACACAAGCACGCCGGAGCCTGCCAGCAGGCGCTCGCGCGCGACGTTGCGCGGTGGACCCGATGGTGGGATCAGGATGATCCCCAACCCGGGATCAGCAATAAATCCAAAGCCCTGCTTCAGGCCGCCGGATTCGCCGTCGACTGACGCTGCCCAGCCGGAACTAGTCCTTGAGACGAAGCTGCGCCGCAAAAAATGGATGGTCTGACGGCCCTGCCGGCTCGGACCAGGCTTTGTCCACCTCAAGGCCGCGAATCAAAATCATATCCACCCGATTTTGGTCGTCCAGTCCCGACAGGGCGTCTTTGGTATCCGGAGGCATCCCTCGGCGCATCGCAACATGATGCGCCGGCGCATTGAAATCTCCCAGCAGCACAGCGCGGGGATACTGACCAAAAGCGTGCATCACTTCCTCAAGAGGTGACTCCCCCTCAGAGGGCTTTGACAGGTGTGTGTTGATTACCGCCACCGTCTCACCGGCCCATTCAAAGTGATACACCGTCATATTCCGATGAGCCCGGCCTGTCGAAGGAAAGAGCGGAGTCGTCTCCCACCTTCGGGTCTGAAAGCGGCTGATCAGCCCGTTGCCGCGCTGGGGGAAAAATAGAAGCCGTCTCGTTGTGGAAAAATGAAACAAGCGGCCGAGCATCCTGCCGATGAGAGACGCCTGGTCATGACGGCGAAACAGGCTCGTTCCTTCCACCTCCTGTAACCCGACAACATCACAGGTCGTAACGAGTTCAGCGATACGGCCCAGATTTTTCTCACCATCCAGCCCCCTGGCACGGTGGATGTTGTAGGTCGCCACACTCAGCGTCGCTTCCTCAAACCCATCGTCTTCGTGTTCGCCCTCCAGTCTGAGGCCATCAGTCGCACTCACCGGCCACGCCCTGCTTGCCGCAAAGAGGCCGATCAGGGTGAGCGCTGCCAGGAGAATCCAGGATGCACTCACGGCTGATCTTGTCTCACACTCGTCTGGGAACTTAAGAAAAGAAAATGCATGGACAAAAAGCGAACTGATGACTTGTTTATACTGCACTCAACAGAAAGCGCACGGGATCGTCTCATTCTACCGCTACACCCGGCCACCTTATCGAAACAACGGAAATGATTAAAACCGCCTTCGCCAGTGATCCGAGGTTTCAGAATCACGCTACGGGACAGGGACACCCTGAACGCTCATCGCGTCTGGCACATACGCTTGACCACCTTGAGACAAAGGAATGGTTTGCTTCACTACAAACCGTTGATGCGGTCAGGTGTGAGACCGAATGGCTCGCCCGCGTTCACCATCGGCAGCTGATCGAGCGGGCACGGGCAAGTTGCGAACAAGGCCTCCCCTATCTCGACACGCCCGATGTGGCCATTTCGGCCGAGTCCTTTGAAGTCGCGCGCCTTGCCGCAGGCACGGTCCTGAACCTGGCCGATGAGGTCGCACATGGCCGCGTCGATAACGGCTTCGCACTCGTTCGTCCGCCCGGTCACCATGCCGAGCACAATGCTGCCCTGGGGTTTTGTCTTTTTAACAATATCGCGATTGCCGCCCGTTACCTGCAAGACCAGCACGGTCTGGAAAAAATTCTCATCGTTGACTGGGATGTGCACCACGGCAATGGCACCCAGCACCTGTTTGAAGAAGATCCCAGCGTCTTCTATGTGAGTACGCACCAGTACCCCCATTATCCCGGCACCGGCGCCTACTCAGAGACCGGCACCGGGGCCGGCAAGGGCGCCACACTGAACTGCCCGATGAATGCAGGCGCCGACAACGAGACCTACACGCAGGCCTTCACAGAAAAAATCCTCCCCGCTATCGATGCCTTCGGGCCCGATATGATCCTGATCTCTGCAGGTTTTGATGCGCATCAGGCAGACCCCCTTGGCAGCATCAACCTCACAACTGAACACTACGCCTGGATGACCCGCCGGCTCATGGAGTGCGCGGACCATCACTGCAACGGGCGAATCCTGTCGGTGCTGGAAGGAGGCTACGACCTCGACGCGCTTGCCCTCAGCGTGGCGGTACACATCGAAACACTGAAGGGGCTCGGCAGTGCCGAGAAGCCATAAACGCTTACGCCAGTATCGACAGCACTACTGACAAGGTAATCACCGAGACAGCCGTGCTGACCACCACGGCGGTACCGGCCAGTGCCTGGCCGCACTCATACCGTTCTGCGAAAAGGTAGGTGTTGATCCCGACCGGCAAAGCCGCCATCACCACCATCACGGCCTGCCAGACCGGCGGCAGACCCAAACGGATCGATACTCCCCACACAAGCAGAGGCAACAGCACGTTCTTGATCGCAACGATGACGAGCGCACGGCCCAGCACACCGTCAATCGCGTAAAAGCTGAGCGCGGCACCGAGCGCAAAGAGTGCACAAGGCACAGCCGACTGACCCACCAAAGCGATGATGTCGAATACGGGGCCCGGAAGTGAAAAGCCCGTCAGGTTTACGATGGCACCGAGCCCAATCCCAAGGACATACTGATTCGCGACGATACTCTTTACGACGGGCCAGCCGATCGCGCCACGGCGCTCGCGTTTTCTGGCGCTTTCCTGAATCACAATCATCGGCGCAAAGAAAACCGGCGCCTGAAACGCCACCAGCAAGAACAGCGGGACGGTGGCGGCCTCCCCAAACGCCGTCACAACGAGGGGGATGCCGAGCGGAATAAAGTTTCCGTAACTGCTGCCAAAGGCCAATACCCCGATCTCGCCCAGGCTTTTGCTCGAAATCATCCGCGACAGGAGAAATACAGCGAAAAAAAGACCCAGCGCACAGGCAAAAAACCCCAAAACGTAACCCCAGGGCATTTGCCCGGGCAACGTGACCGTGCTCATCGCCTTAAACAGCAGCAAAGGGATCGCGATATTGAATACGTACAGCGACAGGCCCCGAACAGCGCCCGAATCCATCCACCGAAAAGCCCCCACCAGATACCCCAGGGCCACCACGCCGAAAACCGGCACAATCACATCGACCACCACCGGCAAAATCATGATTGCCTGCCGAAAACAAGAGCGGGATTCGCATTCATAGGATTGACTTTACCGGGCTCACCGGCGCGGGCATAGCCTCAATAGCATGATGCGGCGCTGCAGCGGATTTGCCTTGCCTAAGTTGCACGGGTAGATTTAGCCCCTGTCTGCAGGAAGGCGATGGCCGCCTGCGGGCGAATAGGCGTTGACGGGGAAGAGTAGTCGGGTATGCCCGCGCACCCAGAGACCGGGGGAGGCTGGAATCCCCGGGCCGGGGCCCAATGAAAATCACCCCTGAGCCGCTGACCGAACCCGGGCATGTCGCCACTGCGCCCGGCGGTAGACTCAGCCGACTGACCTTCGACACAGGTTCGGCATACCAAACGTATGCCAAGGCCGGGTGCCCGCCCGGCAAAGCCGGGTGGTACCGCGCGCGAGCTCCTCTCCCCGGGGCAGCTCGAATCGCCCCGGAGCGAAACTAAACCCGGTGAGGGGACCAACACGCGCGAATCACTATGAGTTTCAGCAAAGTCGACACACGCTACGACGGCCCGGCCCTCGAGCAACACATCCTTGAATTCTGGCGGGAGCAGGCGGTGTTTGAGAAAAGCCTGCAGCAAAGCTCGGATCGGCCGCTGTTTACTTTCAATGAGGGGCCGCCGACAGCCAACGGCAAGCCCGGCATCCACCACGTTCTGGCGCGCAGTTTCAAGGATATCTATCCCCGCTACAAAACCATGCAGGGGTTCCATGTGCCGCGCAAAGCGGGATGGGATACCCACGGCCTGCCGGTCGAACACGAGATTGAAAAAGAACTCGGGATCTTCGACAAAAAAGAAATTGAAAAGGCCATCGGCGTAGCAGAATTCACCCGCCGCTGCCGCGAATCGGTGATGCGCTATATCAGCGACTGGGAGGCGATGACCGAGCGGATGGGGTTTTGGGTCGATCTTGACCAGGCCTACTACACCCTGGACAACCAGTACATTGAGTCGGTCTGGCACCTGCTCAAGGAAATCTGGGATCGGAACCTCATTTACCAGGACTACAAAGTCGTTCCCTACGACCCCCGGATTGGTGCCACCCTGTCCTCACACGAAGTGGCCCAGGGATATCGCGAGACCGTTGATCCGTCCGTAACGGTGCGGTTTCGCCTGACTGATGAAGACGCCTCGTTCCTCGTCTGGACCACCACTCCCTGGACGCTGCCCTCAAATCTGGCGCTCGCGGTCGGCGAAGACATCGAGTACGACTATGTGGAGCTTGCAGGCGAAACCCTGATCCTGGCAAAAGCCCTCGTCCCTTCAGTACTGGGCGAGCAGGACTTCAAACTCGTCAAGACGGTGAGAGGCCGTGACCTCGTGGGCCGCCACTATCACCGGCTTTTTGATTATCTTGATGCACCCGGCGATATCTGTCGCGTGCTGTCCGCCGACTTCGTCAGCACGGAGGACGGCACCGGCATCGTCCATGTCGCTCCCGCCTACGGCGTGGATGATCTGGCGCTGGGTCAAGCTCACGACCTGCCGGTCGTGCACGGCGTCGGCCTGGATGGCCACTTCATCGACGCCGTCACTCCAGTCGCCGGGATGTTCTTCAAAGATGCCAATCCTGTCATCATCGAACTGCTGCGGGAACGGGGCATCCTCTTCAAAGCAGAGGAATACACCCACAACTATCCCTTCGGCTGGCGCACGGGTGATCCGCTCATCTATTACGCAAAGAACGCGTGGTACATCAGAACCACCGCTATTCGTGAGCGCATGGTCGAGCTGAACCAGACGATCAACTGGGTACCACAATCCATCCGAGACGGACGCTTCGGCAACTGGCTGGAGAACAACATTGACTGGGCGCTGTCGCGCGAGCGTTTCTGGGGCACACCGCTGCCACTATGGACCGACGGCGACGGCGATTACCTTTGCATCGGTTCGCTGGAAGAACTCGAATCACTTTGCGGCACTTCACTGAGCGAGACCGATCTTCATCGGCCGGCGATTGATGAGATCGAATTTACCCATCCGGAGAACGGCCGACACTATCGGCGCGTGCCGGAAGTCATCGACTGCTGGTTCGACTCAGGCGCCATGTCATATGCCCAGTGGCACTATCCCTTCGAAAACCAGGAGACCTTCGCCCAGCACTTCCCGGCCGACTATATCTGTGAGGCAATCGACCAGACCCGCGGCTGGTTCTACAGCCTGCATGCGATTGCCGCACTCGTCTCGGACAGCGTGGCTTACCGCAACTGTGTCTGCCTGAGCCATATTGTGGACAAGGACGGCAAGAAGATGTCCAAGTCGATTGGCAACATCGTCAACCCCTACGACGTCTTTGATCATATCGGCGCGGATCCGTTACGCTGGTATTTTCTTGCCCGACTGGCACCGGAGAGCCAGAAAAGAATCTCCGTTGATATCGTGCGTGAGGTGGCGAGCTCTTTCGTCAACACGCTGTGGAACACCTACGGGTTCTTCACCCTGTACGCCTCACTTGATGAGATCGACCTCAGTAAAGACATCGCGCTCGAGGATCGTCCGGAGATTGACCGCTGGGCATTGGCCTTGGCCCATCACACCGTCCACACCGTCACGGAGGCGATGGATGCCTACGATGCGCGCGGTGCCGGACAGGCCATCGAGACCTTCGTCGACCAGCTCAGTAACTGGTACATCCGGCGCAATCGGCGCCGATTCTGGAAAAGCGAAGCGGGCGCCGACAAACAGTCTGCGTACCTGACGCTGTACCAATGCCTGGACACACTGCAGCGTCTGATCGCGCCGTTCATGCCTTTTCTCGCCGAGGCGATGTACCAGAATCTCGTGTGTTCGCGGGAGCCAGACGCTCCCATCAGCGTGCACATGAGCGAGTGGCCCAAAGCGCCGGATGCATGGCAGGACACTGCACTTCGGGAAGCGACCGAAGTGGTACAGGATATTGTTGCGCTCGGCAGAGCGGCGCGCGAAGCGAGCCAGGTTCGTGTCCGCCAGCCGCTGGCGCGGCTTCTTGTCCGGGTGCCTACCGACAAAGCCCGCGAGGCGCTGCAGGAGCATGAGCAGCAGGTGCTGGAGGAACTCAACGTCAAAACGCTCGAGTTCATCGCGGCCGACGCGGAACTGGTCAGTTACCGGATCAAGCCTAACCTGCCGCGTCTAGGAAAACGCTACGGCAAACAGATTCCCGCCATTCGGCAGACGCTCGCCGAGGCAGACGGCGCGGCCATTGCTGCCGCGTGCGCCAGCGGGGAAGGCATTACCCTGACGGTCGGCGAGGGGAGTATCACTTTTGAAGCCGAGGATCTGCTCGTTGAAACCGAGTCAGCTGAGGGCTACGCCTGTGCGGAGTCCGGAGGCCAGCTCGTGGCGCTCGATACCACCCTGGACGATGCCCTGCTTCGGGAGGGGATTGCCCGTGAGATTGTGCGGACCGTACAGGACGGCAGAAAGCAGGCCGGTCTTGAAGTCTCGGATCGAATTCGGCTGCATGTCGACGGCTCGTCGCTCGTCAGCGAAGCGCTCACCGAACACCGCGAATGGATCATGAACGAAACGCTGACGGCTGAATGGTCGAGCACAGCCTTTGACACAGGGTTTTCCCTTGAGCGTGAGCTTGACGATCACCAGTGGCAGATCGCGCTCGAAAAGACCGCCCGTGACTGACATCAAATGCCTCGGCGCGGCATGAGAGTTATTGGGCGAAGGCCCCAAACTGCCCATCAGGATGCCCATCCGGGACAGGGTGCCTGCGCCGTTGATTCCTGAACGGTCTGCTAGAATCCGGCCGTTTCGACACAACATCTATTGAAGTATTACGGAGGAGGAGCAATGGCTAGCAGTTTTCTTTTTACCTCAGAGTCGGTCTCCGAGGGTCACCCGGACAAAATGGCAGACCAGATCTCGGATGCAGTGCTGGACGCCATGCTCGCCCAGGATCCGGCATCACGAGTTGCCTGCGAAACGATGGTCAACACCGGACTCGCCGTGATCGCTGGAGAAGTGACCAGTAACTCTGAGGTTGATCTGGCACAGACCGTGCGGGAGACCATCAAGGACATTGGATACAACTCCTCTGAGATGGGCTTTGACTACTCGAGCTGCGCGGTGATGGTCACCCTGGACAAACAGTCTGTCGATATCGCCCAGGGCGTGAACGAGGGCGAGGGCCTGGATAGAGATCAGGGAGCCGGTGACCAGGGCCTGATGTTCGGTTATGCCTGCAACGAAACCGATGTCCTGATGCCCTTCCCGATTACCTATTCCCACCGTCTGGTCAAACGCCAGGCGGAGGTTCGCAAGAGCGGCGCACTGAGCTGGCTGCGGCCCGATGCCAAGAGTCAGGTGTCGGTGCGTTACGAAGATGGGAAGCCCGTCTCAGTCGATACCGTCGTTCTTTCCACACAGCACAGCGAAGACGTCGATCACGCTACCCTGAGTGAAGCCGTCATCGAAGAAATCATCAAGCCGGTACTGCCGGCAGATATGCTGACCTCAGACACCCGATTCCTCGTGAACCCCACGGGGCGTTTTGTCATTGGCGGACCTCACGGGGACTGCGGACTGACCGGCCGAAAGATCATCGTGGACACTTACGGCGGCTCTGCCCACCATGGCGGCGGCGCCTTCTCCGGCAAGGATCCCAGCAAGGTCGACCGCTCCGCCGCTTATGCCATGCGCTACGTCGCGAAGAACGTTGTGGCGGCAGGTCTCGCCGAACAATGTGAGGCCCAGGTGGCCTACGCGATCGGGGTTGCCGAGCCTGTCTCTTTGATGGTGAGCACCAACGGCACCGCGGTGATCGCGGAAGACAAGATCGAAGCACTGATCCGCGAGCATTTTGACCTGCGGCCCAAAGGCATCATCGAAGACCTGGATCTGCTGCGCCCGATTTACCGCCCCACCGCCGCCTACGGCCACTTCGGCCGCAGCGAAGACGGGCTGTTCCCCTGGGAGCAAACGGACAAGGCCGACGCCCTGCGTGCCGCTGCAGGGCTGTAAGGCGGATAAGCACGGTAAAATTACCGTGAATTCCTTAACCGGATAGGGATTTAAACTTAAAGAGAAAATACCTGAAATAAGACGTCGCCGAGGAGCGTTGCAACGGGCATTTCCCCGCCAGGCTCGGATTCACGGCGTCTATCCTTGACCAACGGCGCTCAGTGAACATGGAGAACATCCCATGAGCGCTGTGATACAGCCCCAGTCCGATCAGGACTATGTGGTCGCCGACATCTCTCTGGCCGATTTCGGCCGAAAGGAAATCGCGATCGCCGAGACCGAAATGCCCGGTCTCATGGCCCTTCGAGAGAAGTACGGCCCCAGCCAACCGCTGAAAGGCGCGCGCGTCGCCGGCAGCCTGCACATGACCATCCAGACCGCGGTCCTGATTGAGACCTTGCGGGCCCTTGGAGCAGACGTGCGCTGGGCCTCGTGCAACATCTTCTCGACCCAGGACCACGCTGCTGCTGCCATTGCCGCAGGCGGAACACCGGTCTTTGCCTACAAGGGCGAGAACCTGGTGGAGTACTGGGCTTACACCCATCGCATCTTTGAGTGGAGCGATGGCGGCACCCCCAACATGATTCTTGACGACGGCGGCGACGCCACGCTGCTAATCGGTTTGGGCGCCAAAGCCGAGAAAGACCTGTCGGTACTGGATAACCCGGGCAGTGAAGAAGAAGTCGCGCTGTTTGATTCGATCCGCGAACGCCTCAAGACCCAGCCGAATTGGTATTCCACCATCCAGGCGAACATCATGGGTGTCACCGAGGAAACCACCACGGGTGTCAAGCGTCTTTACCAGATGCAAAAAGACGGCGAACTGCTGTTCCCGGCAATCAACGTCAACGATTCGGCGACCAAGTCGAAGTTCGATAACCTGTACGGCTGCCGGGAATCCCTGGTCGACAGTATCAAGCGCGCCACCGACGTCATGGTTGCGGGCAAGGTTGCGGTCGTGCTGGGTTACGGTGACGTCGGCAAAGGTTCGGCACAGTCGCTTCGTGGCCTCGGCGCGACGGTGTGGATCACAGAGATCGATCCCATCTGTGCCCTGCAGGCGGCGATGGAAGGTTACCGCGTGGTCACGATGGAAGAAGCGGCAAGCCAAGCCGATATCTTTGTCACCGCCACCGGCAACTTTGAAGTCATTTCCCATGATCACATGAAGCAGATGAAGGATCAGGCCATCGTCTGCAACATCGGGCACTTTGACAACGAGATCGCCTGTGCTTCCCTTGAGCAGTATGAGTGGGAAAACATCAAGCCTCAGGTCGATCATGTGATCTTCCCCGACGGTAAGCGGATCATCCTGCTTGCCCAGGGACGTCTGGTAAACCTCGGATGCGCGACCGGCCACCCGAGCTTCGTCATGTCCGCCTCATTCACCAACCAGACGTTGGCGCAAATTGAGTTGTTCCAAAAGCGTGATCAGTACGAGAACAAGGTGTACATCCTGCCCAAGCATCTCGACGAGATGGTGGCAAGACTGCACCTGGAGAAAATCGGCGCCAAGTTGACGCAGTTGACCGACCAGCAGGCGGCTTACATCGGCGTGTCTACGGAAGGGCCCTACAAGGCCGATCACTATCGCTACTGATTGATCTCCCGCCAGAAGTTCAGGCAAAAAAATGCCCCCGGTCTCCGGGGGCATTTTTCTTCTGGCTTAAAAGCATCTAGGCGGTAATGTCGGGCACCAACCGATTTTCCAGATGAAGGATGCTGTCTTTAAGAAACAGCTTTCGTTTTTTCATTCTTTGCAGCTGAAGATCATCAATCAGCGGATCCGCAGAAATGGTCTTGAGTTCGTCGTCCAAGGCGCGATGTTCTGTTCTCAGTTTTTCGATTTTTGCGCCAAGGTCAAGTACAGCATGTTGTGCTTCAGTCATATAGGCCTGTCTCCCTCACGTACTGGCGGTTGGTGAGTTTTCACACACGCAGCGAGACCACACGGACCGGTAACCTGGACGCGGTCACCGCTTGCGACCTTACCGCGCTTGATTCCATCCTACTCCTTTCGCTGAGACATTTCATCATCCTATGGCCGGACATTTTCTCTATCAGAAGACGTGCTCTGAGATAGAATTCTTCCGACAAATGAGTCGGTTACATCGCGATACTCCGGTGTCTTATCCGATCTAAACCCTAAATGCATCAACAAAAGAACGCTTAATGGACCCGCTTGCCACCTGGGAAAAAATTCTGCTGGGCGTCTTGGCCCTGCTCATCATTCTTTGGTTCTTTCCCGGTGTTAAGAATTTGATGAAGGAATCGGCCGACGCCCCGCGGGATTGGCCGGCGGTCCTGTTGCCTTTGGTGGCTGTGGCGGCTTTCGTTGTCTTACTGATTAGTATCGTCTGATGGCAGCAAAACAAAAACGCGCGCAGCGCATATACCTGAAGGATTACAAGCCGGCGGATTTTCGGATTCCTGCCATTGCGCTTGAACTCGACCTCGAGCGCGAGAAAACGCGGGTCCGCTCCCGCCTGACAGTCAAACGATCCGGCGACCACGATCGGCCGCTCGTCCTGCACGGGGAGAAACTGGATCTCATCAGCATCAAGGTGAACGGCCAGGTGCTGGAGAAACACCAGTATCAATGCGATGACGCCACACTGACGCTCTCTCTCAGTGAGCCCGACACCACACTGGAGATTGAGACCGAGATCAACCCGGCGGCCAATTCCGAACTCAATGGCCTTTATGCCTCTGCCGATACGCTGTGCACCCAATGCGAGCCCGAGGGCTTTCGGCGCATCACCTACTTCCTCGACCGGCCTGACAACCTGTCGGTCTACCGGGTAACGCTTCGCGCTCTTAAGGCACAGTATCCGGTGCTACTCGCGAACGGCAACCAGGTCGAAGCCGGCGAGGACGGGCCATACCATTTCGCCGTCTGGGACGACCCTCATCCCAAGCCGAGCTATCTCTTTGCCGTGGTCGCGGGGCCGCTTGAGCACATCGAGGATCACTTCACCACGGCTTCCGGACGGGACGTGACCTTAAGGATTTACGCCCGCGCGCGTGATATCCCCCAGTGTGATTTTGCCTTGGGCGCGCTTCGTGACTCGATGATCTGGGACGAAAAAGTGTATGGCTGCGAATACGATCTGGATCAGTACAACATTGTTGCGGTGGAAGACTTCAACATGGGTGCCATGGAGAACAAGGGCCTCAATGTCTTCAACACCCGCTACGTTCTGGCGCAGCCGGCCACA
>Ga0181591_10004823_pt1 | contig 11729 bp, 2 predicted proteins | sample 071ome_33_FD_133757 | JGI IMG/M metagenome (GOLD analysis project Ga0181591, IMG submission 133757) | Coastal salt marsh microbial communities from the Groves Creek Marsh, Skidaway Island, Georgia - 071412AT metaG (megahit assembly) | ecosystem: Environmental > Aquatic > Marine > Intertidal zone...
ACCAGACAGTTACAGTAACTGGATCTCATGGTTTGACTCAAACTGTTGATAATACAATCACCGATTCTGGAGATGATAGCAATTCTGCATATACTACTGGTGATTGTGCCGATGTCCAACAGACTATTGATAACCTCATTGATATTCTTACTGATACATTAACAAACGCAAATCTTGGCACTCCTGTAGATCATCTTGCTACCGTTACCAGAGTAACACCAGCGTATGAATTCCTAGGTGCTACTGCAGATGCTACCTATGAAATTCCATTCACTATCTCTGATGTTGAATCCACTGAAAATATTGTATACACCAATAGAATTGACACTTCTTCTAGAAATAGATTCTTTGATGCAGCAAATCTCATCAGATTGAATAGATCTGCAATTGTTGATAAGGCAGCATACGATCTAATTGAAAGATATCCATCTTTGGCACTCTCAATGCCAAGAAATACAGATGGTAGTGGCAGTGGCACACTAAGATGTAAGACTGATCTTGGATTAATTCTCGATAATCTTGTGAAAGATATTGAAGTTGGTGGTAATTTCAATACTATTACCGCAATCAAGTCCTACTTGGGTCAAAATGATGAGATTATTCATATTAGATTGCAACTTCTCCAGTCCTTGTATGCACATACAAGACTCGGGTACTACATGAAGCAAGCAATCACTGGTGATCTTGACAGCACCAATACTGATGCGCTTATTGTTGGTGACTGGGGCATTACGAATGATCCTGGTGGATGTGCAAATGTCCAAACAGCAATTGATACACTAATTGATCTTGCCAATGATACATTGGCACCTACAGGGCAGCGTTTCCGTGATGCTGGCGATCTACTATTCTTCAATAAAGATTACATTGCTGATGAAGCAGTCAATATCTTAGACAATGATTTCACATACACTCTTAATGGTGTTGATTATCAAGGATTCTCATATCCTGATGGCACCAATGGCAGAGATAGATGTAAAGTTGATATTAAACTGTTGATTGATAGTGTAATTAGTGACTTGCAGACTGGTGGCAATAGCAATACTGTTAGGGCATCTGAATTCTATATCAGCAGTAGCAATGGGATTGAGTTTGTTGAAGATCAATTGTTAGCAACCATTTATGCATTTGAGCAGGTTAGATTCTTAGGCAAGAAAGCAATCAACAATCTTCTCTATGATGAAGGTGAGGCAGTAACTGGTGACCAATACGCAGCACTATATACTGAAGAGACTGCATATCGTGATGCTACAATCACAGATTCAAATGGAGACTCTACATATACAGATGCAGATTGTGCAAACGTTATTAGTGCCTTTGAAACTCTTATTGACCTAATCATTGACACATTAACTCCCGCTGGTGAATCTGGAAGATCTGCTGGTAGAGTCGTACTCTTTAATAAGAATTACTATGAAGAAGAGTTGACTCAAATAGTTAACTCTCAGTGGGGATCTGGATCTTGGGTCTATGATGACTTCTTAGATTCTGTAGTTGACAATGTAATTCATGATTACTTGATTACCGATGTTTCTTCTGATAATACACAAGTTGCAAGAAGAATTACTCTTCAGAGAGAAGGTGTTATTGATCAGATTAACTTTACTGCAGGATCTGATTATCAGACCGCTCCCACGGTGACTATTGATGCTCCTGGAGTTGGTGGAGTCCAAGCAACTGCAGAAGCAGTACTCAATAAGGACCCACTTCTAACTGGATTTACTATCAATACAACTGGATCTGGATATACTGCACCACCAATCATCGGATTTAGTGGTGGCACTGGATTTACTGATCATGGCGCTACAGCAACATTAAGTGCTGGTGGTGTAAGTGCAATCCAATATGATGGACTTACATATAGACTTGCTACTGGATATTCATTCAGTCTACAACTGGGCAGCGGTGTCTCTATCGTTGCTAACGGCGCTGGCACAGGATCTAGTGGTGGATTTAACGTCGGCACTTCATATGCTTTCTTTGGTGCCCAAACTGGATCTGATAGATTCGCATCTCTTGGTGCGGGTGTTGATACAACAGATGTCGATGTTATTAGAGTTTATGCTATTGCAGGTAGTGGTAGTAATGGTGGAGATGCTCCAGATAATAATGAAAACCTAGTCCTTCAGTATTCTACTGATGGTATGACTTGGTTTGATATTGAGACCCTTATCTATGGAGGAACGGTCAATGGTGGTGCTAGAAACAGTACAAACTTCACCACACTTCAACCAATTGATGTAACTCTATTATCTCAACATAAAAATTCTACAACCTACTTCAGAGTATTCCAAAATGGATTTAATACTCCAACATTTGACCAGTATGGTGTAACCAAGATTTGCTTCTTGAATAACCAAAAGGTATTTGATGGCACATCATTGACATTCGCTGATAGTGATGCTCAATCTGGTGCAACAGTTGCACCATCAGTCTCAATTAATACTGATGCATTCATTTCAGCGATCAATATCACAAATGCTGGTAGTGGATATAATCCTACCAGTCCTCCTTCTGGCACACTTTCTGGTGGATTGCCAATTACTGCAGGCACCATTACTAATATTACTGCAGTCCTTGATACGACCAGATTTACAGAAGGTCAAACCGTTGTATCTTCTGGTGGTGGCACTGCTTTAGTCTTAGAGGATACGGGCAATGCATTATTCATTGGTCCAATTACGGGCACGGTATTTGCTGATGGCGATACATTAACTCAGTCCACTGTTACAGCAACAATTCCTGTCGGTGGAGTTGGATCAACATTTGATTGGTATACTGACGTTGCTAATGTTGAAACACTAGCAGCACTTAGGACTATTGAGTCTACAATCTCAGGACAAATTGCTTCAACAAACCTCTTTACCAACTCTGAGGATCTGACGGTAAACTGGACTGGTGTCAATTCCACAATTTCTGCCGATGAGGATCTTTCTCCAGATAATCAAGTTACAGCAGATAAAATCTTAGATGATACTACAGCAAGTAACTTCCACTATGTTTATAGGGATTATCAAGTTTCTGCTTTTGAAACATATGATGGCGATGCAATTACATATGACTCTGACACCACAACCTTTGATGAGGGCACCACAGACATCAGTCAGACGTATACTTATTCAGTATTCCTGAAGGCTGGTGAATTAGATAAAGTTAGATTTGAATATGCTCTTGATCCAACAGGTAGCAACACCAGAGCATTCTTCGATCTAGATCTATCGACAGGGGTTTCTGCTGCAATATTTGTTGATGATGGTCTTACGGTTGATGATCATGGTGCTGTGCCCATTGGCGGTGGTTGGTATAGAGTTTATATCACAGCAACATTCTCCTTCGGATTTGCTACAGTTAGAAGTCTAATTCGTTTGAGAGATACTAATGGAGCACAGGTCTTTACTGGCACTGGTGCCCGTGGAGTTTTTGCCTGGGGTCAGAAATTTGCTAAGGGTACGTTGGATCCTTATCAAGCAATTTCTGGAGATATCTTCTACTCCGATGTTGATTACAATATCAAGAATTATATTCTCGATAGTCTAGAAAATTATCTTGAGGGAGCCCTTGATCAAAATCTAACATCTCCATCTCCCGAAGCATCTTTCTACGCATATACCAATGCAACACTCGCTTCAAACTACACAACTGACCCTGCCCTAAGAGCATTCAGATATACTCTGAATCTCTATAGAGAGCAGTTAAAAGATACTAACTATTATACAAATATTCCTTCGGTTAGTGGTCTTGTTGCTGCAACTAAAACTTATGGCACTAGAAATATTCCAATTCCTCTTGGTGGTGGTATTTCTCAGGCAGACTTCTTCTATGCTCTTTCGAGCAATGCATATGCAGAAGTGCAGTCCGTAAGTGAAAACAGCGGAAAGGTCGTTAAGTCTTACAAGAGATTTAGAATCGATGGTGATATTACTGATGGACCATTCACTATGAATGAGACCGTCCAGAAACAGGGCGATAATACTGTCACTGGTGTTGTTTATGGATTCTTTGAAGATGAAAACTTCAAGTATCTCGATGTTGAAGTTACTGCAGGCACATGGGCATTATTAGATACTATCGAAGGATCTGAAAATGGCACTACCGCACAATTAAATGCAATTGAAAATAGAGTCCAAGTTATCGATCTTCTTGGTAATTTTGATAATGGTGTTGAATTTGTTGGATATACCTCTGGATCCACTTGCGATGTTTCTGACTTCCTTAGGAATGAAGCTGCAGTATTGACAAATACTGGAGGTAGATTGACAGTTGACACAGAAACTTTAACGGGATCCTTTGAAAAGACTTCTGTAATTTATCCAGAAAATTCTAGAGAGTATATTGATGTCTTACGCACGGCAGGACTAGATGCCGCAGTTGGATCTAGACTTAACTCTGATGGATACATCAGATTGGGTATTAGTATTACTAACTCTTTGAATACATTCACTGTTGGTAACAGACTTTATAAGTTGATTGGTGGATCTGTTGCAGACCAAAATAACTATGGAATTATTACAGAAATTGATCTAGCGAATAACTTTATTTACATTAGTCCTGTCAATGGCACTTTGGGTAATGGTGATGATGTTGGTGATTTTGGCGCAGTTGATTATCCTCTTGGTAGAGCAACAATTACTACCAAGGTAACCGTCGCAGGCGCTGCTAGTGCGATTATTCAAGATATCAAACCACAAGGTGTCTATAATAGACTATTCTTAGCGAATACTATCGGGACATTCACTGGTAGAGATACTGTTATTTCTGAAGATGGATATACGGCTGCAGTTATTAGTTTGGTTGATATTGTCGGTAGAGTTAGAAGATCCTTCAGAGGATTTGATGGCACTCAAACAACATTCAAACTAACCACAAATAATGGTGACCCATACTTCCCAGATCCTGCTGGACATATCATGGTATTTGTAAATGGTATTCTCCAACCTCCTGGAGCATCAAACGCATATACAGCATTCTCGGATGAAATTGCGTTTACTGAGCCACCTACACTTGGGTCTTCATTCAATGGATTCTATGTTGGTAAGATGAGACAGTTGGATGATATTTCATTCGACTTTGACTCACTAAGACAATCTTTCAACTTGAAGCGTAATGGTGTCTTCTACTCTCTCACACTAACAGAGGGTGTCCAGTCAAGCACAATTAGACCAGAAAATAATATCATTGTTTCTCTCAATGGTGTTATTCAGGAACCTGGCGTTGGTTTCGAGTTGGTTGGATCTAGAATCATCTTCTCTGAAATTCCTCGCGTAGGATCAACATTTGTTGCATTCTCATACATTGGATCTGAAGCAGACGTTGATGCTGCTGAGGTTGTCCCACCAATCGAACCTGGAGATTTCATTGATATTCAGGGTGAAACTGAGGATCGTGAAGTTGCTGTTATTGAATCTTCAAATTCTCTTATCACCTTTGATTATCTCGGGTCTGTGTTTGGTAATGGTGCTGTCGGTCAGGCAACGCTTCTCAATGGATCTTTAGAAAATGTTAGTGTAACTGCTCCTGGATCTGGATATTCATCCAGACCAAACGTACGCGTTGATTCTATTAGTGGATTTGGCGCAGAAATTAAAGCTCTAGTGGGTGTTGCAGGAGTCAATGTTGGTGCATCTGGATCTGGATATGTCCAACCAAATATTATTGTTGAAACTGAGGTTCCAGACGATTGGACTCCACCAAATTTAGCAGATTATGGTGAAGAAGTTATTGATCCAGAGATCCTATAAATAACTAAAAATCAAAACAGTCGCTGTTAATTAGATGTCTAAGCAAACTATCGGTATTGGCACTGTTGCCAATGACAACACGGGGGACACCCTCCGTGTTGGGGCAGATAAAGTAAATGATAATTTTACCGAGTTGTATAATGCTCTCGGTAATGGCACTAATCTTCAGATTGGTGTTTCTAATGCTGCTAATGGGCAAGTATTGCGTTATAATGGGACCTCATTTATTGCTTCCGATTATACATCGCTTACTGCAGCACTAGATGTAAATGGCAATTCAATAATCTCATCCTCAAATGGAAATATTGTCATTGCACCAAACGGCACTGGTGACATCTCTATGTCTGCTGGAAGTGTAACAGCAATTTTTGACGGGTCTACTGGAGAAATTGATGCTCCAACTAAAATAAAGTATAAGAATGAATATGTTGCTTTAGGTAATGCACCTGCTGCAGCAGACTATCCTGGATATTTTTACACTGTTGATGGTGATGATAGTCCATATGTAAATATCAATATTACTGCTGGCGGAGTTGGAGACGCAAGGGTAAAACTTCTGACAGAATACACAAATATCGGTGATCTCGCTGATATTGATGTTACGACTGCTGCTCCTACAAATAACCAAGTATTAAAGTGGAATGGCACTAATTGGGTGCCTGGTGATGATAATGCGGGTGTATCTTCTATCAATGTGTTTGAATCTATTGCTGCAGATACGGGCACCGCAACAGCGAATAGTCAAACTGATACCCTCACAATTGCTGGAGGCACAAATATCACAACATCTATTGTTGGTGATACATTAACTGTTGACTTTAGTGGGACTATTACAACCACTTTTGCTGCCTTAACCGATACTGATGTTACTGGTATTGTGCAGGGAGATTCTTTGTATTGGAATGGCACTGATTGGGTAGTAACTCGCAGTCCAATGACTTGGTGGGAATTAAATGCTAGTGGATCAGATCATTATACTATTAATGGTCCTGGATTTGCTTCTCCTACCAATGATCCAACATTATATGTGCATCGGGGATTTACCTATGCATTCGATAATAGTGTCCAAGGTGGATCTCACCCATTCCGTATTCAATCCACACAGGGTTTGTCTGGCACACCATATACTGCTGGACAAAGTGGCAGTGGCAGTAGCATCCTTTATTGGACTGTGCCTATGGATGCACCATCAACACTATATTATCAGTGTACTATCCATGCACTTATGAATGGACAGATTAACGTTGTAAGCTGATAAATGACAAGAGAAATTCCTGGATCTGGCGCTGTAATCGAGCCAATCTTCAATAACGAATTTGGTGTAAGAGCAGTAAAAGTTTTGGATGGAGGAGAGGGTTATACCTCTATAGATCCACCAAGACTTGTTGTTACTGGATGTGGCATTCCATCCGTAGAAGCACTTTTGTACCCAATTATTGATGATGATTCTGGTAAAATTGTCCATGTTAGAGTCTTAGATTCTGGTAGGGGATATGATCCATTAAGACTTAGCATTACTCCAAAACAAGATACTCCAGACGTAGTTACCTCTTTTGATATTAATAGAGTCTGGCAAAGTAATCCAAATTCAAGCACGACAGGAAATTTTTTAATTCAAAGTGGAAATTTAACTGATAGATTAAGAGTCCTATCTGATAATGATCCAAAACCTGCAGATTTACCAAATGAAAGGACTGCAGATGGAGGTCTTACAACTGATAATGCCTTCGATCGCACATTCATTTATAGAGGAGGAAAAGATGTTCCTGCTCCTGATGCTCGTCCAGATGAATTAAATAAATCTACTGCCATCATGGCTAATGGTGCGCTTTTACATACACCAGACTGGGGTCAAGCGGGTGGCGCTCCAGTTGGATTTAGTATTGATACAGTAAAGAATCCTTTTGTTAGAGGACTTGACCAATTTGATGGTTATATTGATGGTAATACTTACTATTATCACTCAAGCAAGGTAATAGATCATTTTTCAAGAAAAAATAGCGTATTTGAAAATGGTCTACAGAGACCATTTGTTTGGCGAATCAAAGTAGAATTTGATAATATAATGTTGACCGTCAATCAAGTTGACGAAACTCTTGGTGATATTGAGGTTGGAAGAAGAATTGAAGTAATTGGTAGGACTAATAGTAATGGTGAAGTAGCAAAAGTTGTTAGGACAAATGGTGTTGTAACTAGGGTTTATGTAAGATCAACTCAAAATAGTTTTCTTGAAGATGATCGCATTCTTGGTGCTAATGGATTTTCTTTCACCGTTGCTGAAGATCCAATTGTATTTTCCAATGGAATCTTTTATATTGACTTTGGAGATGATGCTGAAGAGTTTGGCAATTTTATACCAAATCAATATTACTTTGCTCCACAAAATATCCAAGTCCCTAGAAATTATTTGATTATCTGGGATCAATCTGATGCTTCTAATAGACCAACAGATATCCACACTCTTGGTCACCCCATGAATTTCAGCACCACTGCTGATGGACACTTGAATGGTGGTGAATTGTATTATGATACTGATGAATTGGTGCCTGCTCCAGCAGCAGACTATGAAAATGAATTCCAACCACTGTTTTTAATGAATAGTGGTGAGACGGATAGAATTTATTATTACTGCAAATATCATCGCTACATGTCTGGTTATGAGGGCGATGAAGGTTATATGACATTATCTCCAGTTGTAGATAATGATCCACTGCCCAATAATTACTACATTGGTGAATATTACAGAGGTCGTGTTACAATTGGTGCTGATGACTTAAGTCAATATAACCCCGAGTTGTATAGGACTGTAATTGTTGATGGAGGCACTGGCACTGGATCTACAGGTGGTTTCAACATCGGAAGACACGTTAGATTTGGTAATGTCTCTGGTGGTAATAGACACGTTAGACTTACCCTAGATTTAACCGATGTATCCACACTTGATCTTGAAGTTATCCGAGGAAATGGATCTAACGGTGGTGAGCAACCTGATTTTGGAGAAGATCTTAGAATTTTCTTCTCAGGCACTGTTTATGGATCTAGTGTTGTTGCAAGATATTTTGATTCTAGTTTTCTAAATCTTAGAAGTGTAACTGTAAGTATTCCTCCTGATGTCAGAAGAGCAAATCAAGTAGTTTATATTTACCAAGCAAATAGTAGTGGATTTCAGTTTGATCACTACGGTCTGAAATCAATTACTTATGGTGCTGGTGATTCTGACTACTCACGTCATCCAGACGGTCACTCCAAGATTATTGGAATGTCTTTTGATGGTTACCCAATCTACGGACCTTATGGGTATAATTCTTCTGGATCTGTAGTAAAGATGACACCATCTTATAGACTTAAGGTTGGTGATGAAATTGATGGTGCTAGACCAAAGATCACAGAAGCAGGCACTGTTACATATACAGCAACAGTATCTAATGGCAATCTATTAATAGATGGTAGTGATGTTACATTTTTAAATCTTGATAGAGGTAAGACATATGTCTTCAATCAAGATGATTCTAGTAATGATAATGAATTTATATTCATCTCTGAGACGGAAAACGGTTGGCATAACGGATCTCCACCAAATATTGGGAATACCGCTACATTGTATTCTACTGGAGTTGAATATTACTTAGATGGTGTTGCGGTTTCATATGAAACATACATAGGTCAGTTTAATGAAGCAACATCAAGAGAAATTAGATTTACTCCAAGAGTAGATTCTCCAAGACTGTTGTACATTTTTACATATACAACATCAAATACTGGATTTAGAATTGTCCAGGATGGTTACCTTAATGGCGATTTGGTAAATGATTATATCTATGATTCTACTTTAGGTGGTATTCTTGATGAATATAATGGTAAATTTGGAGTTACTCCTGAATACCCAAATGGCACATATGCCTATTTTATGACAACGGATGAGAATGATGATCCAGTCTATCCATATGCAATTGGTAAATCTTTTTATGGCACTCCAGTTTTTGAAGATACTATTGTTCCTTTAGTACCACCAGCATCTCCATCTGGTGCTTCTGGAAAAATTATCTTGAATGATCAAGGTGGTATTGATTATATTCAAATGAAATCAAGTGGAGATGGATATTTTGGTGAAGCTACAGCACAAATTCTTGGTGGTGAAGGATCTGGAGCAACTGTAACACCAGTTGTCCAAAGTATCACTGGTCTATCTTTGACAAATCCAGGACAAAATTATGCAACTCCACCAACTCTAATTTTTGAGGGTGGCGGTGGACAGGGTGCTCGTGGTAGAGCTGATATTGATAAGAATGGCATTGTCCAGAGTATTTCTATTGTCGATCCAGGAGAATTCTATCAAGAACCACCATACATTTTAATTACTGGTGGTGGTGGTATTGGTGCAAAAGCTGTTGCAACTGTTGATCAGGGTCAAGTTACGGGAATTACAGTTACTAATCCTGGCCGAGGTTATACTTCTGCACCAAATATCGTATTTACTAAATTAGTAAATCTGAAGAGAAAAGTTAATGCTAGACAATCATACAATTCAAATACATTCAACGTAACAGGATTGTTGAAACCTCTGACTGCATCAGACACAACAATTTACGTCGATAATACAGATGCTTTTGCTGGATCTGGAAGTCTAATTATCAATAATGAAATTGTAAATTATTCTGCAAAAGATAGAGAAAGATTTACAGGTGTTACCCGAGGCACTAACTTTAATTATGATCAAAGAGTTGTTTTGGATACATCTCAGAATGATGGTAATGGAATATCGGGTTATGAGTTTAATGTTGGTGATCGTGTTATTAGAAGAGTTGAGAATGCGAATAATAAAATCGCAAAAGTTTATGACTGGAATAATAGCACAAGAGAATTATTTGTAGTATTTGAAGTTGATGAGTTAGCATTTATTGATGGTGGCATACCTACTACGGAAGATGCAGTTGTCCAGTTTGATGCTGGTTTGTACAATAGTAGTGTATCTGGAGAGATTCCACATAATGTTTTGGTGGAGAATGGTAGCAATATTACATTACTAACAAATCCCATTGCTGTCTTAGAGAATAGAGTTTTGGAAGATCTCATTGGAGATATTGATGATGATGGAAATCCAATTGGTGATGGAATTCCAGATCTAATTAACACGGGCACTGATTTTGAAAATCAAATTAGTTTGGATGGTGGAATTTACAACTCTCTTTATGGTATTGAAGAAACTCAGGGTGGTCAGAATACTACATTATTCCAAGTTGGTGATAGCATCAAAGATGCATCTTTACCCTTTAAATATGCTTCAATTATCGAAGCAGGTGGTCTGAGCGAGGGTCAACCACAGTCCGCAGTGGTAACAATTTATGTTGATGGTAATGATACTAATGGACTCAACTTTACTGTTAATGAAACAATTACTGGTGATGTTTCTGGCGTAACCGCAAGTGTTGTTTCTTGGAATCCAACTGACGGCATATTGATTGTTTCTGATGTAACACCATATAATACTGGAAATATTAATATTGGTGTTGCTGGATATCTATATAAATTCTCTGAAAAGAGCACCATTGTTGATTTTATCATTCAAGATCCAGGTACAAACTATTCTGCAACTCCAACATTGACAATTGAAAATATTGGAGATATTCAGGCTAGTGTTTCCGTTAACATGACTGCTGCAGGAGATCAAATCGAATCTGTCAGCATTACTAATGGTGGATATGGATATGAGCAAAGTGTTGATACTTCTTATGTTTTACACCCAACAATTGATGTGGTAAATGATCCTGGTGATACTGATGGATCTGGTGCAGTAATTCAGGCAGTTTTGGGTGGTGAGAGAATCAATGGTACTGGCGGTGCTTACTATCGTATCAAGAAAGTTGAGTATCAAACTCAGATTAGATCTGAATAACATTCATAAATAAACAAGAGGACTAAATAACCCCCCCATTATTTGACAAATGGCAGCTTTACTTACTGATCAATTTAGAATCTTCTCGTCGAAGAAGT
>Ga0181591_10004824_pt1 | contig 11726 bp, 11 predicted proteins | sample 071ome_33_FD_133757 | JGI IMG/M metagenome (GOLD analysis project Ga0181591, IMG submission 133757) | Coastal salt marsh microbial communities from the Groves Creek Marsh, Skidaway Island, Georgia - 071412AT metaG (megahit assembly) | ecosystem: Environmental > Aquatic > Marine > Intertidal...
ATTGTTTGAATTGTTTTTTCTACCTTTTTCAAATCGGTCTTCAAAAACCGAACTTCATTGTACAAGTAACCATTAACCATTCCCATCACAACAATCAAAATAGTAAGCAAAAACTGAAACATAATAAAAGTTTATTTTCCTAATCATACGCCAAGAAAAAAAACTACGCAAATACACTTGCAAAAATTCAAAAAGATATTATAATAACCTCTTTTAAATAAAAAATTATGTTGTTCAAGTCTTTCAACGCTCCTTCTGATCAAATTAGATCCAAAAATAGAATGAGTGATAATTCACCAGTAATCGCGAGTGCTATTTCAAATTTCGCTAAATCAGCAGCACTGTTTTTAGCAGCTTCTATCGCCTCTGCTTCAACAGCATCAGCTCAAACAACAATCGAACCTGCCGATTTCACAGTCACCCCAGCAGATAGTCCTGACAATACCGTAAAATTATCTGTTGGATATATTTTTTCAACCAAAGATACATTGTTAGATACCAGATTGTTTTTTTTCCCACCAAACAACACAGACGAGCCATACAATTCAATAGTGGGAGGATCTTATCACCTTGATTTTTTCCAAGACAACTTGGTTGGGTTGGTTTTACAAGGTGAAAATATATCCTTAACACCTGCCTATCGACTACCTGGAGCCAAAGGTCCAGATTTGAACATGTTTAACTCAGCAGCATTGGCCTTTAGGATTCTGGGCAATGATCTTTCGTTCGGTGTTCATTTAGGTGTTAGTCATCTTGACCAGACAAACTTCACAGATGTAGACACAACTATAGTCGCGCCGCTTATCGGTGTTGAGTTGAGTTATTCTGATTTATTTCAGATGAATCTTCAAGCAGCTTTACCTTTTCATTCTTTTTCGTACATATCGGAAGACATAAATCTTGACAATCAAGATCCAGCAAACTTTGGTCGTACATCTGCCGAAGCAGTAATAAATATCCATGATTTTTCAGTAGTAGCCCAATGGTTACTAGCTCCTAATCCTTCGACAAGTCAGTTGCATTCTTTCATATTCAGCCTCGGTTACGAGCCAGGCAGAGTTCAGGCTAAAGAACAAACGACTCGCTATTCAGTAGGATACAATCTACATCACCCTGTGACTGGTTCCGGACCTACTTTCGGTGCCATTGCGGTCCACCAACCAGCCTCGCTCCAATCAAGAGAAACTCAAAACACCAACGTCGCAGGCTCACTCGAAACCCTTCAAAAATCATGCCAGGCCATCAGCATAGATGCATCTAATACTTTAGATATAACCACTTGGACATCTGATAATTTCAATACAACAAAACTCACACAGTATCTAGACTGCCAAGAAATATCTACGTTCAAACTCGACCTCAGCCAACTAGACCAATTTAATCAAGCAACCCAAAACCGCTCCGGCTTCAAGCTAAACCTTAGCAACTCTACAAATATAAAAGGAAAAGCACTTGCCCAAGCTCTTCTCAAAATCCCTGTCATTGCCACAGCTGACATCACATTTAACTTCGAGGTAGACCCACTTGCGAAATTCGAAACTCTCAAAGCCGCCCGCAAGAGCGATCAACCTCAATATCACCTCTCATCACACCCAGACATTTTATTTACAGAATCTGAACAAAGGTTCATACAAGGCGGAAGCGACTTCAACTTAGATTCAGCCCAACACCTCTTCGACCCAAGCAAACTCCCATACGCTAACCCAAAGACCAAAACAATTAAATTCGGAAATGAGGATGGTAACAAAATTAATGCCGACAAGGCTCTCATCCACAAAGGTTTCGTATACTCAATTAAGGTAGATGGACAAACCTACAAGGTTCAAAGGCTCTCAGGTCAAAATCCTTCTCTTACAAAACTAGCCACTGAAGAGTTTATGTCTGTTACCTATGCAGGTGAGCAAGCCTGTACACAAGCTGGTCACGAACACGCTCCATATTTACAAGCAGCAGTCAAAGCCTTTGCTCCAATTCTTGCTGAAGACATCACGATGCTTGTCGGTCATCACGGAGGAATATCTTTTCAAGATTACACTCAAGGTAATGTTACTCTTCAAGGAGGTTCGAGTAGAACACAAAATGAAATCCTCAACCAAGCAGGTAAATTATCTCTAGAAAAGACAGCCACTACAGCTCTCTTCCAAGCAGAAAAGAAAGGTAATACTATAACTCTCAAGATATCTCTCAGCTACGATGCCACCATTAACAACCCCGAATTCACAATCGTCTGGACCAAATCAGAGTAAAAACCAAAAACACCCTCTCCAGGGTGTTTTTTATTGCTTTGGTTTAATCTCAGCAGCCAGAGGCCTTATTGGATAACAAAGTTATTTGGATCAAACTCCAAGACTTTACTGGTTGGCTGTTGAGGGCTAATACCAGTCGATTCCGAGCTAGTAGCTTCCTTGGTACCAAATCCATCAAAAAATTCATTGAATTCATTCATGATTGGCGAGATTTCCAAGGATTCAAAATTTTCTGTTTTACGAGTCTCAAAGCTACTTGGATTCAAAGAAGTATTACCCACTTTTGTATTTAGGTTAAGTTCACGCATGTATCCGTTAGTATCAATCAGGCGCACAGTTACTTTTAAAGGAGAGTTAGTTGGTAGAACTCGTGGCACACGAACCGAACCATTATATGGAGCTGTAACATTAGTATATTGCACTTCATCATTCAAAAGATACTCAACTTTTTCAACTCCAGCCTGACTCGAGACATTAACTTCGATAGCATTTACACCATAATTCAAATAGAATCCATCAGCCATATTTGTCACCTCCAAAGACAAGTGATTTGAGGCCAAGGCTCGAGAACACAAATCCGATGACTCTTCAATTGGCTTGCCAATTGCAATATTGTCTCCCAATTGCAATTTGTCTCTTGACTCTTGATCCAGAGTCATAAACCACTCCGCAATTTCAGCTTGTCTATCAGCCACCAACCGCGGCGTATATTTTTCTGCTTGAGTATTATCAAAGAAAGTCAAAGGTTTCACAAACCTTTGAGGACAGTATTCATTTGGTAATTTGAAATTTCTTTCATCAACAACAGCTTGGTAAAAGCTCATATCTGGGTCTGTCGGCACAAAGTCTGGCAAAAACCAATCCTCATTTATCAAATTCACAGGTGTCGTACTCGATGGCAAATCACCAGACAAACTACTGATCAAAACACTTTCAATTTTATCTGGCTTTTCAAATTTAGAAGTCTCAACCTCTTTATGTAAAAGATTCATAGTATTATGCCAAATAGGAGTAGCGTTTGTATACCCAGAAGCTGCCAAACTGGCTTTGGATCCGTCTGAATTACCTGCCCATGCCACAGTCACATAGTCAGGCGTCCACCCGGCTGTCCACATGTTTGTAGGATAAATTATTTCACCAATTTTCTTTGTAGAGGTTCCGGTTTTTGCTGCCACATTTCTGCCATCAGCCAAAGAAAGCAACCTTCCAAGATTAACATCTGTATCACTCAAAACATCATTAATCATAAAAGCCACTCTCGGATCCATTACCTCCTGAGCATCTTTAAGTGGAGTCGCTTCGGTATTATCCTCCAAAACTTCACCATCAAATGTTGTCACTTTTAAAATTGGATTACTTGGAACAAACAAACCATCGTTTGCAAAAACTGTATAAGCCTGAGCCAGCTCTAGCATACTCAATTCACCAGTCCCCAAACTCAAAGGCCAGCCATAATCAGCCGACTTATCAAATGAGCTAATTCCAATTCTTTCGGAAAAATCAATAATCTGATCTTGCTCACCACCAATATAATAAGCTTTTACAGCCGGAATATTTCTCGATTGGCCAAGTGCTTTTCTAACACTAATTGGACCCATAAATTCCCCATCAAAATTATTCGGTTCGTCTTCTCCAATTTTAATTGGAATATCAAAAATAAAATTCCCAGGCGAAAGACCATTCATCATCGCACTTGCAAAAACAATTGGTTTAAAACTCGATCCAGGCTGCCTTTTGGCCAAAACCATATTGTTGTAACCTTCAATTTCTTCATTTGTAAAATCTCTCGAACCAACCATAGCTTTAATATGACCAGTCTTAGCTTCTATACTTACAACTGCAGCGTTGTTGGCTTCAAAATTTTCATTATATTCAGCTTGAGTTTTTACAATTTCTTCAATTTCTTTTTGCTGATCATAGTCCAAGGTTGTGTAGACTTTCAAACCTCCGTTTTCAACCAAATCTTGACCATATTTCTCTTCCAAAATTTGCTTTACATACATTACAAAGTGGTAAGCTTTTGTTTTGGCCACATACTTATTAAACTCATAGTTTTTCAAAATTTGTTCAGCCTCAGCCCGTTCAGCCTTGGTTGCATATCCAAGCTCTTGCATTCTTTTTAGAACTTCATCGGCCCTCCCTGGTAAATAAATAATTCTTCCATCTGCCAACTCCACATCGGATCCAAGCAAACCGTAAGTATATTCAGAATCCTTAAGATCATTAATGCCCTCAATATCTCTATCTTCCAACTCCTCAAGCGTAAACTCTTTAGTCAGAGTGGTTCTTTTATGGTCACCAAACGGAGAAAAATAAGTCGGAGCCTTTGGCAAAGACGCCAAAATAGCCGCCTCAGGCAAGCCCAGTTCCGTGGTTTCTTTATCAAAGAAAATTTGAGAAGCTTTCTTGACTCCATAGGCAGTCCCTCCATAGGGAATTCTATTTAAATACATCGTAATTATCTGATCTTTAGTCGCATGTTTTTCAAGTTTTACGGCCAAAATCAATTCTTTAATTTTTCTTGTATATGTTCTTTCGTTGCTTAACACAGCATTCTTTATAAATTGTTGAGTAATCGTCGAGCCACCACGTCGAGAACCCACTCCAAGTTCACTCAACACGGCTTTCAGAATACCACCTAAGTCAAAACCATTATGGGTATAAAAGTTGTCATCTTCGATTGAAATCGCCGCCAATTTTACTACTTCAGGAATGTCCATCGAAGTCACTTTCTCTCGCTCTTCATCTTCACTTACAGTGTAAAGAACTTCTCCTTTTGAATCGAAAAACACAGTCGATTCCGCCCCTGCCAAAGAGTCAATTTCCTCAACCGAAGGTAAAAAAGCACTGGTTCCCATCATAATCAAAACAACCATAATGTTACCCAAAGTCGCTGCCACAAGTAATAAAAGTATAAATTTCTGTTTGAAAGTTCGCCGCCCCAGATTCAAATCTCCAGAGTGCTTTTTTATGAATTTTTTATGTTTCATTTAAAAAAGTCTAAATTTCATTTTAACTTTATAAGAAAGCCGTAAAATTAGCAATACTAAGCTTGAGACTGTCTTGCTTTTAAATTTAAAAACTTGCTATAATAATTATATAAATCACAAAAATGTCATTTACATCCATTCAATTACTTTTAATTTTTGTTCCACTCGCCATTTCTTTATACGCTCAATATAAGGTGTCTTCGACAATCAAAAAGTATTCACACAAACCAAACAATAAAGGTCTCACAGGCCAACAAGTCGCCCGCATGATTCTTGATCGCGAAGGCCTTTCAAATGTTGATATCATTCAAGTTCCTGGTAATCTCTCAGATCATTATGATCCAAGAAAAAGACGACTTGGTCTGTCTCGAGACATTGCCTTTGGAACAAGTGTTTCAGCCTTAGCTGTCGCTGCCCACGAGACAGGACACGCCATCCAACACCGCGACGCTTATAAGTTCCTCGGACTTCGGTCAGCCCTGTACCCAGCAGCAAATTTTTCATCAAATCTGGGCCCTATACTTATTTTTATTAGTCTTATTTTTCAATTTACCGGCCTACTCAAAATCGGTATCATTTTATTTTCAGCAAGTGTCCTGTTTACAATAGTTACATTGCCAGTTGAGTTCGACGCCTCACGCAGAGCTGTTATTACTCTGAGCAAACTAGGAATAAGTGATCCATCTGAGTCAGTCCTGGTAAAACAAGTCCTGTCCGCCGCAGCCCTTACTTATGTAGCTGCAGCCCTAGCAGCAGTCGCTGAACTAATTAGACTGATATTAATCGCAAGATCTAACGACTAGTCATGTACGAAATTACAAATATATTTATCTTATCCGGCTCAATCGCCTTAGCTTATCTAGCTATGTTTATTAAACACAAAATGATTGAATCGCAATACAACGCCGTTGTCGGCAGTGCCACCAAACAAGCCAAAGACATGCTTGCTCAAGCTCAAGAGTTTCAAAATCAATCCCAAGAAAATCTCGAGCAACTTATCCAAAACTCACAATCTATGCGTGATTCTATCGAACAAAGAATCAACATGCGAAGTGAATCTGTAGCTCGTCGCCAACTCAAAGTCGATAAAATTCATGCCAAGTTCGATCAAGCTGCCAAAAACCTTAACTCTCTCAATGCCGATCTTAAAACAGAATCAGACAAGGTTCTCTCTACCCTGTCCAAAGTCAGCGGACTAAACGCTCACGATGCCAAAGACGATGTCAAAGCCCGGCTCACTCAAGAATTCAAGTCTTTTATGGACAAAGAATCTGCTGTCTTTGTAAATTCAGCCAAAAAACAATCGGTTAAGCAAGCAGCCGATATACTTAAACACACCATGCAAAGATTCACTGGCGCTTCGTCTGTCGACAAGGGAACCAAATTAATAGAATTCAAATCCAAAAGAGCTTTCGAACACCTTTGTGGTCAAGAAGATCAAAATTTACAATACATATCTGAAAAAATGAATGTTGAAATCGAGCGTACCAACGAAAAAAACACATTGCGTGTTTCTGCATTTGTTATTTGGCACCAAGAAACTGTCAAACTCGCATTAAGAAAACTTATCTCTTGCTCTAAAATCACAACTGAAGTCATAGACCGCCAGCTAGATTTAGCCACCCGTGAATTCGAGCAACATCTGATTCGACTTGGAAACAAAGTTGCAGATATCTTAGAGCTAGAAAACCGTCATCCGGAATTAATGCAAATTATTGGCCGCCTAAAATACAGAACTTCATATGGCCAAAACGTTCTCAAACACTCGCTCGAGGTTGCCTTTATGGCTCAAATAATTGCATCACAAATCGGTGCCAACCCAAGAGAAGCATTTTTAGGAGGATTTTTCCACGATCTTGGCAAGGCCATAGACCAAATCGAAGACGGGTCTCACGACCTACTAGGTGCCGAATTTTTACGAAAACATGACTTCCCTTTTGCAGTCTATCACCCCGCGGAATCTCATCACTATGCAATACCTCCAGAAACTGTCGAAGCAGAAATAGTCATCATTGCCGACAAATTATCAGCCTCACGCCAAGGAGCCAGAACCGAAAGTGCCGAAATGTACCTTCAAAGAGTCCAAGGACTAGAACGTATTGCTACAGAACAAGAAGGTGTCAAAAAAGCCTATGCATTATCCGCAGGACGTGAAATTAGATCTTTTGTCGATGATCGAGTTGTACTTGATCAACAACTTCCAGAGATAGCAGCTAAAATAGCAGAGCAAGTTTCCGAAGAGTTAATTTTCCCAGGAAAAATTAAAGTCAATCTTATTCGCACATTTTCAAGTTTCGAATATGCTAATAAAAAAAATAATTCATAAACATGTCAGATAAAAAATCTTCATTAAATAAAGCTATTCTAGGTCTAGTGATCGGCGCGGCTGTTGGGTCTGTAATCGGAGCGTCTGTTGCTCCGGACAAAGGTTCCAATACACGAAAAAAACTCAGAAGAGGCCTTGTCTCAGTTCTCAAAAAAATAATCCCAAAAGACAAGCAAAAAAAGACCTCTCTCGACCAAGGTGAGATTTAGCCAGGTCAAAGTGTCACTTTCCGTTTAAAACCCCTCTAACAAAAAATAAAACCCCTCAACCGGGGTTTTTCAATTACATATCTAGCGAATCTTTTTTAAAGAAAGCTCTCGGATCCACAGATAAAGGTGACGCACCAGAAGCTATTTTAATTTCACGAATTTTATCCTTAGCCTCCTGGCTATATGGATTCATATTCAAAAACGTTTGCATAAAAGCCATGGCCTCTCCATAAGCCTGAACTTTTATTAACAAATCTGTAATATAAAAATACAGTTCATTATGCTTGGGGTTCAACTCCAACGCCTTACTAAAAGCATTGATAGCTGGCTTCCAATGTTTCAAGTCCACGCACACCTGACCAAGACTCAAATAACGAGATTCTTTTTTACTATCTAAACTAATACTTCGTTCATAAGCAGTTTTCGCTTGTTCAAGTTGCCCAAGTTGATACAAAGACAAGCCTAAGTTACTAAAAAACACAGCATCATGAGGTTTCATATCTACCAGTTTACGAAAAATTGCCTCAGCCTTGCTAGCTCTTCCTTCTTGCAAGTAAATCAAACCAAGTTTGTTATTTGCACCAACATGCAGTGGATTCAAGGTCAAAACTCCTATATAAGCTTTCTTTGCCGCCTCAAAATCCTTCTTTGCATAAAGAGTTTCAGCCTTGTTGTACGAATCTGCAATTTCCTTGTAATCAAGTTTTGGTCTTTTCCACTTAAAATTATCACTTCTCGATGGCAGTTTTTCTTCTTGATAAACGGGCTCAAGTTGAGGTTTGATAGCCCTTACTTTTATTCGTTCTTTTCTTGCCTGGACCTTATATTGATTTAAATAAATCATGATTAGTCCAAACACACATCCAAAAATGATTATCCAAGACATAAAAAATATTTTATTTAGAATTCATTCTACACGTAAAGCTGCCCCAATTTCAAGTTCAAAACTTCCATTCCAAGTTTAATATTACTGTTTTTATCAATTGCATTTCGCACCATCATGCATGTTTCGAGCGCTGATGCATACAAGTTAACATCAAATTTTCCTCGATCATTTTGAATATCCAACACACATATTTCTAAAAGTAATTTTAAGGTTTTACGGTTTACATCTGGTAAAAACTCTTTGAATAGCTTTTCGTTACCACTCTGTTTAAATTCATTCCAAAGCTCAAAAAACTCGCTGTAAATTCCTGCAAACTCTTCTTCTGTTTCAAATAAATACTTTAAAATTATTTTATCAAAAAATTTCACTTTTTCTTCCGCTTGATCAGTCGACTTATTACCCACCAACCGGACCACCTGACACCTCGAAACAATTGTATCTAGCAGTTTGTGAGTATTGTTACATGTTAAAAAAAACGTAACATTTCTCGGAGTATCTTCCAAAATCTTCAAAAGCGAATTGCTTGCCGCAACACTCAAGTTCTCAACGGCTCTAATAATACAAATCTTATTACTATCATGTGCAGATTTATTTAAATTAGCCTGTAAATCACGCAGCTCACGAATACCAGTTTTCTCAAACTCTGCATCTAGAATCAAAACATCCAAATCCCAAACCCTCCGAGCTACCACATTTCTTGCAATACTAAGGGCTAATTCCGATTTACCAATCAAGCACGGACCACTCAGCAAATAGACATTTTTATTGTTCCCAGCTTCAAACTCTTCGCTTATTCTATCAAAAGTCTCTGGAAATAAATTTTCCTTTAGTATTTCACGAACTGGCAATTGCATACTCATTTGAAAATAACTATATTAGATGTATAAACATTATAACAAATTTGCTTATGAATAAACTAAAAAAACTATTCCTCCCAATATTAGTTATAGTTTTAATCTTAATTTTTTACATTATGAATCAAACAACTAAACCAGTTGCAATCATAGAAACCAATTTTGGTACAATTACTGCCGAACTGAGTCAATTAGTTCCAGAAACCTACAAAAACTTTGTAACTCTTGCCAAAGAAGGTAAGTATTCAGATGTGCCATTCCACAGAGTTATCGGAGACTTCATGATTCAAACTGGCGATTTTGAAAACGGTAACGGTACCGGTGGCCACAGTTATAAAGGTCCAGGCACTACGATCGATGAAGAATTTGATCCATCTCTTCGCCATACTTATGGAGCTCTTTCCATGGCAAAAACCGCATTTCCAAGTACGACCGGATCTCAATTCTTTATTGTTCAAAATAAACAAGGGACATCTTGGCTAGACGATCAACATAGTGTCTTTGGTCATGTAGTCGAAGGTATGGATGTTGTAGAGCAAATTGCAGCCCTACCTACAGATATCAACGACAGACCACTTATGGAAGCCTATATAGAATCAATCACAATTGTTGAATAATCAAAAAGACCCCTTGCGGGTCTTCTTTTTTTGATACAAAAAAACTAGCCACCAGGGCTAGTTTTAAATTTACATTACTTCTTTTACTACCTTTTCGAATGTTGCTTCATGATTCAATGCTAGATCGGCTAACACTTTTCTATTCAACTTAACTTGTTTCTTAGAAAGCGCAGCAATAAATCTTGAATATTTGAATTCTTTGCTGATCAGTTTCAAAGCAGCAGAGATTCTTGAGATCCAAAGAGCTCTGTAGTCTCTCTTTTTTCTCTTACGACCTACATATGCATGTAGACCTGCTTTCATCCAAGCTTGATTAGCTTGTTTAAAGATTTTAGATCTTAAACCTCTATAACCTTTAGTTTCTGAAAGGATTTTTTTATGTCTTCGGCGTCTAACTACACCAGTCTTTACTCTTGTCATTTGTTAATTAACCGTTAGGAAGTAATTTTGAAAATTGTTTGATAAAAGCTTTTGGAAAAGAAAGATATTTAGCTCTCTTAGCTCTTTTAGATTTGTTTTTCAAGATGTGATTTCTAGAAGCTTTTCTAAATTGCATAGAAGAGCTAGTAGATGAACCAGATTTCTTGATTCTCTTAGCCGTAGCCTTGTGAGTTTTTTGTTTCATCTTAATAAATTATTATTTTTTTGGAGATATAATCATCATCAGATGGTTCCCTTGTTTCTTTGGTGGAGTATCTACATCTGCAATCTCACTCAACCTTTCCATTACTTCTTCCATCTTTTTAAATGCCAAGTCTTGGTGTGCAAACTCACGTCCTTTGAGGATTAATGAGAATTTTACCAAATTCTTTTTAGATAAGAATTTTTCAGCTTGTCTCAACTTAGTTTGCAGATCGTGCTCACCAGTTCTAAGAGACAATCTAACACCTTTCACCTCTGTTTGCTTTTGGGCTTTCTTCTGAGCCTGGTCAAGTTTCTTATGTTTGTACAAGTGTTTTCCGTAATCCATGATTCTACACACAGACGGGGTAACATTAGGTGAAACTTCTACCAAATCTAGACTTGCTGCCTTAGCCATGCTAATAGCTTTTTCTAGACCCATTATCCCTTTTTGATCTCCATTTTCATCAATCAACCTAACAGTTGCAGATTTAATTTGATCATTGATTGCAAACTTCTTTATGGGAATTGTGTTTAAATATAATTATCGCTTGTAAAAAAAGCATATCAAATATAATCAATACACCCGCCTATTGTCAAGAAGAAATTTAGTAATCCTTCCTATCCGAAAAAGCATTTTTCAAAGTGATCTCATCGGCATAATCCAAAACCCCACCATGTGGCAGTCCACTCGCCAGTTTACTAATTTTCACATCGTGGCTTTTCAACATCTCAGAAATAAATATATTAGTTGCATCACCTTCAGAGGTTGTTGGTGTTGCCAAAATCAGTTCAGCTCCATTTTCACCAAAACTCGCAACCCTCTCAACCAACTTATCAATCCTTAATTGTTTTGGCGTAATACCGTCCAAGGGAGACAACAAACCGTGCAATACATGATATGTTCCGTTAAAAATTCCAGATCGCTCTATTGCAATCAGATCCAGCACACCCTCAACCACACAAATCGATCCTTC
>Ga0181591_10004828_pt1 | contig 11720 bp, 11 predicted proteins | sample 071ome_33_FD_133757 | JGI IMG/M metagenome (GOLD analysis project Ga0181591, IMG submission 133757) | Coastal salt marsh microbial communities from the Groves Creek Marsh, Skidaway Island, Georgia - 071412AT metaG (megahit assembly) | ecosystem: Environmental > Aquatic > Marine > Intertidal...
CATCTTAAAAAATATTTTTAGTGCTTCAATAGTTGTTTTATTGATTAAAAATTTATTTATCAAAGACTCCAATGTTCAAGAAAAAGGCTTCAAACCTTCAAATTTAAACTATTTTTTACTGGCGCTTTCCGGTTTAATTATTGGAACTTATAATGCTGCCTTTGTAATTGGAGATTGGATAATTGCTATTTTACTATTAACCAAGTTATTGCATTTAAAATACCAAGAAGCAGTATTTTTACTAGTATTAACGCAAGTGTTGGTTCAGCCTTTTGCTGTATACGAATACTTCCAGGGAGGTTTAATTGATTTTCAATTTTTAGTTCCTATGACAATTGCCACTCTGTTTGCTGGAATTCTATCTGGTAATATTTTAAATAAAATCCAAAGCCACACTTTAGAGAATATCCTTAAATATTTAAGCGTAGCTTTGGCAATTTACTTAATTGTTTTTTAAGAAAAATTTTCTTCTAAGTATTCAATTATTGCATCCGACTCATACATAATTACACCTTTTTGTTGATCAACCAAAAGGGGAACTTGAGTTTTGCCACCAAGTTTGAATCCAAAAGATTCCTCACCTTTCATAAAATCGTGTGATCTCCAAATGAAATCTATTTTAAGTTCATCTAATTTTTTAAGAACCTTTTGGCAATAAGGGCACCCAGCATTTGCATACAATTCAAGCATTTTTTATAGGTTAAAATTATTATAATTTTAACAAAAATTTCTAAGAATCAAAAATCTCTAAATGAATTTGTTTTTTATCTAAACCTTGATCTAATCCAAATTGTCTAACTTCACGTATCATAGCTCCGTTTCCACAAATATATAAATCTTTATTTTCCCAATTAAATTCATCTAAATGACTTGTAACTCTTCCTTTTAAACCATTCCATTTGTCACTTGGTTTAGAAAGAGTGATTCGAGCATTAATATTTTCATACTTAGAGTATGAGTCTAATAATTCTTGGTAAAATATATTTTCTTCAAATCTAACTCCAAATAAAATTTCAATTTTTCTTTTATCACCTTTTGCAATCAAATCATCAACAATCGATTTAATAGGTGCAATTCCAGTTCCAGTTGCGATCATTATTAAATCATTTTGGTTTTCTGGTTTTAAGTAGCACATTCCAAATGGACCTTTAAAAGTTACAATTTGTCCTTCTTTCAAAGTAGAAAAATAAGTTCTAGCCTGACCACCTTCAATAATTTCTACACACAATTCAAATTCTTTAGAGTTTGGCTTAGAGGAGATAGAATACGCTCTAGAAACATTTTTAGAATCATCGATCAAACTATCAAAAACCATCATTACAAATTGCCCAGCTTTATATTCAAAATCCAAATCTAAAACTTTAAATTTATATTCAAAAATATTTGGTGCTAAGTTTACTATACTTTTTACCTCAGCTTTAAATTCTATTGGTTTAACAAACATAATTACATTTTTAAATATTTTTCAAGGTTCCTAAATGAAATGGCTTTCAATCCTTTTTTTTGATATTCCTTGATTTCTTCTCTTTCATTTCCATCTATCGATTTTGTGCAATCCACAACTATCCAAACTTTCAAATTAGGATCTAGAAGTTTAAGACCTAAATTGATAACTTTTTCAAAAGGAAGTCCGTAAACAAAAACAGTTTCAATTTTATGATTTTCAATAAATTTTAAAATTTCATCAGTGTATTGCTCTAAATTTTCCGAATCTTTTTCTAGTAGAATTTGTTTTGAGTTCAAATCATAGTCTTGTCTAGCTGAATCAATCTCTGTATCCATCATACATTCTAAATCCATTTCAGAGTAATCCTTTGAATTAGTTTTCAAGGCGATAAAATTTAAATCATCCTCAATTACCATTGCCGATATATTCATTAGGTTTTCACGAATTTCACTTACACCAAAAATTGCATTTGATCCAAAGTTCTCTCCGTATAGTTTTTGAGTAAATACATCTATGAATGCAAAATTTTTCATACTTTTCTTTATATTAAAAACTATACTCTCTCGATTCAAAAAAATCAATTCTGTTGACTTTTTATTTTTCCCTAGTATTGTTGCAGGGAATTTTCATAACCTTAATATCATGAAAGCTATAATATTAGCAGGAGGACAATCCTCTCGATTCAAACCAATGCCAGATAAAACAACTATTGAATTTTTAGGAAAACCTTTAATTATTCACAGAATAGAAGCTCTAAAAGTTGCAGGATTTACCGATGTAGATGTTGTAGCAAGTCCAAATAACATTCAAAAGATAGAAGTTGCAATTAAGAAATTTAACCACCAAACTTCTCAAGTTTTTCTTCAAGATAATCCTTATAATAATGGAGGAGCTGTGTTAAGTGTTCCAGATGAATTCTTACAAGAACCAGTTATGTTTGTATGCGCTAATGACACAGTTGAAAACTATTTATTAGATGAATTCCATCATAAAATTCAAACCCAAAATCCTGAAGGATTATTCTTAGGGCAAGAGAGAGAAGAGTATTTTAATGGAGGTTATTTAAATATTGATCAAAATGGTTTTTTACGTGAAATTGCGGAAAAACCAGGGGAAGGAAATCAGCCATCAAATCTTATAAATATTGTTTATCAATATTACCAAAATCCTTTTGCATTCAAGCAAACTATTAAAAGTTTAATCGACCAAGATCCCGTAACCAAAAGTTCTTATGAAGATGCAATCCAGTTAATGATTGATCAGAGGTTTCAAATTCAAGTTCATGCTTATTCTGGAAAATGGTCTCCAATTAAAAGGCCTATTCATACAATTGAAACAGGAATTATTTTACTTTCAAGCTTAGAAGAATCAGTAGTAATTCATCCAAGTGCTCAAGTTCACCCCAATGCTAAAATATCTGGTAACACTTATATTGGAGCAAATGTAAATATTGATGAGTACTCTAAAATTAATGATTCTCATATCTTAGATGGTAGTTCAGTAGTTAATTCAAGAATTAATTCTTCATATATTCATAGAGATGTTAATGTTATAGGCTCAAATTTAAATCAAGTCGTGTCAAATTCAGGTGTTTGTATTTTAAAAAAGACAGTCTCTGAGAAACTATTTGATAATGATTCTTGCCCGAATGGAGAAGATCTTATTAGATAGTTTTTGTAAACTCAATTCCTGCTTGATTCCTTGCAAATTTTTCTTAAATGATTTATTTGTATAAAGCATTAACTTTATATCATGCAAGCTATAATCATTATAGGTGGTGTCTCGTCACGATTTCAACCACTTGGAGATAAAACCAGTTTCGAATTTCTAGGAAAACCACTTTTAGAGCATAGGATTACTTCTTTGCAAAAAGCTGGATTTAATAAATTTATAATTGTCCATGGCGACATCAATTTAGAGCAAACTAATTCAACACTTAAGAAGCTAAATATTGATTCTAAACTTTATCATCAAAGCTTTCCAAATGGAATGGCAGGAGCGATAATGTCGATTCCAGATCAAGATTTAAACGAGCCAAGTTTAATTGTTTCCGGAAACGATACAGTTGATCAAAAACTTTTAGATGACTTATCTTCAAAAATTCAAGATCCGAATTTCAAAAATGATGCAATTTACGTAGGTAAACAAATGCCAAATTACTTCCCAGGAGGATACTTTAAACATAATGATCAAAATATATTAGAAACTATTGTTGAAAAACCAGGAGAGGGGAATCAACCTTCAGATCTTGTGAATATTGTTTATCATTTTCATAAAAACCCTCTGAAGTTTAAAAATGCAATTTCTAAATACTTAAGTAATGATCCCAACGCACAAGACGGATACGAAACTGCTGCTCAAAACTTAATCAATGCAGGTTACCAAATTTACATCCAAAGATACAATGGAAACTGGAACCCTATCAAAATTCCTCAGCACGCTTACTTGACTTCCCAATATTTTATTACTCAACACGGTGGCCAAATTCACCCCTCAAGTCAAATCCATCCAAGTGCTATAATTGAAGATTCAGTAATTATCGGAGCCAATGTTAAAGTTAGTGAAAATGCAATTATTAAAGGTAACACTTATATTGGAGATAACAGCCGAATAGGAGAGAATGCAGTTATCATAGATTCTCATATTGGTGAAAATTGTAAAATAAACACAAACTCAGAAGTTAAAAGATCATATCTTGGTTCAAATTCAAAGACTCATGCTGGCTATGTTGGTGATACTATTACAGCTCAAAATGTTTTATTTGGATACGGTACTCACACTGCTAACTTAAAGTTTAAAGACAAGTTCGAAGACACCTATGAAAAAATGGGAGCAGTAATTGGATCAAATGTTAAAATCGGTGTAGATGTAAGTATAATGCCTGGTGTTAAAATTGGAAGTAATGCTACGATTTTCCCAAAGCTATGTATTTACAAAGATATTGAACCAAATACTCAATTCAAAGGTAGATAGAAAAATAAACTTGCAACTAAAATTATTCCAAGTGTAAAAAGATTTAATTTTTTATAATTAAGTCTTTTTGTTTTAGTCGTTACCAAAATTAACTTCATTAATTGATTTGCAACCAAAGCTAAAATAATCCCCATTAAGGCAGTTTTTCCATCTAAGCTATCCAAATTTCTACTTGCAAGAGCTAAACTAACTGCATCTGTATCTATAAAACCACTCACAAAACTACTTATGTAAACTCCATAAGCCCCAGATTTAGCCTCTAAAAATCCAATTGTTAGTTTGATTAGCGAGTAAAATACAGAGAAAAATAATGCCTGCTTAATTTCAAATGGATTTTCATATGCATTTGTTATTTCGAGATTCTTCTCTTTTTTATTTGTATTCCAAAGATAAATAAACAAAGAAAATACCACAAAACTTACGGTGACCTTACCCAAGGAAATACCTAAATTTAAATTAACAACACTTACTTCTATTAAGACTCTAATAAACATTGCAATACTTGTAATAATAATGGCATTTTGAATTTTAAAATCATCCTTGGTTTTTTTAAGTAAAATTGCCAAGTTTAAAGTAGTAGCAGTTGAAGAAATTATTCCACCCAAAAATGAAGTTAAATAAATAGTATTTTTAGAGGTAAAAATTCTTTCAAAAATATAACTAACAAAAGAAATACCACTAATTAAAATTAACATAGTCCAAACTTCTTTTAAGTTTAAAAATCCATATGGTCCATAGTCTACATTTGGTAAAAGAGGAAGGATTACTAAGGCGAATACTAGAAATAAAATTCCATACTTAAATTCTTTTGTTGAAACTTTCTCCACAAATAAATGAATAGAATTTTTATAAGATAAAATCAAAACTAAAAATAAAGTTAAAAATACCGATTCAAATAAATATCCAATCCCAACCATTAAACCAATTATTAAAGTTAAAATAATCGCAATTTCACTGGTGGCACCTGATTCTTTATCTTTTTTCACATTTAATAAAAAACTTCCAACAAGTGCACCCAAAAAACTGGCTATAACCAAAATCGCAAAGCTACTATTGAAACTATATAAAAGGGGAGTCACCGCTCCCAAAATTCCAATCAAACTCGAAGTTCTAATTCCAGCAAAGTTAAAAGCACTTCTTTTTTTAGATAATTTTTCTCTATCAAACCCAATAATCCCTCCAAGTATCGCTGCAATAAGAATTTTACCAATTAGATTTAAAACCATAATAATATTTAACTCATATTATTATAGCATATTTTTTAAGAGTTTTCATCTAAAATTTGTTCTCTCAAAAGAAGATTCAATTTTGGAGTAATCATTTCTTTTTTACTAAGATCATTTATGATTTTTTCTTCAACAGTGTGAATTCCCATCTGTGCAAAATTTTCATCAAGCTTATAAGAGATTCTTTTGTTGTTAGTTAAAATTTCTTTCATTTTTTTTGTAGATTGTTTTAAGAAATTTTCATAATTTTTTATAATATCATTGAAAACTTCTTTTTTATCAAAATCTTTAAGATGATTATCTTTTGAAATTTCATTCAGCTCTTCTAAAACTTTGATTGAAATAATTCTTAAGGCTCTATAGTAAGTAAATAAATGCTTTGGATCTTTGTGTATTTGAGTTTTTAAATCAAAGCATGATAGATATTTTCTTATAAATCCATTTGATTTATATTTAAACTCATAGATTTCTGTATGATTAGCTTCAACCAGATCCATTTGATAATTAAGTTTTTCATTTAAATATCTAAATACTTTTTCCGTAACTTCTTGTTGTAAAAGTAAATTTTTTAATGAGTGTTTTTCAATACCAATTGCATACACAAGTAGCATTTTTCTAAAAACATTTGTATTTTTTTCTGATTCTTTTCCACATGTCTTGTACGCTTTTTCATAAAGTTTTGCATATTTAGCAGTAAGTTTCTTATGAGTCTCTTTTGTAATGTAACCTTTCTTTTGAAATTTATTTATTTCATTTAAAACCTTAGAAAATATTATGGCTTTAGATTCTAAATATTCTAGTTTTTCTAATTTTGTTAATTTATTAATTCCAAGTTTATCCATTAATCTCCCTAAGAAAGTGGCTTTAAATAAAAGCGTAAAAAATATTACTCCAACTGTCATAGCTGTTAATACTTCGTACAAATTAAATTCAAGGTTGTATCCCGTAATAGTTAAATCCGAAGGAACAAGTAGAAGTAAGATTACAGCTAAGGCACCTTTAAGGTCTCCAAAAGCCAATAAGTGTTGCCATTTAAGTGGAATGTTATCTTCTCTTTTATTAAGGTTACAAAGTCCAATTGTTGGATAAACAGTAATAATTCTAACCAAGCTACAAATCACAATTGTTGTAATTACAAGCGGCCAAAAAACATGAAAATTATTTACCAGCGTTGCAAACTTAATACCCATCATTACAAAAACCAGAGAATTTGAAATAAAAGCAAAATAGTCCCAGAATTTGTGCATATAAACTTCAATTTGCGGAGATATTTTATATCGTCCATAGTTTCCAATTACAATCGAGGCACAAACTGTAGCTACTATCGAAGATATTTTTACTTCAAATCCACCTAAAACTAAAGTTTCAGATAGAATTTCAGCCATAATAAAAGTCAAATGAGCCACAACCATAGTTAATGTAATTTCTACGTTTTGGTAATTTCTAATTTTTTCAATTATTTTTGAAAATCCAAATCCTATTGCAGTACCAAACAAAGCTCCTCCAATTAACATTGAAGCAAATGTAAAAAAACCACCTAATAAATCTACGCTGCCATTTTTAAGAATTATTTCTAGCACAATTAAAAATACTGCTAAAGAAGTAGCATCGTTAAAAAGGCTTTCACCTTCAAATATCATAGCTAACCTTTTTGGAGCTCCATACTCTTTAAATAAAGCTAAAACTGCCACCGGATCAGTTGCAGAAATTATAGTTCCAAATAAGACTAAAAATATAAAAGGTAATTCAAAGCCAATAAATGGTAGTAAATAATATAGTCCTCCAGCAATTAAAAAAGTAGATGCCAAAAAACCAAATATCGATAAACTAAAAATTGCTACTTTATTATTCCAAAACTTTTTAAATTCAATATTAAAAGCTGATTCAAATATTAAGGTTGGCAGGAAAATAAAAAATAGTAATTCCGAAGTTAATTCGAATTGTGATAAAAAAGATAAAAAACCAATTTCTGAAAGAGGTATTAGTAACAGACCAGAAATTAGTAATAAAACTGTGTAGGGCATGTTGAATTTTTTTGAAAGAAAAAAAACTCCCATGCTCAGAAGTAATAAGCTGAACAAAGATAAAAAGATAGTGACCGAAAACATAAATTTATATTAAACAATTATATTGTAAAACTTATCTAAATATATACAAGCTATTTTTTTGTATGATATAATGAATGCAAATAATTTGAAAAATTGGAAGATAGTAGCTTTTACAATTACTTAAAGAAAAATAAAAAACTCCCAAAAAGTAAAACTTTTGAGAAAACCCATACCCCAGAACCTTTTTTTAGGTCTAGTAAATTGAATTCTCATAAAATTTCTTTAGCAAATGTTAAACTAAAATCAAAACTTCAAAGTCCTCCAAAAAAGCAAAATCCTAAACAACTTAAACCTTGGTTTTTAGACCTTAAGTTTTTATTTACTAGCTTGATTATATTTCTATTGTCCCAAGTAGTGCTTAATTTTTCAGCTTATAAAGATTTTGCACATGTTAAATATATGCAAGTTTTTAATATTGAAAATTCGCTTCAAACAACAGCTTTTAAAGCCAGACAAGAGCCAATGAAAGAATCTTTTATTGAAGGTTCAAGTCAAAACCAAAGCATACCTTTGTTTGATTTTGAAGTTGTTCCAACAGATTTTAGAATTATAATTCCAACTTTAAACATCAATGTTCCAATTAAAGAAGTTCCAAAAAATAATCTTTTACTCAAAGATTGGGACAATTTAGAGATTGATATTCAAAAATCACTTCAAGATGGGGTAATTCATTATCCAGGAACCCCAAGCCCAGATTTATCAGGAAATTTTGTAGTTACCGGTCATTCTTCTTATTATCCTTGGAGCATTGGAAGATACAAAGATGTATTCGCAGTACTTCATAATGCCAAACTTGATGATATAATTTACGTTTATCACAACCAAAGAAAATACATGTACAAAATTGCAAGTATTGAAAGTGTTTACCCGGAAGATATTGAAGTTTTGGCTGACATGGGAGACAACCGTCTAACTTTAATAACTTGTACTCCACTTGGTACAAATATAAAACGACTGATTGTCTCAGCCGTTCCAATTTTAAACTAAATGATTTAAAAAATTTTAATCTTCCATCGATTCGATCTCTTTTAAAATTTCTGATTCTAGAAGCTCCTCATTTTTTTCATGTTCTTCTTCAAGTTTTTTTCTTGTTTCAGTTTTTTTCTTAGCTGATTCAAATTTAAAATCCGATCTCGAATCTTGAAGTTTTTGTAGATTTTGTTTGTACTCCATATCGATCTTTTCAAGCTCTCTTTTTTCAGTAATTAAAATCTTAAAAAGTTTTTTAACATGTTTTTTTTGAACAACAGGTAATATTCTAAACCAATATTGCTTTTCTTCATCATTCATAGATTTAGCTTCCAAAATTAAGTTTACTAACTTTGGATAACTATCTTTTACAACCTGTGGTATTTCAAATTTTTGATTCATTTTAATTTAATTTTTTTCTTAGGATATACTAGAATAATTTTACAGGCAAGGTCTTAACCAGTTATACTTGTTAGACTTTCATAAATATCTTTAATATAAGTTCCACCCTTGGGTCTATTGTCTTTGTATCCAAACATTTTGTTAAGCACTCTTATTTTTATTTTACTTGGCCAATCAGTTTCAGTATCCAGGTATCTTTTTGCTTCATCGTAATTTGATGGTAAATCAGGAAATTTTCTATAGAAACGTAATGCTGCTGCAACTCTTCCCGGTCCAATATTATAAGCTACCCAAGCAAATTGTGCATTTTCAGATGTTCCTATAGGTAGACCTAAGCTTAAAGATCTGTTTACGTTTTTCATCAAAAGATTTATCATTAATCTTGCTGATAAAGTAGGAGAATTTAATATTTGATTTCTCAGTAAATCTGAATAATTTCTATAGTCAGTATTATTTTGATAAACACCAGTCATAACTAACCTGCTTCTTTTTCTAGAGTAATAATATGAACTTCCACTTAAGTTTGTACCTCTTACTCTTTCAGATAATTCAAACAATTCAGGATACTGTCTTCTTTCTCTTTCTGGTAAATCATAAAAATCTACTTCCCTTGTTTTATAGTCAAATTGAGAAATACCGGCAGCCCCTCCAAAAAACTGATAAGAGTTACTACCGCATCCAGACTCCTTACTGCAAGTAGCCATCCCTAATTTCCAAATATGCAAAAAATTTTCTCCTTGATATCCTCTCTCTTTTAAAACCAAGGCTATTGTCAGAGCCGTTGGAAGGACAAAGTTTTCAAAATGTCTTATTCCATATGAAAGAAAGCGTACACTTTTAAGTTTCTGTAATGAATCCCAAGTAAGTGGAGTTCCTGATAAAATCTGATCTGCACTTTCTCTAACAACTCTATTGTTTCTCATTTCAATATTTCTAAACGAAGATCTTACTCTGTATCTTGGATTGTTTGATTTTCTAATGCACTCTTGCTGCAAATCAAACTCTCTTTCTATTGTTGTTTCATTGTTATTAGTTAAATTTCCAGGAGTAAATTCATCATATCTTATAGGTGTAATTGAATCACCTCCTTCGAAATTAAAATCAGAGGGTTGTTGATTATCTTCATAGGACATAGGAGTAAAGTCATCTAAAAGATTAATGTTTTTTTCAATTTCACTTTCCAAAATATTCTCATATAAGAATGACATTATTTCTCCAGCTACTCCTCCTCCTACTAATCGTATTAATATATGTTTATAAACATCTTCATTAAGTGAATCCAATTCTTGTCTTGTCATATTCGAAGTTTCAACATTTTCAGCAATATACTGCTGAGTCAATGCTGTAGCCTGCTCCCTTTGTTGAGATGTTGCAGATGATTGGAGCTGATCTAAGTTAGAAACTTGAGTGTTTTCTGATTGGGGGTTGATTGTTTCATCGTTAGGTTCATGTGGATCACGAGGTCCTTGACTTGAACTAGCTAACATATTATTTAGGGTTAAATTATTATTTTTTTAGATAAGGAACATATCTCCATATTTGTTTTCAAATTGTTCTTTTCTATATTTCAAATCCATTACTAAGTTTTTGATTTGAAAAGTTGGTTTTACATACAAAGCTTCACCTCCAGAGTATTCATATAAATTTTGTATATCCCTTATTCTAGCGCAAAAGTTAATACTTGTCAAGTCAGCCTTTCCTTGTGCCTCTTCGGATGCTTGCTCATAAATAACCTGATTAATTAAGGAGCTTGGAGATAATGGATTAATTCTTCCATCCTGGATCATCATCATAATCATTCTAAGAAAATCTTCTTCACCTTTTGTAAATCCATCTGGATCTTCTGGTGGAGTATTCACCATTTCTTGAACATCGCTATCTACTGGTAAAATTTTAGTGTCATTGTCTTTGTTTCCTGGTTCATGAATTTGAGGCATAAACTTTTATTTTTAAAGAATATATTTATAATAATTATACCAAAAAATACTAAAATTCTCAAATGTCCAAACTTATCCAAGAACAAATTCAAAACCTTACTCAAAAAATCAATCAATGGAATAAAGAATATTTTGAAAACCAGAATCTTTTATTCGACGAAAGCACACGTGATCAATTAAAAAATCAATTACAAAAGCTTGAACAAGAATATCCTCAGTACCAAGAAAAAAACTCTCCAAATTTAACAATTGGAGCTAGACTATCAAACGATTTTGATAAGGTAAATCACAAAACACCAAAAAAAAGTCTGCAAGATGTCTTTTCTATCTCTGAAATTTTAGAATTTTTTGAAAGAGTAAACAAAGGTCTACCCAACCAAAAGCACTCATATTTACTGGAGCCTAAACTTGATGGACTTAACGTAACTCTTTGGTATGAAAAAGGTGTTTTTACAAAAGCCCTCACTAGAGGAAATGGTTTAATTGGAGAAGACATAACGCACACTATTTCAACAATCAAATCGATTCCTAAAGAACTAAATTTAGATCTTGATTTAGAAGTCACAGGCGAAGTTTTTATTAAAAAAGATGATTTTCTAAGGATAAATCAATCTCAAGAGCAAAAATATGCAAACCCAAGAAATTTGGCTTCAGGAAC
>Ga0181591_10004830_pt1 | contig 11718 bp, 9 predicted proteins | sample 071ome_33_FD_133757 | JGI IMG/M metagenome (GOLD analysis project Ga0181591, IMG submission 133757) | Coastal salt marsh microbial communities from the Groves Creek Marsh, Skidaway Island, Georgia - 071412AT metaG (megahit assembly) | ecosystem: Environmental > Aquatic > Marine > Intertidal zone...
GCATTACCTTCCTAGAATTCAAGACATTAACCGTGAAAGTTTGACCAAATTGGTGATACAAGGTATCGAGTCTTGTAGATCCAGGAACCTCTAGCAATTGAGGAAGGCTTGAATCATCAGAGCTTGCATTAGTATTAGAATTATTAGTTTGCTCACTACCTTCCAGCGATGCTAATCTAGCTTCAAGATCTTCATTCGTTGCCAGTACACCCGTATAAAATAATACACTAAAAATAATACCTATTAATAAAAGTACTGCTAAAAATACTACACCACCAATAATTATAATTTTGCGTTTTGAGCGTACACCTTCTTCCGCATCAACTATTTCTTCTGCCATGATATCACCTAATAATTTTTAGTCTGAACAGTGTCAAACAAGCTTATCGATATTGTAAGGACTTATAGGATCGATTCTTACATTAGCTTCGTCAACCTCTTCCATTAGCATTAAATCTTGCTCTTTATTACTTAATGGATCAGATTCCGCTTGATCCATTAATTGCTTTTGTGATTCCCCACCATAATTTCCTTCATTCGATGAAATATTAAGCTCTATTGAGTTGAAATTACTAATGTTATTTTTAAGAGAAGACGCATTTTCTTTCAAAATATCAGCTGTGTTTACGTTTTCACTTATCAAATTTATCTTGATTCCATGCTCCTCAGAATATTCTATATTAACTTCCAAAGAACCAAGATTTTCAGGGTGTAGGTTGGTTGTAAATTTATATGTTCCTTGCGCGCCTGATTGCATCAGCCCTGTAACTGAAGAGGAAATATTTTCCACAAATTTTCCAAATATATTACGTGGCGATAAATCTCTACCTTCTGCAGATACGGATCCTTCGCTAACGAATTTTGACAAGTCAAGTACATTGTCTTTATGTACCAAATAATCAACATATTTTGAAGCATGAAGATTTGAAAGGGGCTCGTTCGAACTATTGGAAGTTCCTGCTTGATGGGCATCGTTAACATCAAGTGAATTTTTTTCAAACTCCTGAAAAACTCGTTGAGAAGCTTGGATAGCAACATTTGTTGATGTTTTCGAAGTTATATTATTTTCAATATTCTTGTTTAATACAATAACATCAATCTCATCTGTAAATTCTTCATTTATGTTATGAGTTCTGCTAATAGCATTTAAATCACTTTTAGAAAGCTTTTCTGATTTTGATATTTCATTAGAAATTTCTAAATATTTTTCTGCATTACTGTTTAAAGGCTTGTCGCCGATATTTCCACGCGCAACGTTTTGAGACGCTATTCTGTTAGACATTTGAATTTCATTGCCATGATTTACGGCGCCTGAATTATCATTATGGTCTTGGCTACTGTAATTATATTTTTGATAAAATCTATCATAAGTTACAATCTTATCCAGTAGAACTTTATCATTGCTACTCATCGAATTTGTATTTGCAGTAATGCTGTCAACTATAGAATCATTAGAATTTGAATTTTTGATAGCTATTTTGTTGGTTGGTTGATCAGTATTTGATTCTATTAAATTTGTATGGTCTGCATTATCTGTATGAACAGAAGAATCTTGAAAGTTATATCCAAGCAATATTGGTCTTTTATCGTTTAAATTTTTTATTATGATTTTAGGAGTATTTACTAAATTATCTTTATTAAACTCTTTGTCATCAAGGTTGGCGAGCGCTTGTCCCAAGTCCAATTTAGGGTATCTAGGCGCAGAACTATCTTTACCGAAAAGAATATGATCTTCATTAACAAAATCAGTTCGCATCTTTACTTCATCATTTTTATCTAAATTTGTTTGTGAAGAAGTTGAAGAATCTCCTCTATCTAAAATAGTTGATAGATCCGCAGAAGGGGGACTTATGGTAACAACCCTAGTGTTTTCTTCCGAGCTTTCAGCCAGAGCAGATAAGATATTTTGATTGAAAGTAACTGATTCCTTGTCATCAGAAGTCAATGAAAGCGGTAAAGATTTGCCACTTGTTGCCACTTTTTCCGGCGAACCATGTGCATCCTTTAACTTGAGTGTATTTTCTAGAATAACTGAAAAAAGAGACTCGTTAGCATCATTTCCTTTATTAACAGTTACTTGGGAGGATATATTAGATACAATGTCTATAACATCATACTTATTAGTCGCATCTATTTTCATTTTTTGTTTTCTGCTTTATATAAAAAATTTAGTAATTCTTAATATATAAGCAATATTCATTCCAAGTATGAATTAAGTAGTTAGAATTTATCTATCATGTATCCTCTTAAAGCAATTTCTTCAAATTCATTATTTAAACCTTTTTCTTGTTCTGCTGATTGCACCTTTAAAGAGTTCTCGTGGAGTTTTTCATATTTGTATAGCTCTATTTTTTGCCTGCCTATTATCTTAGAGATATTATTCATTTTATTTTGATAGTTACTTTGCACCTTACTGAGACCTTTTTTTGCATCAGTCAATTTGTTTATCATATCTACTCTATTTTTATATAGTAGGAAGCTTGGTTCTACATCAATATTTTTAATACCGTAAATATATTCTTTTATAATCTTGTCTATATTTTCAATTCTAGAATTTAAATTTTTAATTTCAGAATCATAACTATCTCTCGCTAATTTTAAAGATTCAATTATTGATGTCTCTTTTTGTGCAAGTGTCTGCCAAATTTTTAAATTAGACATTTGAATCCATTATATTAATAAGATTTTCCATGGAGTCATCAAATAATACTTTTTCATGACTATCCTGAACTAAGAATTTATCAATTTGTGATTTTATTTTTATCGCCATATCAATTTCCTTATCAGACCCCGCTGCGTAGGCACCAACCTGAATCAAGTCTTCTTTTTGCTTATATAATGTCCAATATTTTCTAAGTTTTTGGGAATATGCAAACTGCTTTGCATTTAATAATGTCGAAGATAGTCGAGATATTGAGCCCTCTAAATCAATCGCAGGATAGTGAGCCGAGTCCGCTAAAGATCTTGAAAGCATTATCTGCCCATCTAGCGTTGCCCTTGATAGGTCAACTATAGGATCATTTTTATCATCACTTTCAGCTAATACTGTATAGAAAGCTGAAATTGAACCATGATTGTTTTTTCCCATTCCGGCTCTTTCTATTAGCTTTGGTATTAAACCAAATACTGAAGGGGTATAACCCTTAGTTGTGGGCGGCTCCCCAGTAGCTAATCCTATTTCTCTTTGCGCATGCGCTACACGAGTAAGACTGTCAAAAAGAAGTAAAACTTTTTTACCACGACCAGCAAAATACTCAGCTATTGCATGACTATATTTTGCAGCTTTAATTCGCATTACCGACGAGACGTCTATTGGTGCCGCGACTACGATTGATTTCTTTAAACCATCTTCTCCAAGAGTATTCTGTATAAATTCCTGTACCTCTCTGCCCCTTTCTCCAATTAACCCAATTATGACCACATCGGCATTGGTATTTCTAGCCAACATACCTAGTAGTACACTTTTACCTACACCAGACCCTGCAATTAGGCCAACTCTCTGGCCTTCACCAAAGGTTAATGCTGAGTTAATAGCTTTTACTCCGGTATCTAAAATATCTTTTACCTTACCTCGTTCCAATGGATTTATAGCCTGCCCATCTAAAGCAATTGTATGATCGAAATTTATAGGACCCTTATTGTCGATCGGATTCCCTTGCCCATCTATCACTCTACCAATTAGCTCTTCTCCTACTTGACAGTGGGAATCATTCTTTAAAATCCTAACTAAACTTCCTGGTTTTATCCCATCTATTGTCTGCAAAGACATTAAATAGGTTTTTGACTCATTGAAACCAACTACCTCGGCATCTATATATTTATCTTTACCATTTTTTACATGTATCTGGCATTGGGCTCCTATTTCAACTGACAACCCTATTACTTCAATTGTAAGTCCTACAACCCTGACAACCTTTCCTACAATTATTGGTACCGAGTAAGGTAGGGATTCTGTTATATCAAACAGCTCCTCAGCAAAGATATTTTTATAATTAAGGGTGTTCATTAATTCTTTTTAGGTGCTAGTATATTTTGCACTATCTGATCTATTCTATTATTTTTTATACTTTCGATGTTCTTATCGCCAAGCGTAATTTTTACACTACCCTTTTCAAGACGATGATCTGGAATTACACTAAGCTTTTCATTTTTAATATGTCTTTTAATAAATATTTCTTCTTCAGGATTTAAATATAAATTTATTTTTTCTGGTTGATAATCACCATATTCTTTTAACATAGTGCTAATAATTTTTTCGATTGATCTTTTACTTTCCTTCAACTCGATATGCATAATTGACTCTATAGCTTTAATGATTAAACTTTTCATTGGCTCATAGAAACTTTCAAAATCAGCATTATTTTCTTGGATTTTATTAATAATATTGTCTAGGATTTCAATCTTTTCATTAAACTCATCTTCTTCGTTATTTTTGCACTCGTTATATCCTTGTAAATATTTATCTTCACCATATTTTACATACTCCTCTTCTGAATATATTTTGCCATGATGCAGATCTTTTTCTTTTTTATCATCATCTATTTGGCTTGATTTTATATCAATATCTCTTTTTAAATCTGATGAAATCTCCATCTCCTCATCTACAATATCTTCATCAAGCGGTATCGATGCAGCTACATCCTTCTCAGCTTCAAGTAGATCATTTTTTTTAATTTCTTCGTCTTCCTGTTCTCCCTCATAGTGCAAGTTAGAAACAGACTCAACATTAGGGGGCGACCATGCCTTAAAGTGGCCTTTTGTCTTCTCTGATTTAAAATTCAATCCAGCAACAAAATCACCCTCCTGGATCTTCCTAAGCACAGACATTTCGTCATTTTGAGTCATATCAGACAAAATCATCACCCCGACCTGCTAAGACAATTTCACCTGCATCTGATAATCCACGAGCAATCCGCAAAATATCTTTTTGGGCCTCCTCTACATCACTTATTCTAATTGGACCCTTATCTTCCATCTCATCTAGAAACATTAATCGAGCTCTTTGGGACATATTCGAAAGGAATTTTTCTTTAACAGTTTCTGCCCCACCCTTCAATGCCGTCATAAGTAGGTCGCTATCAACACTTCTCATTAATGTCTGAACGCTTCGATTATCAAGCCCATCAAAGTTTTCAAAGGTGAACATGTTATCTTGGATTTGATTTGCCATTTCATCATCTATACTCGAAACTCCAGTTAAAATTGCACCTTCCATATCTGTTTTTGTATAGTTCATTATTTTGGCAGCATGCTTGATACCCCCAAAGCTTGATGCTTTAGCTGTAGAGCTGGAAGAAAATTGTTTCTGCATTACTGCTTCTAGTTTGTTCATCGCATTGGGATGCACAGTTTCTAAAGCTGCAACCCTATGAACAACTTCTGCCCTTATGTCTGCTGGTATAAAATTCAACACATCAGCGGCGATATCATAATCTAATACAGAAAGTATAATTGCTATGATTTGAGGATGCTCATCGATTACCATTTCCCCAATCGATCTTGCGTCCATCCATTGCAAGATATCTAGCCCCTTACTACTTGAGCCCGGCATAATTCTTCCTAAGACAGAGGCCGCTTTATCATCGCCTAAGGCTTTTGTAAAAACGTTAGTTACATAATCCCTAGCACCTAAACCAATGTTTGTTTGTTTTTTAATAGTCTCTACAAAATCGTCGAGAACTACATTTACTGCCTCTTGCGAAAGATCCGAGACACTTACCATCGTGGAACCGAGATTTTGAACTTCTCTGGGTGACATGAAAGTTATTATTTCAGACGCCTGTTCCTCACCAAGCAGTAATAAAATTACAGCTGCCCTCTCAGATGGACTAAGAAGTTCCATGGTTTTTTCTACTTCTGTTGACTCAGCTAACTGTTCTTGTGTTTTAGGTATATCGGCCATATCAGTATTCCTTAATTTCTAGGGGCATTAAGCATTTTCTTAAGAAGACTGGCCACTCGTGAGGCATCTTCCTCAACAAGCACTCTAACTATTGCCACCTTGTCATCATAGGTATTAGCAGTATCGAACATGTCAGCCGTAACATTTGTCTTTCGTGGCTTCAGTCTGGCCTTAATATCCGCCAATGTTTCGCCTGTTTCTTCTGCTCTCTCAAGCATCTCTTTCTCTGTACGTAAAACTCTTCCACCGTCAATGACGCCTCCATCTTCAAGTGGGATATCTTCTTCGTCTAGAGTGTCAATTTCATCTTCTGAATCTGCGCCAAGCATTTTCTGTTTTGAATCTCCAGCATCCCCTTTAGACTTGGTCTTAATTTTCAAAGGAACTCCAAGCATTCCATACACTACAGGCCTCAAAACCATCAGCGAAAATATAATAAAGAATATAAAGATAGTAACTAATTTTATATAATCGATATACAGTTCATTCTGATACCATTGAGTTTCAACCACCTCTTCTTCTGCAAATTTCGAAACAAGCACCATCACATTATCGCCCCTTGTTTCATCAACACCAGTCGCCCTTGCGACTAACATCTGCAAATTTGTGGTATCAATATCCTGAACGCCCTCATTGATTAACTCGTTCTCATCAAGAAAAACTTTTTCATTAATTACAACTGCCACATTAATACGAGTAATATTACCAGAGGGGTTTTTTTGGTATTGTATTTCCCTGTCAACCTCATAATTCCTTGTAGTTTGACTACTAGTAATGTTAGAGATTTGATTTTGTGCCTGACCATTGTCTATCTCTGTTAAATTAGTATCAGCTGGAGCTACGTTTGTTGCACTCCCAGGAATACCCTCAGCTGCTGTTGAGCTAGACAGATCCTGCAATAGCATTTCAGAACGTGTTCTAGGACCGTTCCCGCTCCTATCGAATAGTTCTGATGTCGATTCAAATTCTGTAAAATCTAATGCTATGTCGACATCAGCTCTTATATTTTCTGGCCCGTATACTGGACCTAGCAGACCTAATATTTTTGACTTATATTCTTCTTCTAAATTTCTTTTAAATTCTACCTGCTCGTTTGCCTCGATGAGGCCGCTTTGTTCTCTATTTGTTAATAATGTTCCAAGTTGGTCAACAATCGAAACATCATCAACTGAAAGATATGGAACACTAGAGGCTACCAAATTCACTATTGCCTGAACCTGTGAAGGACTTAATATTCTACCCGGCTGAGTTTCGACAACTACAGAGGCCTTTGCAGGCTGTCTATTTCTTATGTATGAGCTTTGTCTTGGCGCTGCAAGATGAACCCTTGAACTTTTCACAGAAGATATTCGTTCAATGCTTCTTGATAATTCTGATTCTATAGCCGCAATATACTGTGCCTGCTCCATAAACTGGCTTGATGTTATCGATGAAGCATTGACCAATGCATCTAATGACTGGGTACTACCGTCCCTTGGCAAACCATTTGCGGCCAGCAACATCCTGGCTTCATAATATTCATTTTCATCTATGAGCAAGACGCCATTATTCCTGTCCAAAGATACATTCATATTATTAGATTGTAGTAACGCATATGCCTCGCTTCGATCTTCTTCCGTCATATTAGGGTATAAAGATCTAGATCCTGATGCAGTTAAAGTAAGGTAAATCACCATGAAAAGGAGCACGCCAAAAAGACCTACTAGCGCAGGCAAGGTTCTTTTTAGCAACGGATTACTAGTGATACTTGAAACCAACCTATTTGGAGTTACGTCCTTTGGTTTATTTATCTCCAAAGCACCAGTGGGCTCAGTATTTGAACTGTCTAGCGCACCCGATGAATTAGTTAAAGCTATTGTGTCTGACATTTTTTAGTACTTATCAACTGTAATTAGACTTGAATATTCATTATTTCTTGGTATGCAGTTAAAACTTTATTTCGTATTTGAACAGTTGCTTCAAGAGCTAATGAGGCCTTTTGCATTTTCATAACTACATCAGTAAGAGGGATATCCTCTCCCATCTGGTATCTTTCTTGGGCATCAACAGAAACGCCCTGAAGTTCATTCACCGACTTCATAGTTTCACCCAGTGCACTAACTAGATTACTGGTAAAATTTGCGCCTGTAGAAGTTATTTCCGCATTTGAATCTCGAATATTCCCAATACGATTTTCTTGAATCTTATTCTGATATTCCCTAATTTGAGCTAGTAATGATTGTGCGTCACTTTCTATTTTCATTATCTTTACCTATTATATTTTTCGCGCATATGATCTTGGGACTTCATAGCCTTCATCCCTGAAGTTTTTTAGTTTCAGCCTTAATGTCCTTGTGCTTATCCCTAATTCTCTTGCTGCCTGCTCTCTGTTCTCAGACTTTTGCAAAGCAGTTAAGATATTGCACAATTCTGAATTATTTGAATTTCGCAACAATTTCTCTGAGAAATTGGATGTACTGTTCAAGGCATGACTTATTATTGAAGATGATACAGATGCGTCAAACGAGGTCAGCTTGTCGAAAATTATGTGGTTATGGTCAATTACATTTTTTTCCTTAAGAATAAATGACCTAAATATAGTGTTTTCAAGTTCCCTGACATTACCAGGCCAGTTATGAAAATATAATTTGTCAACTGCAAGTTTTGTTAGCTCAACTTTTTCACCATTTGAATGTTTTTGTATAAAAACTCTTGCTAGGGGTTCAATATCTTCCCGTCGAGACGCTAAATTCAATATTTCTAGAACAAACCCACTCAATCTGAAATATAGATCTTCTCGAAAATTTTTCTGCTTTATAGAATCTGCAATATTTATATTGGTAGCAGAGATTATTCTTGTATTGATAGGTATTGGCTTTGTAGCACCCACTCTATATATTTCTTGTTCTTGTAATACGCGCAACAACTTAGATTGAAGATTTATAGGCATTTCCCCAATTTCATCAAGGAAAATGGTACCGTTGTTAGCTTCTTCAAAAAATCCTTTAGAGATAGAATTTGCACCGGTGAAGGCTCCACGCTCATGCCCAAAAAGAGTATCTTCTACTAAATTATCTGGTATAGCGGCGCAATTAATAGCTATAAATGGTTTGTCAGAGCGTTGCGACGATTCATGAATCACACGGGCAAGCACTTCCTTGCCAACACCAGAAGGCCCTGTGATCAACACAGGAATATCTGCTTTTGCAACTTTTATAGCGAGGTTAAAGAGTTCAACGCTTTTAGGGTCTACAAAGACAAATGGGTAATCTTCACTAATTTTATTCATTGAAACGCTTTGCTAGTGTTTTTCATATTTTATGAAAAGCAATTAGCGTGCCAATATTATATTATCAATAAAAACAATACTTTATATTAACTGCGTCAAGAATATGACAGGATAAAAAGCTGGAATGATTATGCAGCTTAATAAAAATGACACCTACAAAGAGCGGGGGGGATCTTGGAAAAAGGTTCTAATTTTTTTCGCGCAAGGTTGAAAATACGAATAGATGAAAAATAGTTTAGCCTAGGGCATCTCGGGGAAGGAGGTCAGGGTTCTTCCCCTGCCCACCCTAGGCTAATTCTTTGTGTCTATGTCCTCCTTCAGACCATAGACCTTAACTATACAGACTCAATGTTTAGCTGATGATGGTAAGAGCTGTCCCATGGTATTCTTGAAAAATTTAGAGCCTCTCATTTTCTTAGGGTTACCCTTATAATAATTAGCCTAAGGTATCTCGGGGAAGGAGGTCAGGGTTCTTCCCCTGCCCACCTTAGGCTAAATCTCTGTGTCTATGCCCTCCTCCTGGCTATAGACCTTACTCATGAAATAGCCTAAATGTGTTATCAGAGGTACCTGTCGTACTCTCGGCAAATACCATTAGGCTAGTTTGTAAACTTGATTTTTTTTATTTTTTATTTCAAGTTACATTTATATTATTTAGCCTAGAGCGTTCCTGGGAAGGAGGTCAGGGTTCTTACCGTTCCCGCCCTAAGCTAAATTCTTTAATTTATCTCGTACAATGCGAGATAAATATTGGTTCCTTTATAATGTCATGCTATTAGTTCAAAAATTATAGTTATCGCGCTCCAGGAGCGATAATAATATATCTTTTGTCTGATTTGCTTGAGCCAAGATAGCAGTCGATGCTTGGGACATCATATTTGCTTTTGATAAATTTTTTGTCTCAACGGCAAAGTTAGAATCTTCGATTTTGCTTAAGGTTACCTTTTGATTCATCGATCTACTCAACAAATTTTCATAATGCAGTTGAAATCTAGATATCCATGAGGCGTATTTTGCCCTTTCTGAAGACACGCCATCGATAGCAGTATCTAATTGATCCATTGTGAATTTAGCATTACTTTCTGTCTTTATATCAATCCTGGAGTTAGTTACATTTCCCTCCGCGGCACCATTACCAACAAAAAGGACGGCGGATCCATATACCGACGTACCCTGAGTGTTCACCGTGGGAAGCGGTCTATCAAAACCTGGCCATACAACATAATTATTTATTGCGAAATTCTTACTCTGGCCGGTGCCGGCATTATAGGCCCTCACATCTGTTTCCATCTGTGCGGTCTGCTCAAAGGTACTTCTTAGGTCATAGGTTTTAAATTCAAGTAACTTAAGATGACCAATAGGGCTGTTAGGCACAATTTCATCAATATATGTCATCACAACTGGAGTCTTGGCATCACTGTAATTATTGCCGGGCCCAACACCCCAACTCATCATCAAACTTTTCTGATTCCATGTTTCGCCGCCTGTTTGCAATTGAATTTGGTCCCATAATTGCGAGAACTCGAGATCCAGCGCTAGCCTGTCAGTCGATGTATTTGTGCCTGTGGCTGACTGAACAGCTAACTCCTTCATTCTCTGCAGAATAGCTTGAACTGAGCCTGCTTTGTCATCGATTGTTTCAACCATTGAAATGGCATCCATGGTATTCCTGGCAGCCCCACCTAAACCATTGAGTGCTGCACGTGATTTTTCAGAGACTGCTAATCCTGCAGAGTCATCTGTTGCTGAATTGATTCTTTTACCCGTCGACAATCTTTCTAATGCAAGATCTTGAGCTGGGATGATCGAACGCAAAGCGTTTATGCCAATACGTGCTGAATTGTTGGTATGAAGAACAGACATATTTCACCTTTAATTTTTTTTATTTATTTATAAAAGTAAATTTATTGCAGTAGTGCTAGCACGGTCTGCTTTGACTGATTTGCTTGGGCTAACATCGCCGTGCTCGCCTGAGCGATAATCTGTGTCCGAGATAATTCGGATGTCTCTACTGCATAGTCTGTATCTTCGATACGACTGCGCGACTGATCCTGATTTTGGGCAACATTTATCAGATTATCTGACGCCGCCTGCAGCCTGCCGATATAGGAACCGTACATCGCCCTTTCCGCCGATACAGCATTTATAGCGAGATCCAGCTGAGAAAGTGCGTATGTAGCGTTACCGGTAAATTTGATATTGATTCTTCCCGCATTATTAGCGCCGTCGGCATTATCAACATAGAGCACCGCCGAACCATAGGCCTGTGTCTCTGTATCCCTTGCCGGGGTATTTGCTACATCATTACCGGTGTGGTTATCATTACCAAGCGTGTTGGTTCCTGCGCCACCAGGATCAGCAACTGCGGCACCCTGAACAACCGCTACGCCAGAGGCAGTTGCTAGGTCGACATTTGTTCTTATAGTTGTCTGAGGATCCCATGAACGCAAGTTTAACGTCATCGTTTGGGATGCACTCTTGCCAAGCTGGATATTAACCGCGGTCTTTGTGACCGCCGCAGTTTGCAAGTCGTTGCCACCATTCAGAA
>Ga0181591_10004831_pt1 | contig 11716 bp, 15 predicted proteins | sample 071ome_33_FD_133757 | JGI IMG/M metagenome (GOLD analysis project Ga0181591, IMG submission 133757) | Coastal salt marsh microbial communities from the Groves Creek Marsh, Skidaway Island, Georgia - 071412AT metaG (megahit assembly) | ecosystem: Environmental > Aquatic > Marine > Intertidal...
GCGGGCCAGCCATTACCTCCACAACCATCGGCCAACGAGATCAGTGCCGAAGCCCTTGCGAAGGTGAACGAGGTTGAAAAGAAGGCCAAGAAGCTTTCTCTGATGGAGCTTACCGAACGCACCTGCAAATGGCCTGTTGGCGACCCCGCAACCGAAAAATTCTGGTTCTGCGGCCTGCCTGTCCAGCAAGGTAAGCCCTATTGCGAAGCCCACGTCGGCGTTGCGTTCCAGCCGATGTCCAGCCGCCGCGATCGTCGCCGTTAAAATCAGACCACCATTCCCAGCGCTTTTTCAGGGATTTCTATAATTTCTGACAAAAGAACCGTTGAAAAATGCAATGGCGGTGGGTGTATTTGATCTGTCGCATGTGTTTATGGTTCGGAACGAATAGAAATATGTGGCATCAAGGGCTGCAAGTCCTAGAATGGCGCAAAGGGACAGTCTGAAAGTCAAACATGGCTGACAGTGATAAACGGGAATTCGAAAAGAAAACCTCCTGGCTGCTGGGCTGGGTGGAATTGCTTCCTACGGCGGTTGCAACAATTGTTTTCGCCATCGCAATCACCGTGTTCGCATTCTTGGTGGATCGCTTCTATATTTTCCTTCTGGATTTCACGTCTCTAGAGGGAAACCTGCGAAGCCACGTGAATGTTGCCCTTACAGCGTCAACGGTCGCAGCACCTGTCCTGTTTGTTCTTATCAAAAGTATAAAGTCAGCTTTACGAACCTCGCGCGAGCTGGAAACCGCCAACGCGGCCAAATCAAATTTCCTTGCCAACATGAGCCATGAGATCCGCACCCCGATGAACGGCGTGGTCGGAATGAGCGAAATTCTTGAGCAGACCGATCTTTCAGGCGAACAGAAACGCATGGTCGCGACCATTCGGAATAGTTCGAATGCCTTGTTACAGATAATCGACGACATTCTGGATATTTCGAAGATCGAAGCAGGCAAATTGGTGGTCGAGGAGACCGCTGTAAACACAGTCGTACTGGTCGAGGATATCTGCCACACCCTGCGCCCGATCTGTGAAGCAAAAGACGTGCGTCTGCATTTATCGCTGACACCCGACGTGATGGGGGCATTTCGTTCGGATCCGGTCAGGCTACGGCAAATCCTGATGAACCTGCTAAGCAATGCGATCAAATTTTCGTCTGACTTACCTGACAGAAAGGGGGATGTGGAACTTCATGCCGAACTGGTCGAAGGGTCTGCAATCCTGTTCGAGATCAAAGACAATGGCATCGGCATGAGCCCCGAGGTTCAAGCCAGATTGTTTGAACCGTTCATGCAAGCGGATACCACTTCGACCCGGCGGGACCGGACTGGGATTGATGATTACCCGCAACCTGATTGAACGGCTTGGCGGCCGGATCGAGGTTGAAAGCGAAATTGGCAAGGGTACTTCGGTCTCGGTCTATTTGCCGTTTAAGCGAGAAGCTGTGGACATGCAGATGCCCGATATCGGCGGTCTGAATCTGGTGGCCTTTGTCGATAACCAGGGGTCTTGCGCCTCGATTGGGCGCTTCCTAAGTTCAGCGGGCGCGAATTTGGTCGAAGCTAATAGTCTTGAGCAATTTGATCAAATGGCATCTACGGCCAAGCCTAAAACGATCTTTTTGGTCGCACAGAAGGACGCGGAGGAAAACAACCGCATCATTCGGGAAGTTGATCGGAAGTATCCAGGCCTCAGCTATCTCAGCACGGTGGCATCCCGTCTGAATATCGACGACAAAAACTTCCCAAATTGTGTCCAGATTCAACGGTTCCCAATGTTGCCAACCGAATTTGTCGAGGGGCTGAACGCGCTTTTGCATAGCGTGACCGAAGCCGCGGAAGAGACGCAAAAGGCCGAGCCCGCCCCCAAGCCCGTCGCGAAATCCGCAAAAGTGCTGCTGGTCGAAGACAACCCCACCAACCAGTTGGTGATCAAAGCCCAGCTTACCAAACTTGGCCATCAGGTTCAGGTTGCCCCGGAAGGGCAACAAGGGTTTGACGCGAGGGAATCCGGCGGGTTCGATCTGGTGTTGGCGGATTGCCATATGCCGGTGATGGACGGGTTCGAAATGACAGATGCCATTCGTTCAGTCGAGAAAAAAGGGCAACTTGCCCGCACCCCGATCATCGCCATAACTGCCAACGCCCTAAGCGGCGAGGCCGAGCGCTGCAAAGCAGCGGGTATGGACGATTATTTGGCCAAACCGGTCTCGATTGCCGATCTTCAGGACGCGATCCTGCGGCATCTATAGACTGGGCAAAGCCCCCTTCCCCAAATCCGCGAAACCGCGTATCAGCTCGCCATGACCCAGAATCCGCCCGATCTTCGCCCCGACCTTGCCCGCGCCCGCGTGATGGAAACCAAACGCGATGGCCAGCCGACCATCGGTATGGTCAGCCTTGGCTGTCCCAAGGCACTGGTTGACAGCGAACGCATCCTGACCCGACTACGGGCCGAAGGGTATGGCATTTCGGCAGACTACCAAGGCGCCGATGCGGTGATCGTTAACACTTGTGGGTTCCTGGACAGCGCCAAGGCGGAAAGCCTTGAGGCGATCGGTGAGGCGTTGCAGGAAAACGGCAAGGTCATCGTCACCGGCTGCATGGGGGCCGAGCCTGAGTATATCACCGGCGTCCACCCCAAGGTGCTGGCCGTCACAGGTCCGCATCAGTACGAACAGGTGCTGGATGCCGTTCACGGCGCAGTGCCGCCCAGCCCCGATCCGTTTGTTGATCTGATGCCTTCAAGCGGTGTGAAACTGACCCCACGCCACTACAGCTATCTGAAGATATCCGAGGGCTGTAACCACAAATGCAAATTCTGCATTATCCCCGACATGCGCGGCCGTTTGACCAGCCGCCCCGCCCACGCAGTGATACGTGAGGCCGAGAAACTGGTGGAAAGCGGCGTCAAGGAACTGCTGGTGATCTCTCAGGATACCAGCGCTTACGGCGTTGACCTGAAACACGCCGAGGATCGCGGCCACCGTGCCCATATCACCGATCTGGCGCGTGATCTGGGCAGCTTGGGCGCGTGGGTGCGGCTACACTATGTCTACCCCTACCCCCATGTGCGCAACCTGATCCCGCTGATGGCCGAGGGGCTGATCCTGCCCTATCTGGACATCCCCTTTCAGCACGCCAGCACCGATGTACTGAAACGCATGGCCCGCCCGGCTGCGGCAGCAAAGACGCTGGACGCAATCGCGGCGTGGCGCAGCGATTGCCCCGACATCACCCTGCGCAGCACCTTTATCGTCGGCTACCCGGGAGAGACCGAGGATGAATTCCAGACCCTGCTGGACTGGATGGACGAGGCACAACTGGATCGGGTCGGCTGCTTTAAGTACGAAAACGTCGACGGCGCGCGGTCAAACGACCTGCCGGATCATGTGGCGGAAGAGGTCAAACAGGACCGCTGGGAACGCTTCATGGAAAAGGCGCAGGCGATTTCCGAGGCGAAGCTGGCGGCGAAAGTCGGCCAGACATTGCAGGTGATCGTGGATGACATCGACGAGGACGGGATCGCCTCATGTCGGACTTGGGCCGACGCGCCAGAGATTGACGGGAACCTGTTTATTGACGAGGGGACCGAAGGGTTGTCGGTTGGGGATATTGTTACCGTTGAAGTTGATGAGGCGGGGGAGTACGATTTGTGGGGTGTGGTGGAGTAGAGGTAATTATGCCTCGAGTAGGCCTCAGGCAAATAACTCGATAAACACCCCTCCGGTCTGCCCTCCTAGGAAAAAACATGTAACAAAAATATCATCTGAAGTATTCGTCTGGTGCTTTTGGCTAGCTTCTCCAGTTCATCCTTGAGCCTGATGATACGATCATCATTTTCTCTGGCTTGTGATACTAATACGTCGCAAAAATCATCATTGTCTTCGTAGTGGCCTCTCCAACCGTCCCATGTGTGCCCCTTAATATCGACAGGACGAGGCTTAAGAATCCAAATTGATCTGAAAGCAACTAAGAGCATTCCCGCCGACGCTATCAAGACAATGGCGGGCGAAGGGAATGCACTAGCATTGGACGCGAATAATGCTGATATGGCTGCACTCACGGCAGCCAAACGCATAACTCTTTGCTCACTTGCCGCTACATGACCTAATAGCCCGTCGATTCTATCTTCCGTGTGGCGAAGTGCTTCTACTACAATCATTTGGCGATTACTTATTTTATTCATTGGACAACCTATGGCGAAAAAACCCGAACCACCCGTGACTAGAGGCAAACTAAACGAAGGCGCTAAAAAACCAATCAATAACTCGGCTAACAAACCAAAGCCAAAATCCTAACGCCCGATCCCGAGGGTGGGCGTATCGCGCCCGCCCTGGGGGGCGGGGTCGTGCGCGATGCGATGTTTTGCATCGCATTTGGTCGGTCATCCTCAAGCCGCGCGAGCGCCGAGCCGCAGGGTGGCATCGGGAAGCTGTCGTGGGGCAGTTTATCTCTCAACACCTGTGAGCGTTTCATTTCAGAGGATAACGCTGTAAAAGCGCCGCCCCACCCCACCTTTGGTGGGCTGCTTAAAGTTGGCGCACCAAAGGTGCGACGGGGCGGGTCATGTCGACGACATGCTTCCAGCATGACGCTCGCGTGGCGGGCCTTCGGCCCTTGATTCCTCGCGGTTTGTTACAGGCAGGCGCAGCCCGGCGGTGCCGCCGGGCGAGGCATTTCTGAGATCAAAAGGTGTCTACCGTTTCTTCTTCGCGGCATAGCCTCCGCCTGCCCACGCGGTTAGGCCCAGCAGGAAGCCGAAGTCATACCAGCCGCCCGAGTTCGGCACGCCGTAAATCCCCACCGTGTCTGAAAACCACGACACCACGAACGCAATAGGCGCGACGGCTCCGTCGAAGAGGCCCCAGAAAAACCCGCGAGTGCCCTCGACCGCCAAGGGAGCTGTGGCGCAGGCGGTCAGAAGAAGCACTCCGCCAAGCAAGGCTATTGATTTGACTTTCATAAAGCTCTCCTTTCCAAAGGTTACCAACCCATGCGCATCGCCACCATCAGCGTCAGCACGCCCAGAAGGACCAGCGAATTAAACATTCGGTGATTGGCCGCGGCACGGCGAAAGGCCAGATCATCATACCCGTCGATCGCCGCTCGCATCCGGCGGCGCAGCGGACCGGCGACGCCCTCGGACGCGACAACGACCACCAATGCCAGCGACCCCAGCAATCCGTAGCCGACCAACAGATCGCCGAACTCTGTCACCGCCCCCATCACCAAAAGCTGCCCGATACCCGTGATCAGTGTCACTGCAAGTGAGCCCATGATCAAAGGCCCGCTGAACGGGCGCACCGCCAATGCGGTACGCTGACGCTCGGACGGGTCCATTTTCATCAAAGTGCCGCTGAGCGCCCAGTCGAAGAACACCGAACTGCCGACAAAAACGGTGGCCGCAAGAATGTGGAAGTAATGCAGCAGGTCCATCACACGACCAACCCGATCAGTATAACGACCCACGCCACCCCGGCGGCGATTGCCGACACAGCCACAGCCGCGCTGCCCGCGTCTTTGGCGCGGCGGGCGAGATCGTGTTTTTCGGTCGAAATATAGTCCACGGTCAGCTCAATCGCTGTATTCACCAACTCCATCGCCATGACGTTGACGCCCAGCGCAAGGATCAACGCCCGTTCGCCCACAGACAAAGGTAGTAGAAACGCCAAAGCTGCAGAGATCAGGTTTGCCCAAACCCAGCTTCGGAAAGAGTGTTCATTGCGCCATGTGTCAAGAACGCCGTCCCAGCTCCAGATACAGCGGTCTTTCAGGCGTTTGAGGAAATAGATCATTGTAACCCTTTTTTCGCCAATAATCCGACATGGCGGGGCCTTTGACAAGCCTGCGGGTTAATCAATCATGTGTTTGACGACGTCGATGTAGGGGCAGTAATCTTCATCCCCGGTTTGTCCGACCGTCCCGCTTTCAAGCCTGCTGACGCACCCCGGAAGATCGGCGCAACGTGCACAGACATGGGACATCTCGGCGTAGGCTTCAGGGCTCATGGTGCCGCTTTCAAAGGCATGGGTCAGCCGCTTGCCAATATCGCGCGACAACGCATTCGCGTAGTCCACATTTTCCTGCGACAGGCTGGGTTTCGCTTTCATCATGCGCTTTTACCCTGGTCCGCTAATAGCGTTGACTGTATCAACGACAATCAGAGATTGCATTTTCTCATTAGGATAAAATGATTGCTAATTCGTTGCAGCCAGCCTTCGAAAGGTTTGTGCATTCAGGCATTGGCTGGGGACCGGCGCGGGGCTGGTTTCGCGTGCCAGAAACTTCTTGCAGCCATCGACCCAATCACACGAACGGCACAGAGAAACCATGTTCGCCCATTCACTTCCTTTAAGCACGCCCTGATCCATTGCCTTTGCCGGATCGACGCCAACGGCATTGGCCATGTCAATCACGCGCCAATAGTGATCCATTGAATTTCCGATTGGTTTCATCCTTGTCCCCTCTTCGCGGGGAAAGGTGTAACAGATTCGCTTCTATTACGTTTTGACACGGATCAAGTTCGCGGCGGGTACATCTTAAGATACGCCTGCACGCAATCTTTCACCCTGCGAAACCGGTCTCCGCCCAGTTTGGTGCCACCGTACCAGCGTGTCACCACGACGATGTGATCCGTCACACCCGCATGTTCGAGAACGTTTAGAATGACCATGCCCGCGCCGCTTTCGCCGTCATCCCCTTTTAATGGCGTGCCGTCCGACAGGACCGCTGCCCAGGTATTGTGCGTCGCCTTTGCGAACTTTTTTGTGGATTTCAAAGTTTTGAGAAACAGGTCCACGTCTTCACGACCGGCAACCGGGCCACCGGACACCGCGTATTTTGATCCGCGGTCAGTTAGGACATGTAGTATTTGCTGCATCGGGACCTTTCCGTTCGGACCCCGACCCTAGCAACATGAGAGCACTACCGGAACCCTTAGCGGTTCATCGCAGCAAAGGTTTCGGCGTTTCGGCAATAGCTTTGCGGGAACTGTGTCGGAGCGCCATTTTCTAGCAAATGAATGCAGGCATCGGGGTCTGTACAGCCCTCGCAACGGTGCACCATCATCCTCAGATCTTCGGCGTCCAATTTGCCGCGCTGCATTTCCTCGGTCAGGTCTACGCCGACCTTATCGGCCATTCTCGTCAGCAGCTTCGCATGTTTGGTGAATCTGTCGTCAGCAGTCATGGTGATTTCCTTTCGCGATATGCCGCGCGAGCAGATCAGCATTTACGTCAATCAACCATGACACAGATCAACCATAGATTTTGAATCTTAGGGCCGACAAGACGCCGAATGAGGCGACACCGCAAACTCTTAAAACAGTGGGAACAAGCCTATCCAACAATGGCGCATTTCCCGCAAACTTGGGGAACGCTGTCCCGTCTTACGCAAACCCCGCTTAATCGGTTTGAAAAAAGGGGTGGTTCAATCAGCCCCCTTTTTACCTTGCCCAAGGTGATACACCGACTAAGCTGGGCTTATGTTTAGTATCGAACACGAATTCGACTCGTCTGTGATCACTTTGATGGACGAAGACGCGTCGGCGCTTCAGGAAGATGTTGTGATCAACGCCTTTGCCGAGTGCATTACGATCGAGCAATACGATCCGCGCACGGACAGAACAAACAAAATCACCCTGTCGATCCGCATGCTGGATGATCTCAGCGCGGCGCTGGACTTGCCAGAAGGCGTCTATCGTTTGAAGCAAGGTTAAAGGGTGACCCGAAACACCTTGTCTCGGCTTGTTGCCCCGCGCAAAAGCGCTAAACGCGACTTTGCAATACCGATTTCTTTGGCCAACAGCTTTTGCACAGCGGCGTTGGCTTTTCCGCTTTCCGGGACAACGCTGACATAAACCCGGATCTCGCCATTTTCGACTTTTACAGCATTTCGCGACGCCTTGGGCGTCACGCGTACAGCAATTTCAGTATCGGGGATCGCAAGATAAGAAAGGGCGGCTTTGGTCATTGCTTAGCCTTAGCACGGATTTCTCTTGCCAACAGCGCTTTAAATCCAGACCATTTCAACAAACAGGGAGGCATTTATGACAACGGCGTTTTTTTGGGATGAGCAGTGTTTTTGGCATATCGGCGAGGGATATGCGCTGACCTATCGACTGGGCGGGCATGTGCAGCCAATGTCAGTCGGCGGACTGCCCGAGTCACCGGAAGCGAAACGGCGCATGAAATCCCTAATCGACGTAACAGGTCTTGGTCGTGAGCTGGAGTATCGCCATGCGCGACCGGCCTCTCGCAATGAATTGGAGCTCGTGCACCCGGCCGCTTTTCTGGATACGTTCAAGCAATTGTCAGACGAAGGCGGCGGCGAGCTTGGATTGCGGACGCCGTTTGGGAAAGGTGGGTATGAAATCGCAGCGCTTTCCGCAGGGCTGGCGCGCGCGGCCTTGTTTGCGGTTCTGAAAGGCGAATTTGACAATGCATATGCACTGACCCGTCCGCCGGGACACCACTGTTTGCCGGATTGGCCGAACGGGTTTTGCCTTTTGGCAAATATTGCAATTGCCGTTGAGGCCGCCTTTGCTGAAGGTTTGGCCAGTCGGGTTGCCGTTCTGGACTGGGATGTCCACCACGGCAATGGCACCGAGGCCATTTTCTATGACCGGGATGATGTTCTAACGATCAGCATCCACCAGGAACACAACTACCCCACCGACACCGGCGATGTTCAAGATCGCGGTGCCGGAGCCGGCGAAGGTTTCAATCTAAACATCCCCTTGCCTGGCGGGACTGGCCACAAAGGATATCTGGAAGCGATGGAGCGATTGGTTCTGCCAAGTCTCGAAGACTTTCAGCCAGATGTTATCATCGTCGCCAGCGGCTATGATGCGTCGATCTATGATCCACTGGGTCGTATGATGGCCGTTCCTGACACCTTCCGGCAAATGACGGCGATGGTCATGGAGGCCGCAGACAACCTATGCCACGGCAAGCTGGTGGTGGTTCACGAAGGCGGGTATTCAGACGTCCACGTCCCATTTTGCGGGCACGCGGTGGTAGAAACCCTTGCCGGTTCGAACATCCGCGCCGTGGACCCCATGGAAGAGGTGACCAACAAACGCCAACCGGGACCAGAATTTGATGCGTTTCTTAGCCAATGGATTGACGGTTTACGCAAGTCTTTGGACTAAGGGAGGGGCACTGCAAGGGTTGATAAGACCGTGAACATTTTCGGTTGTTTTAGTTGCAATATCAGGACTAGAGCCTACGATCTCCAGGTTATGAGCCTAAATTTGATAATATTATCAATCGCTTATATTTCACTTCAACAACCAGCTTCCCTTTGAAAAACCCGTTATTTGTGGGTTCGAAGTGAACGTCATTCAGCGACGAAAAAAGGGAGTGAAACGCATCAAAACGCGTTCGCTGGTTGAAGTGGCGTTGAGCGAAATGGGGAATTTGTCCAAAAGTACAATCGCAAAAATCGTCAGGATTAGTCATCCAAACACGCATTTGGGAAAATCCCAATAGCTGCCACTTTCCACGAAATTTTCCTTTTTTGGTGCGAGTAAGGGCTTATCACGGCGCTCCCAAACGTGGCATTCGCATCAAGCAAGATTTGAGCAGACTGTTTAAAAACTTCCCCTGGAGCGCTCGTTTTGCCTGCGTTCCTGAATCGAAGCACCTGAGAAACCCGAATACTAAATTTGTGAAAGGCCAGATCTCAGCAATCTTGAGTTGGCGTAAAGAAGATGCCGATGAAGCATTCCCCTACACATTGCGTAGGGATTCTTGGGAAGTTGTGGTGCCCGAATTGGTGTTTGAAAGCTGGTAAGTGTTTGTGCAAGCTTCAGACAGGAAGTCCCGAGTAGGTTTTACTACCTACACGGATCTGGATTCTTCCATCATCCAGCTCTCTGATGAAAAAGCCTTGGACCAATATTGTTGTCCCGACCATAATCGTTCGCAGCATTTCCTGTCCCCCAACAGATGCTCATGAATTATCAGAAACTTGAGCGCTTGTCACCTTTTACGGTTTACAATCCGTCCGGCGCTTTTCATGCCGATCAGGTATGTGCAAGCAAATAACACTGCAAACAAACCAGAAGCCAGCATCGCTGCAGCATGTGACGTCATAAGCAATACGCCCGCGATCTGCGGAGAAACAAAAAGTGGGGTCAAGACCAAGGTCGTGATCGGGTTTGCCAAACGGCGATTGTTCCGGCCCAGCCATCTGATCTCGATCATGCGAAGTGCTAGCTGATGAAAATGTAGGCGATCAGGTTGGTCTGTGGGGCGCCCAGAATGTACGCGCCGCCATATGGCCAACAAAGTGTCGGAAATTGGCCAGAAGAACACCAAAAGAATGGCGAAAGGGCTGATCTGGGGCGCTAAGTTTGTAAGCCCGATTGAGCACCACACCAAGGTATGCCCAAGAAGGTACGCTCCAGCGTCGCCAAGAAAGAGTTTTCCGAACGGGAAGTTAAGAACCAGAAATCCAAGAACTGCGAATATCGCCATCCAGTAGATCCCTTGAATTGAAAACGCCCCAACCTGCGCAGCCATTATAGACAGGGCGAGCGCCGCTGTGATGGAATAAAACCCCAGAAGCCCATTCAATCCATCCATCAGATTAAACGCGTTGGTGACACCTGATGCAGCAAGAATTGAAAACGTGATGGCAAGAGGGGCAAAGCTCAGCAATGCATCGATCCCCCAAATGCCAACTGACTTAACCCAGATGCCCCAAATAAGAGAGGTTAGCACACCTGCCAAAATGCTCGCCCCAAGGCGCAACTTGGGGGAAACGTGAATTCCAACATCTTCCAAAAAACCAGCAATGAAGATTGGGGATATGGTTCCGAGATAAATCAGCGTCCCCATCCGCTCAATCGGGGTCCATCCTGACAGCGCAATGGTCGATGCGATCCCTGCAAAAATCGCTATTCCGCCTAATCTGGGTGTTGGGACGGCATGCATCGCTTGTGTGGCCGACAGGTCATCATCCGCGCGCAAATGCGAGTTGATTTCCCGCTTGAAAATGACAACCAGACTACAGATTGCAAGCGACACGAAAAACACCAGGCCGAAAGTCTGCGGCAGATGTTCTGAGAATTCAGATTGCCACATATTCCGGTTCGTCCCTTTTCGTTGATCGCGCGCGATTTACATGCAATTTGTGGAGAATGCAAATTGCTGTCGATAATGCCAGTAAAAAAGGAAAATGATCATTGCGCACGCTATACGGCTTTGAAATGCGTGCCCAAAATTTACTGACGAATCGAATGCATTCAATTCCTAGCTGCTGGATTAACACAAAGTTTGCACCAAAGCAGTTCTGACACATGCAAACATCAACTCGTTTTCAATGAAACTCGGGATAGTAGCGACAAAGGTAAGGAATCCGTGACCTTTGCTCAAACAAGCGGTCGTATCTCCGCCTTTTCATTGCATTATCAAAACATACCCAGTAATCAATATACGCATTCTTATAAAATTGTCATTATTTTGACAGTGCGGGTGGGTAAATCCTTGGTAATGTTTGACGCAGAAATAATTCATATAGATTCGCAGAGCGGCGTTCACCCGTCAAGATCTGCGCCTTAAGCTACTCCTTCGCCATCGTTCGGCTATGCTCTTTCGAAGCGGATTCTGGACATTATCGCTGTGGTACTTCTGGCACCTTTCGCCCTTATAGCTGCGCTTGGGTTGTTGGTTTTGAACCCGTTTTTCAACAAAGGGGCTCTGCTGTTCC
>Ga0181591_10004834_pt1 | contig 11714 bp, 8 predicted proteins | sample 071ome_33_FD_133757 | JGI IMG/M metagenome (GOLD analysis project Ga0181591, IMG submission 133757) | Coastal salt marsh microbial communities from the Groves Creek Marsh, Skidaway Island, Georgia - 071412AT metaG (megahit assembly) | ecosystem: Environmental > Aquatic > Marine > Intertidal zone...
CCATCACCGGCAAGCTTGGGACGAATACCACTGTAACCCGGATGAATCTCCCGCGTGCTGATGCCCGGGTAGTATGTCGCAATGGCCGCCCGAAAGAGGGACTCCCTGTTCTGGTCCACGGCATAATCGATATCCGTTACCGTTTCAGCATCAGGACCGAACCGGGCTTGCCCGGCCATATCCAGGGTCACATGGACACCCAGGCCCTTGAGGTTTTTCTCGGGCAAAGGGTAGACGAGATGGGAAAAAGGCGATTTGCCCTTGAGATTGAAGTAGGAACCCTTGACCAGTTTTTGCGCCGGAATCTCATCCCCGGGATAGTTGTCAATGCAACCGGCGACTTGCTGCGCTGATAATCCTGCACAGTTAATCACCTGGCCGGCATCAAAGGTATAAGGACTGTCCTGGCATTGCGTGCTTAAACGAAAACCATTCGGTCTTTTTTCTATGGCAGTGACCTGCGTTAGTGGCGAAAAAAGGGTGCCATTGTTTTCCGCCATGGCCAACAGTGAATACATGTATTGATGACTGTCGATAATGCCACTGGAAGGGGAAAGCAGTGCTTCGACTGCCTCCAGTTCGGGTTCCAGTTGTGCCAGTTGCCTGGCGGAAACCAGTAACAGGTCTGTCACGCCATTATCTTCTGCCTTGCGCCACAGTGCGGCCAGTTCAGGCTGCTGCTCCTTGCGGGCAATGATCAGTTTCCCGAGTTTCCTGCAGGGAATATTGAACTGCTCACAGTAGGTGTAGAGTTGCTTTCGGCCTTCAATACACAGCCGTGTTTTCAGGGAGTCTTGCGGGTAATAGATTCCGGCATGGATTACTTCACTGTTCCTGCTGCTGGTTTCCTCACCGAAACCGGCATTTTTTTCAAGGACAACAATGGAGCGGTTTGCAAACACGGAGTTTTGCGAAAGTTTCCAGGCGACTGCCAGGCCCACCACGCCTGCACCGATAATTCAGATATCAAATTGGTCTGTTGTGGACACGGCTTCTGCTTACTTCGCGCCGGCACTAATAGCCGGCAACACCACCGACAATCCTTGGGTCTGACATGCCATCCACATAGTCTTCGCCCACCAGGATGGAATTGGCTTCCCCGATATAGAAACTGGAGCCATTGAGCCCCTTGTGTCCCATGGCCTCTAGAGCCTTGGCGACTTCTTCACTGATCGCGCCGGACTCGTAACGAATTATATCCGGGCGCCACTGGTGGGTGAGACGAGGGCTGGTAACGGCCTCATCAATGGGCATGCCATGGTCTATAACGTTAAGAATAACCTGGAGCACCGTATTGATAATGGCAGTCCCCCCCGGCGAGCCTGTGATCAGTACAGGAGCACCCTCCTTACTGACGATGGTGGGTGACATCGAACTCATCATACGTTTGCCAGGCTGGATCTGGTTGACGTGAGAATCTTCAACCCGCGTGGCAAAGTCGCTCATTTCGTTGTTCAGCAAAAAACCGGCACCCGGGACCACGATCTTGTTACCGTAGGAACTGTTCAGGGTGATCGTGGCAGACACCGCATTGCCCTCACTGTCCATCACGGAATAGTGAGTGGTATTGCGACTTTCTGCCGGCAGCTCACCGGCTTCAACCTGTGTACTGTCTCCAGCCCGTTGTGGATCGAATGTCTCAAAACGATGCCGGGCATAATTCTTGTCGGTCATGACGGCAACGGGAATATCGGAATAATCAGGGTCGCCCATGTAGACGGCTCGGTCTGCATAAGCCCGGCGCTGGGCCTCGACCAGCAGGTGAACGGCTTCCGTGCTGCCCCAGCCCATTGCACTCACATCAAAGGGTTCCATCATGTTCAGCATCTGGATAATGGTCGTCCCACCGGAAGAGGGTGGCCCCATGGACCAGATATCATAACCACGGTAGGTGCCATGCACAGGTTCGCGCCAGACTGTTTCATAGTTCTGCAGATCAGCATGGGTTATCAGGCCATTGTTTTGCGCCATGTCACTGACAATCAGGTCAGCCACACGCCCCTTGTAGAACCCGTCGCGGCCCTGATCGGAGATGTCCCGCAAGGTAGCTGCCAGGTCCGGTTGTACCCAGCGGTCACCTGCAGCATAGGGCGAACCATTTTTGGAAAACTTGGCCAGTGAGGCCGGATACTGCCTGAAGGTGGTGAAATGACTGCGAAACTGTCCTGCAATGTCATTGTTGAGAATAAAGCCTTCCTCGGCCAGCCTGATTGCCGGTGCAATGACCTGTTCCCGGGTCATGGTGCCGTAGCGGTTCAGTACATCCAGCAAACCCGCCACTGTGCCGGGCACGCCAGACGCCTGGCGACTGCTGCGGGCCAGGTTGCGGTCGACATTGCCCTGGCTATCCAGGTACATGTCACGGGATGCTGCGGCAGGTGCTTTTTCACGAAAATCCAGGGTAATGACCTCGCCGGCCGCCAGGTGTAGCACCATGAAGCCACCGCCGCCCAGGTTTCCTGCCGAGGGATAAGCCACAGACAGGGCAAAACCGGTGGCAACTGCGGCATCAATGGCGTTGCCACCCTGGGTCAGGATCTCGCTACCGATTTCCGAGGCGATATCCGAACGGGATGACACCATGGCTTCTCTGCCACGCAGGTATTCTGCGTCAACAGCAGCAACCGGCAGTACAAAAAGCAGGAAGAGGCTAATAAAACGATACACAGCTGTCCTCATATGTGGTCTCACAGGTTCGGGAACTTTGTCATGACATCATGAGCGTTTGTTGTTGGGTCAACATGATTAATTTTAGCAAAAAAGAGAGCAAAAAACGGGCCAGTGATTTGAACCAGCAGATACTCAGGTCTGTGGATGGACATAGCGGAATGTCAGGTTGATCCTGCCAGAACTGAGTCCAGGCTGCTTGGGAACCTGGTGATGCCAGTGCTGCTGAATGCCCGGGCCCATGATGAGCAGGCTGCCATGGGCCAGCTCACAGGTAAATTTTCGTCCCTTTTTGTGGCGGTGCCTGAGTTCAAAACGACGGGTTGTACCCAGGCTCAGCGAGGCAATCACGGGTTCGCTTCCCAGTTCTTTTTCATCATCACTGTGCCAGGAAACACTGTCGTTGCCATCGCGGTAATAATTCAGCAACACGGAATTGAAGCAACTGTCAGCGGCTTTTTCCACCCGGGATTTCAGTTCAGACAGCAAGGGCGTCCAGGGTAACGGGGTAAGTGCCAGACCGGAGTAACCATAGTGACTGTTTTCTTCGCCGTGCCAGGCCTGCAGCCGCGGAATGGGTACCGTTTTACCACCGAAGACAAGACTGTCCTGTTGCCAGTCAGTTTCCCGGAGTAAGGTGTCATGGTATTGGTCGGCTTCGCCGGCCGTAAGAAATTCCGACTGGTAAAACACCTCACCATCTTCCAGGCCAAGTTTCTCCATGGAATCTTCATTGTCTGCCATTGAAAAGGGAATTTGCATGCTTGGGTGGTGAGCAGTTATGACGGGTAGGTGGTACAGGATTGTTTGGCGGCCATCTGCAAGTCAACAAACCTGGCCGCCATCAGGAAACGAAACACGGATAGAACCAGTGACAACCTGGCTCGGTTAATCTCTTGCAGACTGTTTGCCTGGAGACGACAGATGGGAAAAAGAACGCACTGCAGCTGGCAGTCGTTATCCAAGCAGTTCCAGCAGGGCCTGCTTTTTCTCCTCAGGCAGGTTTTCAAGCCTGCGGGTCAGTTCGTCATCTGACATCTTCTCGATACCGGGAGTGTTGACCCTGCGCGCTTGCAGGTTCGCATCCGTGACAAATTCAGCCACATCATCGGACAGGTTTTGCTGAATATGTTTTTCCAGCACCATGATTATTTCCGAGTTCATGCTGCGGCGATTCTGTTCAGAGAGATGCTTGATCTTTTTTCGCAACCCCTTGGGCAGGCGAATGACAAATTTTTCGATCAGGGCAGGGGTGCTTCTGCTTTCAGGCATGGCTGGAGTCTCATCACCTTGCTGGTGTCCTGAAGCGTGACGATCATCATTGTTATCATTCATTGGTCAGTCCTTTCAATCCTGTTATTCCGCATGACAGAATGTCTTTCTTGTTGACGCTCACCAATAATAAACCTTTAAAATTAAAATAGAAATTTTTTTCACCCCACGCTTATGGGATTTCGAGTGAATCCGGGGTAGCCTTGCATGCGTTTTCCCTCACTTGAAGTATCACACCAGGAGATCAGATGTTTGATTACGACCTGTTCGTTATAGGCGCCGGTTCAGGTGGCGTCAGGGCGGCCCGCATGTCTGCCGGTTACGGCGCCAGGGTAGCTATTGCCGAAGATCGCTATATGGGCGGAACCTGCGTCAACGTGGGCTGTGTGCCCAAAAAACTCTATACCTATGCTGCCCATTTCAGCCAGCTGTGCCAGGATAGTCGCGGTTTTGGCTGGCAAACCCTGCTACCGCCTTTTGACTGGAATGTGCTGCGCGACAATAAAACACGCGAAATTTCACGCCTCAACGGGATCTACGATAGTTTGCTGGATAATTCAGGGGTCAAGGTCTACAACGGCAGGGCAAGCATTTCAGGTAAAAACACCATTAGTGTGAATGGTGAGACCATCACGGCGAAATATATCCTCATTGCCACGGGTGGCTGGCCCTTTATTCCGGACCTGCCCGGCAAGGAACTGGCGGTTACCTCCAATGAAATCTTTAACCTGGAGGCCTTTCCACGGCGCATTCTGGTCGTCGGCGGAGGCTATATCGCCCTGGAATTTGCCGGCATATTCGCCGGTCTGGGCGCCGAGACCACCTTGTCCTATCGTGGCGAGATTCCACTGAAGCATTTTGACAAGGATGTCAGGGAAAAGCTGTTCGTCGAGTGTCAGCGTCATATCGATATGCGCATGAATACCAACGTCAGTGAAATCAGCCGTTCAGACGATGGCCTGGCCGTCACATTCCGGGATTCCGAGCCCATGAACGTGGATTGTGTCCTGTATGCCACGGGCCGCAAACCCAATACAGCGGATCTTGGCCTGGAAAATACCGGCGTCACGACAGAAAAAAACGGCACGATCATCATTAACGAGTCCTTTGAAACCACTGAACCCGGCATTTTTGCCCTGGGCGACGTGGTGGGGCGGGCCGCCCTGACCCCCGTGGCAACCGCTGAAGGCATGATCCTGGCAGCCAACCTGTTCAATAGCGGCAATGGCACCATGGACTACACCAATATCCCGACTGCCGTTTTCAGCCATCCGAATGTGGGTACCGTGGGCCTTACCGAGGAAGAGGCACAGAGCCAATACAGTGAGATTGAGGTCTATGAGAGTGATTTTCGCCACCTCAAGCACACGCTGTCCGGCAACGAGGAACGCACGTACATGAAGCTCATTGTTGATAAAGCCACAGACAAGGTCCTTGGCATGCATATGATGGGCGCTGAGGCCGGTGAAATCATCCAGGGATTTGCCACTGCCATGCAGTGTGGTGTCACCAAAAGCCAGCTGGATTCAACGGTTGGTATCCATCCTACAGCCGCTGAAGAATTCGTCACCATGCGCCAGGCCAGGGCATCCTGAACCCGGGCAAGGAGTACCCCACAGCCAGGCTGTTGTTGAGGTTAATCAACAGCCTGCCATAAAAAATGCTTTAGAGGCGTTTTGATGCCTGTTTAGACCTTTTGTTGTGTCCATAGCTGGTATTCTTGAACAACCGGCTGGTATCAACTAGGGAGTGCTTTGTGAGACAGATCAATTGGGAGGCTTTACCGGCGTCAATTGATAAACAAGCCACCAGGCAAATATTTCTGTTTGCGCTGTGCTGCATTGTTATTTTCTTTCTCTATCTCGTCGCTGTCATGCTTAATTGGCTGCTACCGATGGGCTATTCCTTTTTGCCAGGAAACTGGATGCAGATGCAGTCCAATACAGCCCTGGCTTTATTCTTTTCCGGTGTTTCAGTCTTAACTTTCAGGATCAGGCATCGAACTTACCGCAATCTGGCTAAGGCAACGCTTTTCCTGATTGTGTCAATTATCTTTTTGAATTCATTACAAATTGTGTATACAGACGGGGAGGTAAATGCCTTGAATTACTTCCTGGTTAACCGGTCAAACGCAGATAATGTTTTCCCGGTATCCCCCACAGTCAATTGTGGCGATAATGCTCTTATCGCTGATTCCGCTATTTAATTTAAAAAACAATGCCGTAGCGTCGGTTACCCATGATTTTCTCGTCTCGATAGCCTTCGTTCTGGTTACTTTTTACATAGCGGCCCATATTTTTCATGCGACTGACCTGGTTTTAGTTGATGCAAATGTCTTGCTGTCTGTCTATACCCTTATCGCTTTGGTGCTGCTTACCATTTTTAATCAAATCAGTAAATGCACGCCTGGCCTTTATTCAATTTTTCTCATGTCCGGGACTGGCGGAGAACACTGTCGTACTTTCGTTTTTCCGGCTATTTTTCTTCTCTTTTTTGTCATGACGATCATTCATAACCAATTGAGCCAGGGCAATATTGATGAGACTGAAGCCTTCGCTGTTGCTACAGCTTTCGTCTTGAGTTCAATCGCCTTGCTCTTGATCTACCTGTCCTATGAAATCGACAAGCTGGAATGGCGACTTCGTGAACAGGCTACCACTGATGAACTTACCAGGTTATTGAATCGCCGTGGATTTAAATTATTTGCAGAAATGGCCATCAATGAGTCCCGAAGGACAAAACTGCCCTTGACCTTATTGTTCTTTGACCTGGATAACCTCAAATCAATTAATGATCGATTAGGCCACAAGGAAGGCTCAGAAATGATAAAGCTGTTTGCAGACTCACTGCAGAGCGCGTTTCGGGAAAGTGACGTGATCGCACGGGTAGGGGGGGATGAATTTATCGTCCTTGTCAGGGATTCCAAGGCGTCAGAAGGCATATTGATAAATCGACTCAATGCGCACATCAGTAATCTGGCTATACCGAGGCTCTTTCCGAAGTACAGCTACGGAGTGGCCGAGATACTTCCAACCACACTTGACTCATTGGATGATGTCATCAACAAGGCTGATGAAAATATGTACAAGGCAAAAATGAAGAAGAAAAATGAAGATGCTCAATGATGCATTGTTCAAACTTGCTGAGTATTCAATATTCGCTATTTGATCATCAATTTCCGATATAGCGTCAGCCTCACCAGGCCTGGTTAACCCGGGAAATGATTTCTGGGTCTTCTGGCATTACATTACAGTACCAAATTCAGCCTCATGAATATAAACAGCTTTATTCATCCACTGATGTGCACATTTGATGAGAATCTGAAGCAAGTAGAGGGGCACTGTGTATTTACCGGATAAGGGCTGGACTTCCTGCACATATAGTTATATCTTATTTCCGGTAATCTTTATTACCGGAAATAGCAGAATAGGCGAAAATACCTGATAATTTCGTTTTAAATTAGCCCTATCAGTAACTTATGACGGTTATCTAGAAGTATTCGAATTATCGTTTTCAGCAATATTTGTCCTGAATGCCCTGTTTCCCTGGATAAGATCTTGATCAGCAAATCTTTGGTATACACTGGAGTTCCATGAGTTCTGCAACACCGCCAGTGCCGTTCTTTGACACGCTTGAAGAAATGGCCAACCCCTACAAACACAGAATCACCTCTGTGAAGCACCTGCTTGAAGATGAGCCGGAACATGCCGTGGACGATTACCAGCTGGCCAGTGAGTTCCTGTATTCCTACCGTGGCAGTCCTGACACGTTTTCCACGTACCGACGTGAAATCGAGCATTTCCTGCACTGGTGCTGGCTGGTGGAGAAAAAATCGCTGAAAAACATCCGTCGTGAACATATCGAGGCCTACGTGGAATTTGCCAAAAATCCGCCCAGGGACTGGATTGGCACCAAGAATGTGTCCCGGTATGAACTCAAAGGCGGAGAAAGGGTGCCCAACCCGGAATGGCGCCCCTATGTCCTGCAAGGCAAAAAATCCGGTGAAACCATATATTTCCTGTCCCAGAGCGCTATCCAGAGCATTTTTGCCGTGCTCAGCAGCTTCTGTAACTTCCTGATCCAGGAGGATTACCTGGAATTCAACCCGGTGGCCCAGATTCGCCAGAAGGGCAAATTTGTCCGCAAAAGCCAGTCCAGCCGCCCCATTCGCCGGCTTTCCCAGCTACAGTGGTCCTATGTGCTTGAAACTGCTGAAAAAATGGCCCAAAAGGATTCTTTGCATGAACGCACCCTGTTCATCATGAACGCTCTCTTCGGCATGTATTTACGTATCTCCGAACTGGTGGAAACCGAGCGCTGGAGCCCCAAAATGGGTGATTTCGAGCGTGACCTGGAGGGTAACTGGTGGTTCAGGACCGTCGGTAAAGGGAACAAGGAACGCCAGATCTCCGTCAGTGACGCCATGCTGGAGGCCCTGAAGCGCTATCGTACTGCCCGCGGCCTGCCGGCACTGCCCTCGCCCGGTGAATATACAACGCTGGTCCACAAGGCCCGTGGCCAGGGCAATATCACCAGCACACGGCAGATACGTGGCATTGTCCAGGCCTGTTTCAATGAAGCCGAACAGGCCATGCGCCGGGACGGCTTTACCGAGGATGCCGAGGCCCTGACGGCTGCGACAGTCCACTGGCTCCGCCATACCGGCATCTCGGAAGACGTCAAACACCGGCCCCGTGAACATGTCAGGGATGATGCCGGTCATGGTTCCAGTGCCATCACGGATCGTTACATTGATGTGGAATTGACCGAAAGACATGCCTCGGCACGCAAAAAGCGCATCAAACCGGATTAACGGGGACCTGTTCAGCACCGGGTCAGTTGCACCGTATAGACTGCAAAAGCGTGTAAGGGTTGGCGGGGATTGCATTTTTTTGCCAAATTTTGCCCATATGATAGTAAGATGGATGGCACAATCAGGTTCTGAAACAAAGGTGTCATCAAGGTGTCCAAAGGTATCTGAAACCTTTACAGGTCAAGGTGAAACTGGTTGTATGCCGGAATTGGGCCATGTAGCCGATTGACACGTAGATAGGTATGTAAACCAGCTACATAAACCTGTTGGCAGACACTAAAAAGATAGGCATAGGGACGTCCATCAACTTAGACACAAGACGAGACCTGGACATCCCACAAAGTCATTACAACGCATTACCCAAGGCATAGTTATGAAATTGATGAAAGCAGGCGTATTCCGGCAACTGTCCAAAGCGGCATTGATCCTGGGCTTTACCTACACACTGAATTTCAGTGGCGTACAGGCACAACAGCCCCTGTACCTGCCCGCAGACATACCCCTGGATGTTTCTGTGATCTTTGAAGAGCTTCATCCGGAAGCTGATTACGAAGACATTACCAAAAACATCATTGATCACCTGGTGAACAACCACTATTCCGAAATCAACTTCAATGATGAGTTTTCCTCCAAGTTGCTCGACAGCTTCATCAAGACACTGGACGGCAACCGTATTTACTTCACGCAATCCGATATCGATGAGTTTGAAGCCTATCGCACCAGCCTGGATGACCTGCTTCTGGAAGGCGACGTGGAATTTGGTTACCTGGTATTCAATCGCTACCGCGAGCGCCTGATGCAGCGACTGGTTTACACGCTCAAGCGCCTGGAAGAAGACACCACCGATTTTGATTTCACCCGGGATGAATTTCTCGTGGTCGACCGTTCGGAAGAACCCTGGGCGGCCGATGACAGCGAACTGGAAAGTCTCTGGGAAAAACGCATCAAGAGTAATGCCCTGTCCATGAAGCTGGATGACAAGGAAATGGACATGGTGAAGATCCGCGAGGAACTCAGTGACCGTTTCCGCTCACAGCTCAGCCAGGTACTGAAAACCAATGGCCTGGATATCTACCAGCGGTACATGGATGCCATGACCATGACCTTCGATCCGCACACCCAGTATTACGCGCCCCGTGCTGCGGAAAACTTCAACATGAGCATGCGCCTGTCACTGGAAGGCATCGGTGCCGTTCTCACCACCGAAGATGAATACACGAAGGTGGTCAGCATTGTCAGTGGTGGCCCTGCCGACCTGGCCGGTGAACTGCAACCTGCCGACCGCATTATCGGCGTCGCCCAGGGCGACATGCCCTACGTGGATGTTGTCGGCTGGCGTGTCGATGACGTGGTACAGCTTATCCGTGGCGAAAAAGGCTCCGTGGTCAGGCTCAATCTCATCCCTGCTTCCTCGGAAGCCGGCCTGGAAAGAAAGGAAATCAGTATCACCCGCGACACCGTGAAACTGGAAGACCAGTCTGCCCGCAAGGAAATTGTCGAGGTCAATTACAATGGCGAGACACGCAAGATCGGTGTTATTGAACTGCCGACCTTCTACATAGATTTTGAAGCCCTGCAGCGCCGTGATCCCAACTATCGCAGCAGTACACGAGACGTGCGTAACCTGCTTGAGGAACTCAAGGCTGAGGGTGTCGATGGCGTCGTGGTCGACCTGCGTCGCAATGGCGGTGGTTCACTGACTGAAGCCAATTCACTGGTCGGCCTGTTCATCAGGCGCGGCCCTACTGTTCAGGTGCGCGATGCCGAAGGTAACAATATTGTCCAGGGTGACCCGGATCCCGAAGTGGTTTACGACGGCCCGCTGGCTGTTCTGGTTAATCGTCTGAGCGCCTCTGCCTCTGAAATTTTTGCCGGCGCCATCCAGGATTACCAGCGTGGACTGGTCCTGGGCAGCCAGACCTTTGGCAAGGGCACGGTGCAGGAACTGGTTGGTCTTGGCGAAGGCCAGATGAAAATCACCCGCGCCAAGTTCTATCGTATTTCCGGTGAAAGTACCCAGCACAAGGGCGTTACTCCTGACATCAAGTTCCCTTCCCTGTACGACACATCGGAAGATATCGGGGAAAGCGCCCTGCCCACTGCCCTGCCCTGGGATACTATCGAACCCAACTATTACCGTCCCTATTCAGATCTGAAATCGGCCTTGCCAACGCTTATCAGTCGTCACGAAAGCCGCCTGGCTGATGACCCTGACTTCACCTTTATCGAAGCACAGATTGATCGTGCCATCGAAAACCAGGAGAAAAACCAGCTGACATTGAACGAGGCAAAACTGGTTGCCGAGCGCGAGGAAGCTGACCAGTGGCGACTGCAGATCACCAATGCACGCCGCATCGCCAAGGGTCAGGAGTCCTATGAAAGTGTCGAGGCCATGGATGAGGTTGATGAAGACGAGGAAGACGTGGTCAACAATGCTGGTATCGATCCGGTTGATCGTACCGAGCGCATGGCCGAAGGTGACGACGATGCAGACCCCTACCTGGTGGAAAGCGGCAAGATCCTGATGGATCTGATTTCCCTGCAGGGTGATGATGTGTCGTTGGCTTTGCAGCAACAATAAAAGTATTTCGTGGAATTGAAAAAGGCGCCTGAGGGCGCCTTTTTTATTGGAATGTTTTTATCAGCGACAGAAGCATTTTTTGTGGGTTTTGTTTGCTGTAGGAAGCGGCTTTAGCCGCGAATGAAGTCTTGTTCATTCTGCAAAAAGACCGCATCAATATTGGTGTGAAATTTGTGCTGGGTCGGGGAGAGATTGATCAACTCCTGCGGAGTTGACCCTGCGGGCGCGCTTGGACTGCGCGCGTCCTGCGCGACAGCTTCGCTGTCGCTTGTCGAACTTAGAGTCCGAATCGAGCCTCCCCTAAGCCGGAAATAAAAAAACCCGGCCTTTGGCCGGGTTCTTTTATTTCTGGCGGAGGGGGAGAGATTCGAACTCTCGATA
>Ga0181591_10004836_pt1 | contig 11713 bp, 9 predicted proteins | sample 071ome_33_FD_133757 | JGI IMG/M metagenome (GOLD analysis project Ga0181591, IMG submission 133757) | Coastal salt marsh microbial communities from the Groves Creek Marsh, Skidaway Island, Georgia - 071412AT metaG (megahit assembly) | ecosystem: Environmental > Aquatic > Marine > Intertidal zone...
TATTTACAGTTAGGATTTAAATGAAGTGCCAGATTAATGGCCTAACTGTAATAAGATCGGATGCAGTAACTATGACAGCGATAGATCCACAGCGTAACTTAGATTTACAAGGCGGCATGCTTGCAGAGGGTAAGGCATTATTAGATGCCTTAAATCCTGAAGGCCTTGTAGAAGCGACTATGACTGAATCTTCAACGCCAAGTGAATTGGCAGGATTACATAAGACATTTGAGTTGTTCGGTCAGATGTCTCAACAGTTAAGCCAGTCCTATTTAATGCTAGAGGATCGAGTAAAACATCTTTCCAGTCAGTTAGAGAAACAAACTGCTGAACGTTTGAGAGAATTGGCAGAAAAAGAGCAGTTGGCTGAACGTCTATCAAGTCTTTTGGATTTGCTGCCTGGTGGTGTGATTGTTATTAATGCTGATGGTTTGATTGAGCAGTGTAACCCTGCTGCTCGTGAACTGCTTGAGCACTTCTCTGGTGAGCTTGTTGGTACTCGATGGGTTGATGTTATCAGAACGTGTTTCCGCCCTAGACAAGATGATGGTCATGAGGTGTCTACTGCTGATGGCCGTAGATTGAGTATCTCCACTCGATCACTAGAAAATCAGCCGGGTCAAATTGTATTGCTCACTGATCAGACTGAAACCCGACACTTACAAGAAGAGCTTTCCAGAAACGAACGTTTAAGCGCAATGGGCAAGATGGTTGCTTCATTGGCGCATCAAATTCGAACGCCGTTATCGGCGGCCATGTTGTTCGGTGGGCACCTGAAAACACCTGATTTGGATGAAGGTAAAAGAATAGGGATTGCACATCGATTAATGTCTCGACTTACTCACCTTGAGCAGCAAGTGAGAGATATGTTGATCTTTGCGAAAGGCGATCTCAAAACGGCAGAGCTGATCAAGGTAAAAGAATTTTGCCTGTCTTTGCAGGACGCTATTTCAGCGCATAACTGGCCAGAAACTGTCAGTGTTGAGTTGCGAAATGAGTGTCCTGAGCAGATGTTCTATTGCAACTCAGAGGCTTTAGTCGGGGCAATTCTGAACTTGGTTGAGAACGCATCGCAGGCAACCAGTCATAAAATTTCTGTCCAAATTTCACTTAATGAATCACGAGATAAAGCCTGGTTCGTCTGTTCTGTTCAAGACGATGGTCCAGGCATGGACAACAGAACGCTTTCCAAGGTGATGGAGCCTTTCTTTACAACCAAGTCACAAGGAACAGGCTTGGGGTTAGCGGTGGTTAAGGCAGTTGTGTCGGCACACGGTGGTGAATTTAGAATTACCTCTGAAAAAGGGGAAGGTACTGACGCGAAGATGATAATCCCTTTTGCGTCGGTAGAAAAAATTTCGGAACCTTCAAGTGACGAAGCTTCCAACTTGAAAACTTCAGCAGAGATTGAAGGAGTAAGCTAATGGCAAAGCAAAAAATATTGGTTGTAGAAGATGATCGTGATTTAAGAGAAGCGCTTTGCTTAACTCTCGACGTGGCAGGTTATCCTTATGAACAAGCTGCATCTGGAGAGATCGCGTTAGAAATCCTAAAAGATACTCCAGTTGATATGGTGATTTCTGATGTGAACATGTCTGGTATTGATGGGCATGAATTGCTGAAGCGAATTAAAGCCGGTTTTCCTGGAGTTCCTGTGGCCTTGATGACGGCTTATGGCGATATTGAACGAGCAATTAATGCCGTTCGCGAAGGTGCTGCTGATTATTTAGTTAAGCCTTTTGAATCCGAAACCTTGCTCCAGCTTGTGAAAACGACGTTGGGTGATCAGGCTTCAATGTCAGGAAGTAATCAACCGGTCGCAGAAGAACAAAGCTCAATTGATCTTTTGAATCTTGCTAAGCGTGTAGCAGCCTCTGATTCAACGGTGTTGGTGTCTGGTGAAAGCGGAACGGGTAAAGAAGTATTGGCTCGTTTTATTCATGATAATTCTCCAAGAGCCAGTCAGCCATTCATCGCAATTAACTGTGCTGCAATTCCTGAAAATATGCTGGAAGCCATCTTGTTTGGTCATGAGAAAGGCGCTTATACAGGCGCTGTTAACAGTGCTCCGGGTAAGTTTGAGCAAGCTAATGGTGGAACAATTCTGCTTGATGAAATTTCTGAAATGGAAATTGGTTTACAGGCAAAACTATTACGCGTTTTACAAGAGCGTGAAGTTGAAAGATTGGGCGGTAGAAAAACCATTAAGCTTGATGTCAGAGTTGTGGCGACGACCAACCGGGACTTACGCGAATATGTGCAGGAAGGTAAATTTCGTGAAGACTTGTATTATCGCTTAAGTGTTTTTCCTCTGCAGTGGAAACCGTTGCGTGAAAGACCTAAAGATGTTGTTCCTTTAGCGAAACGTTTACTTAAGAAACACGGTAAGAAGATGGGTAAGGGTACGTTGAAGATCGATTCAAGTGCTGTCCATTTATTGACACAGTATGGTTGGCCGGGGAACGTTCGTGAGTTGGATAATGCGGTTCAGCGTGCACTTGTATTGCAGCAGGGCGCTATTGTGACTGCGGATGACTTCCGTCTTGAAATGTCTCCATCGCCAGTGTCTCAGCCTGTGCATGCTGCGATGACGACTATGGCGTCAGTATCACCAGTTCAGCCGATAGAGGCTCATTCTGTTTTTTCAGCGAGCTCCCAAGTTGTATCTGGGAACATAGAGGGCCATGCAGAAATAGGCTATTCTGAAAAACATGGTATAATGGACAATAACTTACAAAATATTGCGGCTTCAGGTTTTGAGGCTGCTCCGGAAGCTTCTCTTGGTGATGATCTGAAACAAAGAGAGTTTCAAGTGATTTTGAATACGCTGAAGTCTGTGAATGGTAGTAGGAAGCAGACGTCAGAAATTCTTGGTATTAGCCCACGTACTTTGCGTTACAAGCTCGCTAAGATGCGTGAAAGTGGGTTGGATGTAGACGAATTGTTGGCTGCTTCCTAAATAGGAAGCAGCGTCAATACGAGGTCGGCAAACCTCGTTTTTAGATCCATGTGGCGTGGATCGAATTCTCCGTTTAGGCCCGATCGAAAGATCGGGCCTTTTTAGTTCGAATTCCTCTAAATTATCGACTCCGGTAATTCTTTCTTTAAGCAATTTTCGCCTTTCCTTTTTAAAACTTGGCCTGCTTTGTGCTCTGTTAGTCATAGATACTAATTTTTTAACAGGTTTTTGACGTTAGCGCGTCTTGTGAGTGTTTCCGGTGGGTTGAAGTCAAGAAACTGCCGAGATGCTTAAGGAGAGTCAAATGGAAGTCAGATCAGATATTTCTCAAGTGCTATCGCAAATGCGAAGCATGCAGAGTCAGGTTCAAACTCAGTCTAAGACTAACTCGGAACTTGATCAGTTAGGGCAGCTGGGTGATATCCAGGCGCCAAGAGAAGTTCAAAAAGACGACGCGCCAGAGTTTTCTCAGTTATTGAAAATGGCAGTGGATCAGGTGAATGCGACACAGCAACATGCGTCAAGTCTCGCTACAGCCTATGAAAAAGGTGATCCAACAGTCGACATTCCTGAAGTAATGATTGCTTCTCAAAAGGCCAGTGTGGCATTTCAGGCAATGACTCAGGTTCGCAACAAGCTAATCTCTGCTTATGAAGAGATCATGAAGATGCCTATTTAGGCTGTCTTCAGCGTATTGATTTAGGCGGATGACTAGTAAGTTAATCAAAGGATATTGAGGTAGTTGTCGGGTTTTAGCGTTTAAGACTTGATAGCAGAATCCAAAAAATAATGAAGGTATTAGAGAATGGCAACCTTACCAGCAGATGCAACAAGCGGTGGACTACCTGCACAGTCAGGTTCTACAGATGTATCGAGAGCCAATAATTCAAATACTCAGCTAGCTCAACAAGCAAATCAGGATGCTTTACATGATCCAGGTTTGTCTGAGTTGGAATCGATTGATGCACCGCCAGTTGCCCCTATGCATCCAGTCGTTGCTGGTTTCAATCGATTAGGGATTTTGCGACAGGCTGGTCTGATTATTGGTTTGGCTGCCAGTATTGCAATCGCGTTTGCCGTTTTTTGGTGGACTCAAGAAGAGACGTTTAAACCTCTGATTAACGATTTCGGTCGATACGATACGAATGAGGTCATGGAAATTCTTGATCAGGCTGCCATCAAATACCATGTCGATCCGAATACCGGAATGTTGATGGTAAAGAGTGAGCAGTTTGCTCAGGCTCGTTTGAAATTAGCAGCGCAGGGTATTACTGAAACTCAGGCATTGGGTTATGAGTTGCTAGACAAAGAGCAAGCGCTCGGCACCAGTCAGTTTATGGAAAAGACCAAGTATCGTCGTAGCTTGGAAGGTGAGTTGGCCCGTACCATTACCAGTATGAATCAGGTGAAGAGCACCCGTGTTCACCTAGCGATTCCAAAGCGTTCTGTGTTTGTTCGTGATGCAAGAAAACCAACGGCCTCGGTATTCCTGGAGTTATATGCAGGTAGAGCACTGAGCCGCGAACAATCCTCTTCCATTGTAAATCTGGTGGCGTCAAGTATCCCGGAAATGAAGCCGGAAGACGTAACGGTTGTTGATCAGAAAGGTCGTTTACTTTCTATGCAGGATGAAGACTCCGATCTGGCGATTGCATCGAAACAGTTTGATTACACTCGGAAACTAGAAGACACTCTAACACGTCGTATTTACAGTATCCTTGAGCCTATTGTTGGTGGTGAAAACTTCAAGGCTGAAGTTTCTGCAGATGTTGATTTTACTACTCGTGAGCAAACAGAAGAGCAATACAATCCTGATCTTCCAGCCTTGCGTTCTGAGCAAGTGTTGGATGAGAAGAAGGTCGGTGGTATTGAAGGTGGTATTCCAGGTGCGTTGTCTAATCAACCTCCGGGTGAAGTCAGTGTTCCTGAACTTGCTGGTAACGGGGAAGAAGGTCAGCCTCAAGTGCCTACGAATACGCGTAAGCAGGCGACTCGAAACTATGAGTTGGATCGTGTCATTAGCTATACCAATCATGAGTTAGGTAAGGTGCGTCGTTTAAGTGTCGCAGTGGCGGTAAATGATCTGCTTCTACCAGATCCGGATACCGGTGATCTGAAACGTACTGCCTGGACTCAGGAGGAAGTCGATCGATTGACTATATTAATTAAAGACACAGTAGGTTTTCAGTCGGGTCGTGGTGATAGTGTGACTGTGATTAACAGCCCGTTCCTGCCTGATGAAGACACTATGTTGGAAGAGCAGCCTTTCTATGCTCAACCATGGTTCTGGGATATTGCCAAACAAATGCTAGCCATCTTGTTTGTTCTGGCGATTGTCTTTGGTGTTGTGAGGCCTACGATCAAGAGTCTTACAGGGACAGATGAAGATGAAACCGTTGATGATGAATTGGACGCAGATCTTGCAGCACTTGAAGCTTCAAGTGATGATATGGGGGATGATCTGGTGTCTTTGACGGGTGGCGATTCTCTATTGCCAGGACCATCTGAAGGATTTGAACGACAACTAAATGCACTGAAAGCCCTAATTGCTGAAGATCCTCAGCGTGTGGCTCAGGCAGTAAAAGGCTGGATTAACGACGATGAGTGATGATCAGTTGCCTGACGTATCAGGTATGCCAAAAGTTGAACGCGCAGCAATTTTAATGATGACATTAGGTGAATCAGATGCTGCGGAAATTCTGAAGCATATGGGGCCGAAAGAAGTACAAGCAATCGGTAGTGCGATGTCGAAAATCCCTACTGTAAAAAGGGATGTGGTTGAGGCGGTTGTTGGTAGCTTCATTGAAGATGTAGGCATGCATACCGGTTTGGGTATTGGTTCCGATGACTACATTAAGACCATGCTGACCCAAGCATTGGGTGAAGAGAAAGCTAATGGTTTGATTGATCGTATCTTGATGGGTGGTAATACCAAAGGTCTTGATACCCTTAAGTGGATGGATGGTCGTTCTGTTCACGACATTATCAAGTATGAGCATCCCCAGATTCAGGCAATCGTAATTGCGTATCTTGATCCGGATCAGTCCTCAGAGGTTTTGGCTCTGTTTGATGAGAAGCAGCGACTGGATATTATCCTGCGTGTTTCCGCACTTGAGGCTGTTCAACCAAGTGCATTGCAAGAGTTGAATACGATTCTGGAGAAACAGTTCTCTGGTACAGCCGGTGGTCAGACGGCTTCTATGGGTGGTGTGAAGTGTTCAGCGAATATTATGAACATGATGGACAGCTCAATCGAAGCCGATCTTATGGATGCCATTAAAGAAGTGGATGAAGAGCTGGGTAATCAGATTGAAGACCTTATGTTCGTATTCGACAACCTTGTGGATGTGGACGATCGCGGTATTCAGGCACTTCTTCGTGAGATTCAATCCGATTCACTGATTGTAGCTCTGAAAGGCGCGGACGATTCTGTTAGGGATAAATTCCTTAAGAATATGTCGAAACGTGCGGGTGAGCTGCTTATGGATGACCTTGAAGCGAAAGGCCCTGTTCGAGTCAGTGAGGTGGAAACAGCTCAGCGTGAGATTCTTGCAACGGCCCGTCAAATGGCTGAAGCAGGTGAGATTGTATTGGGTGGTGGTGAAGACATGGTGTAGTGCTTCACTAAAAACTTTAATGCATGTACATGGCTGGAGCTGTCCGTTAGAGGATGGTCTCTGGCCTTTGTTTTTTCTGGGGTGTAGCAATTTATGTTTCATTCAGGAAAGGGCTCAAAAGCGGGCTAAAAGGTGAAGTTTTGGGGTGACAATTAATTGGCAGAAAAACTTGTCACGATCTTTGCATTTATTTGTCATAACAGAACGATTGCTGCGATAAGAGTCAAAAAATAGTGACTGTTGTCGGTTTAAAGTGAAGAACTCCTGTCGTTAATTTCATTGTGATCCGGAATTAACGAACGCTGTAACAAAGGTGCTTTATGTCCAACAAGAAGAATACAGGCAGAATACCAGAGACGGGTGTGATGACAGCGTATGAACGCTGGGAATTACCTTCTTTGGATGAGCAGAATGAAGCTGCCAATGAAGTGGAGATAGAGCCTGTTACGAGCGAGGAGGTTGAAGAAATTCGCCTGAATGCCTATCAGGAAGGTCTGACTAAAGGGAAAGACAAGGGCTATAAAGAAGGCTTTTCTCAAGGTGAGAAAGACGGTCATAAACAAGGCCTTGAAGCAGGACAGACTGAAGGTCATGCGAAAGGCCTCGATCAAGGTAAGCAGGAAGGGTTGGCAGCCGGTCAATCTGAGATCGCAGCTGAGGTCAAAAATCTGTCATCATTGATGTCCCAGTTTGATCATCCTCAGGCTCAGTTGAATCAGGAAGTTCAGGATTCTCTTTTAAATGTCATTACGGCCGTCAGTCGAACAGTGATTCATCGGGAATTACAAACGGATTCGTCGCAGGTTGAAGCGCTTTTGAAGGAAGGCCTTAACCAATTAGAAAACACTCGAGAGCAAGTTGAGATTTCAGTTAATCCAGCCGATCTGCTGCATGTTGAAAATGCCGCAGAAGAAGCGGGGGCAACCTGGAAAATTGCTGCAGATGAAAGCATTTTACCGGGTGGCTTAAAAATTAAGAGTGGTCCTTCTTTAGTGGATCTGACGTCTGAGCATCGTTTTCAACAAGCCATTCTAAATCTATTAGGACGAACTGATTGGGCCATTGATTTGGCTGCGGATCAGGCAAATGAAGAACAAAAGGCATTGAGTTCGCTGTCTGAGGGGTATCAGGTACCGGATGTCGGTACAGAAAACTCAGAAGAAGCCCCTTCCCAGGCCATTGAGCCGACGCCGGTTGATCAAGCTATAGAAGAGTCCACTTCAGAATCAGAGGTTGAAAATCAGGTTGATGCCTCAGCAGCTGAACAGTCGATCGAAGAAGTTTCAAGCGAAGATTTGCAGCCAACAGAAGATGTTCAGTATGAAGAAGCGCAGAAGAGCGAATCTGAAGAAATCATCAATGAATCATCAGCTCAACAAGATGATTCCGAAGAAGTTGAAGCTTCAGCGTTAGAGGCGAACGATTCTGAAGAAGGTGTAGCTAATGAGGCTGATACAGACTCAGAAATAGAGCAGGCTGAATTAGCACAATCTGAAACGGTTGCTGATGATGTGGAGGAAGCGGGTAATAGTGAAGCTTCTGCGTTGTCTGAAGCGCCAGAGGTGTTAGAAGAATTAGAACACGTTTCTTCTCAAAGTCATGAAGACGAAGTAACTGAAAAGGCGTTGATTGATGAAGCTCCGCTGATGGATGAGGCTGAGTTTGCTGAGCCTTCATCAGAGTTAGTTAATGAAGCGTCAGTTGAATCAGAGTCTGAAGAAGTCTTTGATTTTGATGCTGCAGAACAAGATGAAAACACCACTGTGTATCCAGAGAATCAGAGAGTCTCTGATCTTATTGAACAAGAAAGTGATGTAGAGCAAATGGAAACTGCAGAGCAAACGGCTGCTGCGGTTTCAGGAGAGGAGCCATCCGCGGTCCCTTCTAACGACTTATCCAATACTGATAATAATCAAGGTCAGGCGAATTCAGAGGTGATACCTACTGGCTCGGCCACTCCTGAGGTTCAATCTATGATGCAACCCGTAGCGCAAGGTAATGGTTTTGAAGCGTTTGCCTGGCAAGCGCCTCAAGCTCAACAGGCACAAGCGAATGCTCAGCAGGCGCAAATGCAAGCAAATGCAGCTACAGCTCAAGCCCAGCAAGCCCAGATGCAAGCTCAACAGGCGCAGGCTCAAGCTCATCAAGCTCATGCTCATGCTCAAGCAATGAATCAGCAGGCGCATGCTCAAGCAATGCAGCAGGCGAGCTATCAACCTCAATACATGCCTCAACAAAATGCAGGCTATCCAGTACAGCCAGGCATGGCACCTCAGGCCGGGTATCAAAACTACCCGCCTGCGCAGCCGGGAATGGCGCAACCGATGCAAGCTGGTGTTCCTCAGCCTGGGATGATGCAGCAGGGCGTACCAATGCAGGGTGCAGTGATGCCTAATCAGCAAGCTCAGTATGGTACTTATCAGGGGATGCCGGTTCAGCCTGTACCTTTGGTGCCTACTCAACACGCAAATTTCAGCGCATTTAATTTCTCTGGCGCCCCTCAAGGTCAGGCACCTAATCAAGCGCCAGGCTTTGCACCTTATCAATTTCCGGTAGCGTGATACTTGAGTTATGAGTGATTTATTAAATTTCCTTCAGGATGCTCAATCACGAGTGGCAGAGACTCAGACCGCAGGTACTGAAGGCCGCTTGATTCGAATGGTCGGTATGACTATTGAGGCGGCAGGATGTACCGCGACCGTGGGTGATCATTGTGTGGTGGTCTCAGGCTCTGGTAAACACGTAGAGGCTGAAGTAGTGGGCTTTGCTGAAGGCCGCTTGTTTCTTATGCCTACGGAGTCGACGGTAGGTTTGAAACCGGGTGATAAAGTGATTCCTTTACCTGGGCAGAGCAATATTCCTGTTGGCTTTGGTTTACTTGGCAGGGTAGTGAATGGTGTAGGACAACCTTTGGATGGTAAAGGTGCTTTGGACTTTAGTGATGAAGTACCTTTGATGGGTGACATTATTAACCCGTTAGCTAGACGTCCCATTCGAGAACCTTTGGATGTAGGCATTAGAGCGATCAATTCGCTTTTAACCGTAGGTAAAGGTCAACGTATTGGTTTGTTTGCGGGCTCGGGTGTAGGTAAAAGTGTTCTTCTTGGCATGATGACCAAGCACACTAAGGCAGACATTATTGTGGTGGGCTTGATCGGTGAGCGGGGACGAGAAGTAAAAGAATTCATTGATGAAATTCTGGGTGAAGAAGGCTTGGCTCGTTCTGTGGTTGTTGCTTCGCCTGCCGATGATTCGCCTCTGATGCGTTTGCGTGCTGCTATGTTAACCACCGCCATTGCCGAGTTTTACCGTGATCAAGGTAAAGATGTGCTCTTACTGATGGATTCTTTGACGCGATATGCGCAGGCCCAACGTGAAATTGCCTTGTCGGTAGGTGAACCTCCGGCGACTAAAGGTTATCCGCCCAGTGTGTTTGCCAAGATTCCCCAGTTGGTTGAAAGAACGGGTAATGGTGACGAAAAAGGGGGGTCGATTACCGCCTTCTATACAGTATTAACCGAGGGTGATGACCAGCAAGATCCGATTGCGGATGCCACGCGAGCGATTCTGGATGGACATATTGTTCTCTCCCGAAGCCTTGCTGAAGAAGGACATTATCCAGCCATTGATGTGGAAGCATCGATCAGTCGGGTTATGCCTCAAGTGGTATCGGATCCGCACCTCAAATCAGCTCAGAGCTTTAAACAGATTTATTCAAGATACCAGCAGAATCGGGACCTAATCACTATTGGTGCTTACGCGCCGGGCAGTGATCCTGAAACTGATTTGGCGATTAAACTACAACCTGCGATGAAAGCGTTTTTGCAACAAAGCATGAAGGAAGCGCATCCACTAGAGCCAAGTATTCATGGCTTAGGCCAATTCAGCGCGGTTGCAAATGCGCAACAAAACGCCGCGCAACAAGGTGGGTCAACACTTCAGGGCGAAGCGGCTCAACAAGCAGGACAGCCTCCACAGCCTGGAGCTCAAGCTCAGAGATCGGTTTAGTTATAGGAATAAATCATGAGTAATGCCGATCGTCTTCAACTGGTTTTGGATCTTGAGAAAAAGAAGAAAGATAAAGCTGCCAGAATGTTGGCTGAAGCGATTGGTAATTTGGATAAAGCCCGCAATTCAATGTCCCAATTAACAGACTATCGATCGGATTATCTTAATGAGGCTCAATCCATTGGTATGAAGGGCGTAAGCGCCTCTGAGTTCAGAAACAGACAGCTGTTGGCCGATCGAATTCTGGGTGCCATCGAGCAGCAAGCTCAGTCTATTGATCTTTACGAGCGTCAACTGGAACAAGTAAGAAAGCATTACGAAAAAATCTATGCCCGCGTTCGTTCCATAGAGCTTCTTATCGAGAAAGCGGAAGCGGAAGAAGCGCATAAGCAGAGCGTTCGTGAACAAAAGATGCTGGATGAGTTTTCGCAAGCCCAACATTTCAGGCGAAAAAATCAGGTAAATTAATAAAGTTATTTTTTAACTAGCCGATAGCCCAATTCAGATATGGCTTACTTTAAAAACAGCTTCTATCGCTGTATCTACCTAGAAAATCAAAGATTTGTTACTAGACTAAGTTAAATTGAGATTGTGATTACGTACTTGGGAGCATTTAGAAATGTCTGATACATGTCAGGTTGATGCAGGAGAGAAACTTCATATTTCTGTGGTTGAAGGTCTGCATGAGCAGCTGGAGACAGCACTCTCAAATCATCAGACAGTATCCCTTGATGTTTCCAAGGTAGTGCAGGTTGATACTGCAAGTTTACAGTTACTTTATGCTTATAAAGTGGCTGCAGAGAAAGCTGGTTTGGGGCTTATTTTGGATAAACCTACTGAATCTGTAACGGTAGGGGCAAAGCTTTTAGGTCTGCAGGGTTTCCTCGATATCAAATGATTTACTCTGAAGGAATTGAGTTAATAATTGATATCGGTTGTACTTGCGAGCGACAGAGTTTCAACTCTGCTCTTTGATAGTTAGGTAATTGATTTTGAAATGTGTGTAAACACAAATTTAAGGAGCTGGATAAATGCCGAAGATTTTAGCTGTAGATGATTCTGCCTCAATGCGTCAAATGGTGACTTTCACTTTGAAAGGTGCTGGTTTTGAGGTTGAAGAAGCGGCAGA
>Ga0181591_10004842_pt1 | contig 11708 bp, 14 predicted proteins | sample 071ome_33_FD_133757 | JGI IMG/M metagenome (GOLD analysis project Ga0181591, IMG submission 133757) | Coastal salt marsh microbial communities from the Groves Creek Marsh, Skidaway Island, Georgia - 071412AT metaG (megahit assembly) | ecosystem: Environmental > Aquatic > Marine > Intertidal...
ACGTTACTACTGAGTGGGAATGAGGCAAAAATTCACCAATATTTCGTTATTAAACAATAACTTGTATTGTATAAGTGTTTCAAAAAAAGTCTAGTAGTTTAGTGTGAAATATAGAGAGCAATTTGTATGAAAGAAGATTTTATTGTTCAAGATTTTAACATACCACCGCATCCGAAAGGAGTGGTTCTGAATGGTAAAACCGTCCGATTAGAACCTTTAAATGTGGAGAAACACTCAGAAGATTTGTTTGAATCAAATTCTTTAGATGTTGAGCGAAAAAATTGGACATACCTTCCTTATGGACCATTCGATACTTTAGGGAGTTATCAAAATTGGCTTGGAGAAGAAGCATCAAAACAAGACCCCACTTTCGTTTCTATTGTTCGAAAATCTGATGATAAAGCAGTGGGAGTAGCGAGCTTCTTAAGAATTAATCAAACTGATGGTTCCATTGAAGTAGGACACATTAACTATTCTCCGTTACTTCAAAGAACACGCGAAGGAACAGAAGCGATGTATTTGATGATGGAGTGGGCATTTGAAAATGGTTATCGACGCTATGAGTGGAAATGTAATGCGTTAAACAAAAAGAGCCGATACGCCGCACAAAGATTAGGATTATCTTATGAAGGTGTGTTCAGACAAATGGCAATAAACAAAGGTAGAAATAGAAATACTGCTTGGTTTGCCGCAATAGATAAAGAGTGGAAATCTCTAAAAGAATGCTTCGTAAAATATCTTAAAGATGAAAACTTCGACGCAAGTGAAAAGCCGATTATTTCACTTTCAGAACTGACAAAACCAATATTATACAAATTGGATAACGATGAGTTTGTTTAAGTGAAAAAATAAGGTTAGGGAGATTCTAACCTCATTTTAGTGTCTCTATTGTTTTTCAATAGTAGCAAACACGCATTAGAGTACGCGAAAACAACTCTAATGTTAGAAACTTGTTAGAAAGTCTGAAAAAGAACTAATAAGAACAATGACTTACAACGTGGGAACTATTGAGTGGGAGTGAGCATGCCGGTCGTCAGTGCCGATACGGCCGGGCATTATGAATGGGGTGATGGCTGTGAAGGTTGGCACCTTGTCAGGTCTGAACGGCTGAGTGTCATTCAGGAGCGCATACCCCCCAACGCCGCTGAAAAACGGCATTATCATGAGAGTGCGGAACAGTTCTTTTACGTTTTGTCCGGTGTTGCGACGATGGAACTTGATGGCGAGATGTTCGCCATTCATCCGCGGCAGGGCATCCATGTAAGAGCGGGCGTGCCGCACCGGATCAGCAACCGGCATCGGTCCGATCTGGTGTTCACCGTCACCTCGACCCCGCCAAGCCACGGTGACAGGGTGGAAATATGAGATGCCGCCCGTTCATGGCTCCGGCATTGCCTTTGGCAGGATATGACCCGTCATGAAGACCACATCATGAAGACAGTCGGAATTCTGGGCGGGATGTCCGCCGCCTCGACGCAGATCTATTACCGGACACTCTGTGACCTGACGCAGGACAGGTTCGGCGGTCTGACCTCGCCAGACCTGCTGATCCGTTCGCTGGATTTCGCGCCGCTTGCGGCCTCTATGAAGGCCGGGGACTGGGCGGCGATCGCACGCAGTCTCAATGCCGAGGCAAGGCGCCTGTGCGATGGCGGGGCGGAGTTGATCCTTCTGGCCTCCAACACAATGCACAAGCTGGCGGATCAGATGATGCAGGGTGTGGATGCCCCGCTGCTGCATATTGCCGATGTGACAGCCAAGGCAGTGGTGGCGCGGGGCTGTGCCAGCCCCGCCTTCATCGCGACAGGCTTCACGATGGAGGAACGCTTCTATCTGGACCGGCTTGAGGGTCAGGGGCTCAGGCCGCTTGTCCCGGACGCCGAGCAGCGCCGGGATATCAACCGGATCATCTTTGACGAGCTCTGCCGCAATGAGGTCGTCCCGGCGAGCCGTGAGCGCTATATCGCGGTTGTACGGAATCTGGCGATGAACGGGGCGGACAGTGTGATCCTCGGCTGTACAGAGGTGTGCCTTCTGCTGGATGAGGCGAACACCGACCTGCCGCTGTTCGACACCACACGGCTGCATTGCGAGGCTGCTTTGGACGCTGCCGCCCTGTAAAATTTGCCGCCGCGACGCGGGTGGCATGTTTCACATGCCAAAAACACAAATTTTTCAATGCCAATTTGCGCTTTGTTAACCCGCGCGGCGTTACCTTTGCCGCGCTGTAGGCCGTTTGGGTCGTACAGTCTGTATCAGAACTGGCAAATGGATGAAATCTGGACATGAAAAAGATCGTAATGCTGTTAACGGGATGTCTGTCCCTTGTCGCCACCACAATCACCTCGGCCGCGGGGGCCGCGCCGCTCTATCCGAATTCGGTGGTCTCGAATGACCATGAATTCATCGCCACCTCGGACGAGAGCGCCTTCGCCTGCCTTGTGTTCGAAGGAAGACGCACCGCCGAAATGCCGGACAAGCGTTCCGACCAGCTGATGGCGAAGAAGACGTTCATCTTCACCGCGCATTATACCGACGGCACATCGGTCGGGCTGTGGGCGCACCCGAAATTCAAGACCGAGGCGAAGGCCCTGGAATCGGTCGCCCCCGCCGCCGAGGTCGTTGGCAAGCTGCCGACCTTCATGCGCAGGACGCTGGATCATGTGGTGATCCACCGGGGCGATGAAACCGCTTTTGGCGAGGGTGAGGGGCATTTCTTTGTGCTCTATTCAGAAAATATCAAGACGCGCATCCGCAATCACGATCTTGAGGAAACCGTCTTCCACGAGTCGGTCCATGCAACGCTGGACAGCAAATATGCCGGCTCGAAGACATGGTTGAAGGCGCAGAAGGCGGATGGTGACTACATCACGAAATACGCGAAACGCCTGCCGAAGAAAGAGGATATGGCGGAATCGGCGCTGTTCGCCTGGACGATGATCATGCATCCCGGCCGCCTGTCGGCCGATGTCGAGGCGCGCGCACGCGAGATCATGCCGAACCGGATGGCTTTCTTTGAAGAGCTGTTCCTTGCCCGCCCGGTGTTCGAGGAGACCAGCCGCAAGCCGGCATGTTGATGCCTGCCTGAATGGCGGTGGAAAGCTGAATGGTGGGCGGTCCTCCGGTGGGGCCGCCTTGGCCCGTCTTGCCGTAGGCCCGTCTTGCCGTAGAAAGGAATGATCGGCTATGTTAATCGATCTCCAGCCACTTTTGCGGCCAGCAGGCCAGCCAAGCCCATGTATCTTCCAGCCTATTTCGAAGACACCGACAGCTATGCCATTGCCGGCCTGATCGCCGCATTTCCGCTAGCAACACTTGTCTGCCTCCATGACGGAGAAATGATCGCAAACCACATCCCGCTGATGATGAATGGCAGGGAGGCACTTGTCGGTCATATCGCGAGGGCGAACACGCTGCATGAGCTGATTGGGGATGGCGCGCGGGTGCTGGCGATCTTCGGTGGCGACGATTCCTACATCTCTCCGAACTGGTACCCGACCAAGCCGGTAACCCGCCGGCATGTGCCAACCTGGAATTACCAGGTTGTCCACATCCGGGGCCGGATCACCTTCTCGCATGCGCGCAAGGACAAGCTTGCCGTCGTCGGCAGGTTGACGAAAACTCATGAACAGGCAGTTTTCGGCGACCGGGCGTGGAAAATGTCCGACGCGCCGCGCGACTATATGGACCAGATGCTGGATAACATCGTGGCGTTCAGCATTGACATTGATAGCATCTCAGCCAAATCCAAACTCAGCCAGAACCGGGATCCGGTGGATTTCGACGGGGTCGTGCGCGAGATGGAGATGACTGGCCGCAAGACCCTGTCAGCCAGCATGAAGCGCCTTCGGGGCGATGCCGACTAGGCCGCTGCAAGCCTGACTGGCCGGGATTTCGAACAAAACCCCCGTGCTTTGGTCCGGCCTCTGGCGACGCGGTGCTTGTGCGCCGGCAGATCTGCTGTCTAGACTGGGCGCCCTTCTGGATTGGGTGCTTGGGGAGGCATGATGATCACTTCGATTGACCATATCGTGATGACGGTGGCGGATCCCGACGCCACGATTGCCTTTTATTGTGACGTTCTCGGCATGGAACTTCAGAGTTTCCAGCCGGCGGATGGCAGCCCGGCGCGGCGGGCGCTGTGTTTCGGCGCCCAGAAGATCAATCTTCATGACGCGGCGTCGCCCTATGTGCCGCATGCCCGCCAGCCGGTGGCAGGCGCCGTCGATCTGTGTTTTCTCAGCGAGATGCCGATTGCCGACTGGCAGGACCGGTTCGCTGACCACGGGATCGAGCTTGAACACGGGCCGGTTGAAAAGACCGGCGCCACCGGTCCGCTCTGGTCTGTCTATGTTCGTGATCCCGATGGAAACCTTGTCGAAATTTCCAATCTCATGCCGGCCGGCGGCAAATCCGCCTGACCGGCACAGCGCGTGTTCCTTGCGTCCTTTGGCACCGGATTTGCCCTCGGTTTTTCGCTGATCCTGGCGATCGGCGCGCAAAACGCCTTTGTCCTGCGCCAGGGATTGATGCGCCGGCATGTGTTGCCGGTGGTGATGTTCTGCGCGGTGGCTGACATGCTGCTGATCGTTGCCGGGGTGGCCGGCGTGTCGCTGCTGATTGCCGATCTGGCGTCACGACATGCGCCGGTGCTGTTTGGACTTGCCGCGATCTGGCTTGCCGGCTACGGGGCGTTGCGGGTGCGCAGCGCTGTCATGGCAAACGGCACCATCAGTGATGATGACGGGGTGTCCGGACAGCTGTTTGCGACGCTTGTCACGGTCGCCGTTCTGACCTTCGGCAATCCGCATGTCTATCTTGATACGGTGGTGCTGATCGGCACGGTGTCGCTGCAGTTTCACGGGGCTGACAGGATTGCCTATGGCGCCGGCGCCGCCACGGCAAGCTTCGTCTTCTTCTTCAGCCTCGGTTTCGGTGCAAGGCTGCTGGCCCCGCAGATGAAACGCCCACACGCTTGGCGAATCCTCGATGCGGTGATCGCGCTGGTGATGTTCGGGCTTGCCATCGGGATGGCGCGCGCCGGCGGCTGGCTTGGCGGGTGACCTTGCATTGCCGCCCCGGCATTGCATCCGGAAATCCGGCATTGCATCCGGCATTACATGTCGTCGAGATCCTCGGCAAGGATGCTGATCTGGACATGGAAGCAGACCTCGCCATCCTCGTCATCCTGGAATACAACACCGATGAATTCATCTTCCAGCATCAGGTCGGCTGAATCATCCTTGTTCTCGCGCCTGGCGAGTGACAGCCGCTTGTTACCGAAGCGCTGGCGCAGATAGCTTTGCACCCGGGCGGTATCGCTTGCATTCATGGCCGGTCTCACTTTCCCTTGTCCGATATCGGCTCCGTCCCGATAACGGTTTTGTTCTATCGCATGGATGCGGGGCTGTCCATGACCTGACACCATCAGCCTAGCCATAGCGGGCAATCTGGCCGCCACCATGGCGTGGCCAGGCCGGCCGTGTCGCCACATCACGCGAATCGCATGATTTGCAGCGCATGCGCCCGCCAAGCTCGGGGACCGGAAACATCGGTCCCAGCCGCGCCATCAGCGGCGCCGTGTCCAGCTCGGCATTGTGACCACAACGGTGGCACCAGCAGAACACCCGCAGCCCTTCATTCGTCAGATCCCCCAATGTCGCCGGGTTTGCCGGTTCATGACGTGCAGTCTGCCGGCGCTTGAATGCTCCCATGAGCGTATCCTCTCATCGATCACCATCACGCCAGCAGGGGTGGCGGCGATTCAAATGTTCATGATTTGTTCTAATTTAGTGATATCTGATTGAGCGGGAGACGACAAGACCGGAATCAGGCGGCATCTGTCGGCAGTGCGCGCGTCAGCCGCTGATCAGGCGTGGCAGCTTGTTGAAATGGCCAATCACCTCGGCAACCGAGTTTGAGCGGCAGAGGACACGGTTGCGGTCGCGCAGAAGGAACTGCGCCTTTTCCCTGGGATGGCGCTGTTTTTTCTCGATCACAAAGAGCGGTGTTTCATGGGTGTGGCGGAAGATCGAGAACAGGGCGGCGCCATTCAGATGGTCCAGCGCGTAGTCACGCCATTCGCCGGCCGCGACGCGCGCGCTGTAGGCGGCAAGTATCTGACCGAGTTCGGTTCTCGAGAAATAAAGTTGACGGCGAAGTTTTTTCGGAACGGACACGCGTGACACGTCAGACTTTCACCCGCTTTTCTGTTGGATGTTCTGCGACTTGTCGCTATGTTGAGGCACCTTGGCACTGGCTGTCAACCGGGGCCCTTGTCGGACAGGGGACCGGACAGGATGGCGGGGACAGGGTTCGTCCTGTTTTACAGGCGTCTGCAATCTCCAACCGGGGATGTTCCGACCGGTTTGGATCGGTAACAGGTTTTCTGCGAATGGCTGATATTTTTGATGAAATTGACGAGGATCTTAAGCGCGACCGCACACAGGCGCTCTGGACCAGATATGGGAAATATGTGATTGCCGCCGCCGCCGCTGTGGTGCTTGGCGTTGGCGCCTCGCAGGGCTTTTCCGCCTGGACGCGCTCGCAGGCCGAGACCGCCGCAAATCTGTATCAGCAATCCCTTGCCGCGGATGACACGGTGGCGGCGCTCGAGCAGAATATCGGTCAGTTGACGGATGGCTATGCGCTTCTTGGTCGATTCCAGATTGCTGCCGGCCTCGCTGAAGCTGGCGATGCCGCCGGCGCCGAGGCGGGCTATCTTGGTATCGCCGAGGATACGTCCGTCGAGGATCTGTACCGGGATGCCGCATTGCTGCTGTCGGTGATGAATGCCCCTGACAGCCAGCCTGTCGGTGACCTTCAGGACCGTATCGCGCCGCTTGCCGATGGTGCCGGCCCATGGAAGGCAATGGCGCTGGAGCTGAGTGCCGCGCTTGACCTGAAAGATGGCAAAACCGACGCCGCCCTGTCGAAACTGGAAATGATTGTCGAACTTGCCGAGGTGTCCCCCGACCTTCGCCAGCGCGCGGCGCAACTTGTCGCCATCCTGAAGTCCTGACCGCAAATCACTCATGACAGAACCGCCAATGACCCTGCACCCGCAACATCACATTGTGCCCGAGACCCGGGCCGGACGCAGCGCCGGCCTGCCGTATCGGCTGCGCCATGGTCTCGTCCTGATGGGATGTGCGCTGACGCTTGGTCTGGCAGCCTGCAGCCCGCCTGAGCCCATCCTGAAGGGTGCGCGCATCTCGGTGTTGCCGGAGGTGCAGCTTGAAGCCGTCGATGAAGAGGCGAGGGCCGAAGGGGCGGGTTTGCCGGCCATCGTGAATATCAATGCGGCACCGATGCCGGGGCTGTCGGCCGGACATGCCGGCGGCAACCCGCGTCTGGAAGCGCCGCTGAATGAAGCATGGCGTGCCAGCATCGGTGGCATGGGAAGCGAGCTTACCGAACTCGCGCAGCCGGTTGTCGGCGATGGCCGTGTCTATACCGTCGCGCCAAACGGTATCGTCGCCGCGTTTGATGTGCGGGATGGTGGCCAGATCTGGTCAGTCCGGATCGAGGATATCGATGATGACCCGTTGCCCGGCATTGCCGGCGGGCTTGCGCTGTCGCGCGAGGGGCTTGTCGTGCATGCCGGGGGACGCCGGCTGGCGCTGCTGAACCCCTCTGACGGGTCGGTTCTATGGGGTATCGAGACCGACATACCCTTCCGCGGCAGTCCGACAATCATCAATTCCGACCGCGTTGCCGTCACCGATTTTGACGGCAACATGGTTGTGATGACGCTGGTGTCGGGTGAGCGTGTCTGGCAGCATTTCGGCATTGCCAGCAACACTGTGATCTTCGGCGCGCCGGCCCCGGCCTTTGCCAATGACGAGATCGTTCTTGCCGGCGCGGCTGGCGAGGTGTCCTATTTCGATGCCAGTTCCGGCGAGTTGTTGTGGACAGACTCGGTCGCCTCATTGTTGCCGCGCACACCGATCCAGGGTCTTGGTGATGTCCGCGCCACCCCGGTGCATGATGGCGGTCTTATTTTTGTGATCAGCCAGTCCGGCCGCTTTGTCGCCTATAGTGCCCGTAACGGCCTGCCGGTCTGGGAGCGCGCCATCGGCGGGATCGAGATGCCATGGGTGGCCGGTGAGACTGTTTTCGTTCTGTCGATTGACGGGCGGCTCCATGCGTTGCGGCGCGCCGATGGCGCGGTGCGCTGGATTGCCGAACTTGACGGTGCGGTGCCGCTTGACATTGTGGTGACGAAAACGCCGCCCCGCTATGTCGGGCCGATAGTGGCTGGCGGTCAGGTATATGTCGTGTCGCGCACCGGTGCCGTGCAGGCGTTCGATGCGAATACCGGCGCAGCCGGTGCTGTCTTTTCCACCGGCCAGGACATTCTGACGCCGCCGCAGGTGGCAGGTGGCCGGATGTTTCTTCTCGGGCGCAGCGGTGCGCGGATCGCCGTCGAATAGGCGTGACGGCGCCGATTGCCGCTGACGGCCCGCTGCGCGGCGCTCTTTTCGCCATGGGTCACTCTCTATGTCTGTAACGATCGCCATCGTGGGCCGCCCGAATGGCGGCAAATCGACCCTGTTCAACAGGCTGGTTGGCAGGCAGCATGCCATCGTCGATGACCAGCCGGGCGTGACCCGTGACCGGCGCGAGGGCGATGCCAGACTGGCCGGGCTGGAATTTCGGGTGATCGACACGGCCGGGCTCGAGGAGGCGGCAACCGGCAGCCTCGAGGACCGCATGCGCCAGCAGACCGAACGCGCGATCGAGCTTGCCGACGTAACCATGATGGTCATCGATGCCCGCGCCGGTGTCACGCCGGCCGACAAGTTCTTCGCCGACCAGATCCGGCGTTCCGGCGCACAGGTGATCCTTCTTGCAAACAAATGCGAGGGAAAGGCCGGCGCTGCCGGGCTTGCCGAGGCCTGGGAACTTGGGCTTGGCGGGCCGGTGCCGATCTCGGCGGCGCATGGCGAGGGTCTTGTCGACCTGCATGACGCCATCATCGAGGGGGCGCAGGCGGCCGGCATCAATATGTTGGCCGATGACCATGATGACGAATTCACCGATGCAGATGCCGCGGACGAACCACCGCTGGATGAAGATGGCAATCCGGTCGAGATCTGGCAGGACCCGCAGGCCGACCAGCCGATGCGGATCGCCGTTGTCGGCCGCCCGAACATGGGCAAGTCGACGCTGATCAACAGGCTGCTTGGCGAGGACAGACTGCTGACCGGGCCGGAGGCCGGGATCACCCGCGATTCAATCGAACTTCCCTTCACCTGGAAGGGGCGGTCCTACCGGCTGGTTGACACGGCCGGCATGCGGCGCCGCGCCCGCATCAGCGACAAGGTCGAAAAGCTGATGGTCGATGACGCGCTGCGCTCCATCCAGTTCGCGCATCTGTGCCTGTTGCTGATTGACGCCACCGAAGAACTTCACAAGCAGGATCTGGCGATTGCGCGGCTGATCGCCGAGGAGGGGCGCGGCCTCGTCATAGGTGCCAATAAATGGGATGTGGTGCGCGACCGCCAGGCCGCCACGACACGCATTGATGACCGGCTGGAAACGTCGCTGGCGCAGCTGCGGGGCGTGCCGGTGATCCACATGTCGGGGCTTCATGGGCGCGGGTTTGACCGGATGATGGCCGCCGCCGACGAGATGTACGGGCTGTGGAATACGCGGATTGCCACCGGCCGGCTGAATCGCTGGCTCGAAGGCATGCTCGAGGCGCACCCGCCGCCGCTTGTCGATGGCCGCCGGCTGCGCATCCGCTACATGACGCAGATCAAGACCCGGCCGCCGACCTTCGCGCTGTTTGTCAGCCGGCCGGCATCCTTGCCGGAAAGCTATCTTCGCTATCTGACCACCGGTCTGCGGACTGATTTCGGCCTGTGGGGCATTCCGGTGCGAATGGTGATGCGCAAGGGTGACAACCCCTATGCGCACAAGGCACGCCGCCGCTGACGCCGGTCAGGCCGCCACCCGCGCGGTCTCGGCAAGGAACCGGCCGAGTGCCCCGATCTGCCCGCGAAGCGTTGCCGCGCGCACCGGGTCGAGGCGGGCCGGGCCATCCATGTAAAGCGCCCGGTTGAGCTCGATCTGCACCGTCTGCCGTGGCCCCCGGCTATCGCCATAGGCACGGGTGATGAAGCCGCCGGCATAGGGGTGGTTCCAGCTGACCGACAGGCCGCAATCCTGCAGAAAACGGGTCAGCGCGCTGGCCGTGGCGCTGTCGAGCGTGCTGCCATGGGCATCGCCGCAGATGATATCGGGTAGCCGGTTGTTCAGCCGGTCATAGGCCGGCATTGAATGCAGGTCGACAAGCAGTCCGGCGCCGTGCCATGCGACCGCGCTGTCAAGCAGCCTGGTCAGCATCTCATGATAGGGACGGTACACGAATTCGAGCCGTGCCGACACCTCGGTGGAGGGAAGAGCTTTCGTGTAGATCGGTTTGCGGCCAGCGGTCAGCTTCGGGATCAGCCCATAACCGGCGCGCACATGATGGCATGGCGGTGCCGCCGCCACATCACCGGCAAACATTGTTCGGTCGAGCGCCGTTTCCGCCCGGTTCACATCGAGATAGGCGCGCGCCACCCGGTTGATCACTGTCGGGATGCCGGTGGCGATCAATTCCGGCAACAGGCAGTCGACACCGAAATCCTCCAGCCCCCGCAGCGCCTCGACAGGTTGCGTGGCACAATCCATCATACTGGCCGGATAGGTGCGCCCGGCATGCGGGCAGGATACGACCACCGGTGAGGCCGCGCCGGCGGCATAGATGTCGAAGGAGGCGTAGTCGGGGTCGGCGATCATCGTCTCGGAGATGATGACCGGAGGCAGCGCGGCATCGGGTCTGGACCCGGCGTTCGGCGCTGCCGGCGTGGCCCGCAGTGACGGCGCGGGCGTTTCGGGTGCTTCAACGGGCAGTGGTTCGGTCACAAAACTCTCACTCATGACGATCACCCTATCATGCTTTTGGCGCGCCTCCGAGTCGCTTTGAGCGGTGTGGCAAAGAGGTCGCGGCAAAAAGGGGGGGCGTGGAAAAAGGGCTTGCGGAACGGCCGCTCTTGGTGCATCACTACAGCCCTTGGCGGCCGCAGTGCGGCCCTGCCAGCCCGCGGCCGACCCGTCCGACACTTTGCCGGGCCCGGCCACCCACCGCCGCGGCGGGCGCCGGCCTCTTGTGGCTGGCAGGGCCGCATCTCCGTGGAGTATGAAACGGGGCGGATGAAATGGGGCGTGTAGCTCAGCGGGAGAGCACTACGTTGACATCGTAGGGGTCACAGGTTCAATCCCTGTCACGCCCACCATTTCACCCTAGCAATATCAATGGCTTAGCAAGTGTGGTCGTGGTGATCATGCCTCTGCATCGACGTTTGTCACACTGGTGTCACACGGAAGTTTTTCTGCGTGGCTTCGAAAGGCATCGACCAATGGCCTCCATCAGGAAACGCAAAGACAAATACCAAGCACAAGTCCGCATCAATGGGCAAAGCACTTCAAAGACCTTCACAAGCCTTGCCAATGCAAAATCCTGGGCAAGACGCCTGGAGACGAAGGCTGAGGCATCCAGCATATCAAAAAAGAAATACCAACCGGCAAACTTCGCCGAGGTTCTCGAGGTCTACCTTCAAAAAGTCACGCCCCTCAAAAGAAACACCTCAGTGGAGCCGATCATCATCAGGCAGCTGATGAGGTCTGATTGGGCTCAAAAGCCTCTCACGGGTCTG
>Ga0181591_10004860_pt1 | contig 11688 bp, 11 predicted proteins | sample 071ome_33_FD_133757 | JGI IMG/M metagenome (GOLD analysis project Ga0181591, IMG submission 133757) | Coastal salt marsh microbial communities from the Groves Creek Marsh, Skidaway Island, Georgia - 071412AT metaG (megahit assembly) | ecosystem: Environmental > Aquatic > Marine > Intertidal...
TCTAATATCAAAAAAAGATCTAAATCAGATTTTAAATTCTGATTTCTAAAAGCAAAACTATTACAAATAGCTATTTGCTTAATCCCAGGAATAAAAGATAATATCTTTAGCGTTCTTTTTAAAGTAAGATAAAGTCTTTCTTCAGAAAAGGTATTAATCATTTTTAAATCTTCAAAACAATCAAAATATAAAAATTTATCATTGGAAATTAAATTCTTAGTTTTCTTTAAGGATTGTAATTCATTCTGACTAAAATCAGTTACATAGGCGTATCTTCCTGATAAGTTTAAAAACAAAATAAAATTCAATAAATATTCTTTCATGTATTTATTTTAACAAATCTAAAATTAATACCAAATCGAGATGACAATTTTTTAAAAAAAAATTATAATTTAAAAAAAAAGAATGCAAAACACATTAAAAAATCTACCAGATAGTCCAGGTGTATATAGATTCATAGATAAAAACAATGAGATAATCTATATAGGAAAAGCTAAAAACTTAAAAAAAAGAGTAAAAAGCTATTTTAATCCAAAAATAAAACAAAGCAGAAAAAATCAAGTAATGATAAAGAAAATTGTCGATGTTAAATATTCAGTAGTATCAAGCGACCTTGAAAGTTATTTACTTGAGACCAACCTAATTAAAGAACATAAACCAAAATACAACATCTTAATGAAAGATGATAAAAATTTTGCATATTTGAGAATCACAAGCAACGAAGAATTTCCAAAACTTTTTTTAGAACGAAAAATAACTGATAAAAAATCTAAATACATTGGACCAAAAACCACAACCCAAAGCTTTAAAAGAGCTTTTGAAATACTTAATAAAATTTTCTTTAAATACGATTGCCAAATCGGATACGAAACAATCAAACAAGGAAAAATAAGTGAAAACCAAAAACAAAAACCAATTTGTTTAATAAAACAATTAGACAAAAGTCACACACCATGTATTTGCGATCTAAACAAAGAAGAATATCAAAAGATGATTCAAATTATCATTGATTTTTTTAATGGAAAGAATATTCAAATTAAAGATATTTTGGAAAAACAAATGCGAGAATATGCACAAAACAAACAATTCGAACTTGCAGCAAATTATAGAGACAAAATGCTTACACTTGAAAAAATTATAGAAAGACAAAAAGTAATCTCAACTAACGTGCAAGAAAATATTGATATTATAAATTTTTATTCAATCAGCGAAGAATTTTATTTTTCAATTCTTCAAATTAGAGAAGGTAAAATAATTGAAATAAAGAACATCTTAGTAACAAATAACCTCGAAGAGGAAGATATTTACATCCTTAAACAGTTTTTAATACAATATTACACTCAAACATCAGATTACCCCAAAAACATACTTACAAGCCACAATTTAGATCAAGAATTCATAAACAACTTTAACAACATTTGTGATACAAAAATAAAGTTCGAAACAGCAAAAATAGGGGACAAAGCAAAATTAATTGATTTAGCATTAAAGAATGCAAAAGTATACGCGCAAAAAAATTCAATCAAATGGATGCAAAAAGAAAAAAACAATGTTTTAGAAGAAATGAAAAATCTTTTAAATCTTAGTAAGATCCCAAAAAGAATAGAGTGCTACGATATTTCACATTTAGCGGGAACTCACACAAAAGCATCAATGGTGGTATTTGAAAACGCCATGCCACTTAAAAGTGATTATCGATATTTCAATATTAAAAGTTTAAACAAAGGAGAAATCGACGACTTTAAATCAATGCAAGAAGCAGTCAAAAGACGTTTGAAATACATAAGTCAGCTAAAAAAAGATCATAAATTAATAAAAAATAAAAACATAGTAAAACTCAAAAAAGACAAAATTTTATTAGCTGAATTTGAATTTCAAGAATTAGATAAATATATCGAGCTAAATAACATAAACAGAAAAGAAGATTTTAAAATAGATTCAATAATTCTAAAAAAAGCATGTGAAAAATTCAAAAAATTTCATAAAATTTATCTAAATCCAAATATTTCATTGGATCCAGAAGTAAGAATGGAAACTGGATTTAAAGAAATTAAAAATTCTCAATACAAGTATGCTTTAAATCTTAAACAAAAAGATGATGATTCATTTTACAAAAAACCAGATCTAATTATCATAGATGGTGGTAAAGGACAATTATCAAGCGCACAAAAAGGTATGAACGAATGTAATCTTAAGTTAGACATGATAAGCATTGCCAAAAAATTTGAAACAATCCACTTACCAAACAAAGAAAAGTTCAACCTTCAAAGTAATGATCAAATACTAAAGTTAGTTCAACAGTTAAGAGACGAAGCCCATCGATTTGCAATTACTCAAAACAGAAAAGCAAGACTAAGAGAAATAAAATAATAAAAAAAAGAGCTGTTTTAGCTCTTTTTAATTACATTGAGTAAGTATTATAACCATAGGTATTTCCATAATATGGAGCGTAGTACTTTACTTTTTTATACTCTTTAATTCTAGTTTGATTCACAACTTGATAAAAACAATTTTCATCTGATTGCTCTTCAGAATATTCATAGTAAAAGCCATTATTTATACAAAAATATCTTGTATAAGGAACTTGCTCGTAAACTGGTACATATCTTTCATAAGATCTAGTTTGCATTGGTCTATTATAAACATTGTTATTAAAATATCCATAACCATAATACATTGGAGTATTATAAGCAGGATAGTTATTTACATTTGTGTCTTGCACAACAGGTAAGGCATAACTCACTGGTACAACAAGCATTAATGCTAATGTTAGTAATAATTTTTTCATATTTTTTAAATTAGAAGAAACCAAAATAACACAAACTTTAAGCTGTGTCAATCTTAATGGTACCGAAGGAGGGAATCGAACCCTCACCTAGCAACCTAGACGGGTTTTTGAGACCCGCGCGTCTACCAATTCCGCCACTTCGGCAAGTACTATTCAAATTTACATTTTTTTTTACTATAATTCAAGTACTTTTAAACATGAAAATGATAATTAAGACAGTTCTTAGCATAGGAATATTTTTGTTAACCTACTTAAATGGCATTTATAATCCCAAATCAATAATAATTGCATCAACATTAATAGCTTTTTTATCGCTTAAAAGTATTTTCAATCAAAAAATTCCCGCTTTAGAAATATTAACAATAAACATATATCTAGTATTAACGTTATTTTTAAGCACATATTCAAATTTAGGCATGAATGAAATATTGCTTTTAATAACAAGTTTTACAGCAATTACATTAAAAGACTTTTTTTATGAAAATAAAGAATTTATAGCAAAATTATTAATATTTTTATGCTCAGTCCAGCTAATAATGAGCATCAATCAAGTGTTTAATTTAGAAATAACAAGAAGCTACGGTTTTTTTGTTGATAGTTTTAATTCAAAAATTTACTTCCCAAACGCATTTGCGCTTTTCAACCTAATTACGTTAGGTTTTGCAACTTTCTTAAATAAAAATTTCCAAAAATTGATTCTAACTATTAGCTATCTAAATATTTACCTATCCCAATCGCGAGGAGCCTTAATTGCATACTTTATAATACTAACTGGACATCTAATTATTTACTTAAAAAGTAAAAAAAATTTAAAAAATACATTAATCAACATCTCACTAATTATAGGAGTAATTTTAACTACAAGCTTTACTAGCTTATTACTAGAAAAAGATAAAATAGATTTAAGCTTTTCAGGTACAAGCAAACTTACAAGTATAAATGAAAGACTAGAAACTTTTTCATATGGGGTAAATGAAATATTAAAAAGTCCACTAAAGATTAATGGAAGCAATTCATACATAGAATTTTCAAAAAAATATCAACAAAGATGGCTGGCAAATGCCCCCCACCCACATAACTTTTTTGTGAAATATTGGTCAGAATTAGGGGGAATATTTATAATACTCTTTGGAATTTTTGCAGTAAACATATTAGGAAATCTAAGTTTTAAACCAAATAATGAAAAATTTTTAGAATCAATAAGTATTCTAGCTATTATTTTTCATAATAGTATAGATTACAATTTAAATTTCACAATAAACATAATTTTATTTTTTATAATGCTAAGTTTTAACTACAGGGGACTTACAAGAAACTCTAAAAGCACATTAAATAATTTCTTAACTGTAAACTTATCTATTTTAATAATTATAACAGGGTTATATTTACACAATTATCAAAAATACAGAGTTTTAAGAGACAACATTAACCAAAACAACCAATATATAAACTTTAACTTTGAAAATTCAATATTAATGCAATTACAAAAAGCAAATTCACGAAAAGGAATAATACCTAAACTTAATTTGGAATATTTTATAGAAAATAGTCAAAATTTAAATCTAAATAACTTTGAACTAGCAAAATATTTTTCAGATAAAGATTTGAATAAAAGTCAAAATTTTATAAATAAAGCTATCACGTTAAACCCAAGAAACAATTGGGACTTCTATAAATTTGTAATTGAAAACAATTTGCAAACTAATATAGACATTAAAGGAGAACTAGAAAATTACCTAGAACTTGCACAAAATAATATCCATTATACAAGTAACTCGAAAAACATAGACACAGCAATTGAAGTTTGTAAACTTATACAAGCAAACAATTGCGAACTACTTGAAAACGCCAAAGATAAATTTAAGAAGTAAATTTTAAAAAATTATAAGCAGAAATCAAGTAAGATTTTTGATTATCATAAGAAAAAAGTTTTAAAGCAGATTCAAAGTCACACCATAAAAATTCTGTATGTTCATGAGACAAAATAACCTCACCTGAAACATACTCAGCCAAAAAGAGCTCAACAAATTTGTGTACATTTTGCTTAGGAATTATGTAGTCAATTGCAACAGAAAAGTTATCAATAATTTTTAAGTCAGATAAATTAGTTTCTTCAAATGTTTCTCGTTTAGCAGTATCTAATTTACTTTTATCTCCAACATCCTTATGACCTTTAGGAAAATCAAAATGTCCGTTGGAACTTTTAATTAATAAAAATTCTAAATTATTATCTTGTTTTTTTCGAAAAACAATAAAACCATAGCAAAAGGATTTTTTCATTATACTAATTTATATCCAATACAGTTTACTGTCTTAATGTAAGTCTAGTCAAATCCATTATTAATTTTCTTTCTTAAAGATGACATGTGGACTTCTAAAGTGTTTGTTTTAACTATATAATTAATATCCCACAAAGCTTTGTAAAAAAATTCTTTTGTTAAAACTTTATTTGGAAACCTTAAAAAAAGAGATAAAATTTCAAATTCTTTTTTACGTAATTTTAAAATTTTATTATTTCGACTAACAGTTCTATTTTTAGTATTGATTTTTAGATCTTGAAACATCAATGATTCTAAAGTTGATAAAATCTTCAATATAGCTTGATCTAGCAACTCAACAGAAATTGGATAAGAAAAATAAGCAACTGCACCAGCGCTTCTTGAATTCTTTTTATTTTTTTGACTAGGTGAAGGGTCCAAGACTAAAACAGGCTTAGCACAAACTAAAAGAGCCAACAAAATTGGAATAAAATCAATGTTAGAATGTTTTGGAAGAAATAATAAAGCGATATCAAATTTAAAACTTGATAAATTAAGTAAATCAAGTGAAATAATTTGCTTAACAAAAAATGAAAATTTACTGAAAACTAAATAATTAATAATATTAGATGAAATAAAATCAAAATATAAAACCAAGATACTTGTCATAAAATAATTATATTAAAACAAAAAAAATTTAAACACGAAAAATAAACACTGTCAAAAATAAAGCTTACACCAAAAACAACAAATGGCTTTAAATAGGGAAATAAAAGAAAAAAGAAGTGTTGATAGTAAATATCAACACTAATAATTAATCGGTCAAGATATCATATACAGCTTTTATGGCATGGCGCGCATACGGCTTTTTATCAGAGGAACGATACAAGGCTTGTTCATAATTTTTTACAGTTAAAATACCAATACCCATTGGCATCAAATTATCTGTAGATAAACGTAGTAAATGATCATGTGCACAATTTTGAATAATGTGATTATGATAAGTTTCACCCTCAACAACACAACCCAAAACTACAATTCCATCAAAACCACCTTGTTTAATGATTTTAGCCGCCATAAAAGGTGCTTCAAGAGAACCAGGAATTTTAAAATAATCTAAGTTAAGATTTTTTTCAGTTGCAAAATCTTCAACCTGTCTTTTTTGGCCAGTCCAAACATCTTGATAGTAATCAGAATAAATAACAGCTATTTTCATATTATTTTTTATTTAAATATTTCTTTAAAAAACCAACTATTATTCTAGCGGTTTTATCAAATTCTAAATTTACAAAATCACCAATATTTAATTTAGATAAATTGGTTAATTTTAAAGTCTCAGGAATTAAACAAACAGAAAACTTATCATCGAAAACATCTACAATCGTCAAACATACTCCATTTAAAACTACGTAATTTTTTTCCTGTAAGTAGGGGGCAACAAAAGAATTATTTTCGAAAAAGAATTTTTCACCTTCATTACCTAAGAATTTAACCTTAGTATCAACGTGTCCTGTAACTTCTGAGCCATGGTTTTCATCTCCTATTTTTAAACTAGATTCTAGATTTAAAGGAATTTGTTTTTCAAAATAATCTTTAATGTTAGTTATCTCTATAGTTTCAATTAGCAAATCAAAAAATATAGAAAACTCATTAAATTTCGTTACCGTAAGGCATACTCCGTTGATCATAATGGAATCTCCTGTTTGTGGAGTAAGACCTGGGTTTGAGATTTCAAGTTCAAAATAATCATTTCTTTTTTTAAGGTTTCTAATTTCAACTAAATTTCGTATAATACCAGAGAACATAAATTTTATTTATAATTTATATTTGTAACTTATCCTATGAATCGATTTAAAGCAATTTTTTTAATATCTATCTTAGTACTAACTCTTACTGGATGCAGAAAAAAACCTCTTCAACCAGTTGATAACACACCTGTAACACTCACTTACTACAAATTATACGAACCTGAAGAAAACATCAGACCAAGCTTTATGGCCTTTCAAAAAAGATTTCCAAATGTAACTATCAACTACAAAACATTTAATGACTATGATCAATACATGGAAACCATTTTAAATGAAATGTCAGAAGGAGGTGGACCAGATATCTTTTCCGTACCAAATAGCTGGGTTGCTCAAAATCATAAAAAATTACAACCAGCACCGGTAGCAGATTTTAAAGCCGAAGATTTTGAAAATATTTTTGTTGGATTTACATTTGATGACAACGTTCTAAAAGATAAAGAAGAAAATGAATACATTTACGGGGTACCATTAAGCACAGATGTATTAGGTTTAATTTACAACAAAGAGCATTTTGAAACTTCAATACCGCAAAGAGGGAAGCCCGCAAATAATTGGCAACAATTACAAACTGATAATAGAATATTAACATTTAAAGACCAACAAGGAGAATTCTTAAGAACAGGAATTCAACTTGGAAACCCAGAGTACACAAGCTTTGACTCTGATGTATTTTACTTAAAGTTACTACAAAATGATGTAAATTTTTATAAAAACAATTTACAACTAAATTTTCAAGGTGATGTTAAAAGCTCTAATGTCCTTACATACATAACTAGTTTTGCAGATAGTAATAGCATTAATTACTCAACGCCAGTATACAAGCAAGCAAATACGCCAGAACTAAAAGAAATCGAAAGTTTTTTAAGAGGAAAAACATCAATGATCATCGGATACAATTACACATATCAAAATCTTTTTAAACAAATTCAACTACTAAAGAGAAATGGAATTGAAACAATAGATGCTTCAAATATAAGAATCCAAGCTATACCTCAAGAAACAATTTCTGAAAACAAAAAAGCATTTGCAAATTATTTTACAGAAGTAGTAAACCATAATACAAAGCAAGCAAATTATTCATGGAGACTACTGGCAGAAATGATCCAAACACCAAACCTTAGAAATTATTACGAAAAAAGTTTTAAACCAAGCTCAAGGAGAGATTTATTAGCTGAACAATTAAATAATAGAGTATTTAGTGATTACGTATCACAATTAGGATATGCACAAACACTTAGATTCCCTGACAAAACTAAAGTAGACGAAATTATCAATCAAATGATCACACAATCAATAGGAGAAACCAACAATAGACCAAACATTACAAGCGCGGCAAGCAAAATCAATCAGCTAATCCCTCAAGGTGGAGTTACCCCAAAAGTTCCAAACATTATGCCAAAGAAGTAAAAATTTAAGTTTTTACATAGCTGGAGTTTTAATTTGCATGAATATATTTGCTATTACAAAAACTCCAGATTTTTTTATATCTAAATTCAATTTATTTCAAAGTCAGAAAATTTACTTATTTGAAATTTTTCTAAGCCTGGGGTTATTTTTAAATTTAATTTTAAAACCACAATTTTTTGGAAAACTAAAATATCACTACATTTATATTATAATTGGATTTAATCCCTTTATATCACCCTTACAAAAAATACTATTAATTGGAATTGTTTTGTTTTCTAAAAGTCAAAATTCAAATCTAGTCTTCAGGGGGATAAAACACGGAATATTTCTAAACTTAATCCCAGCAATTTATCAAATATTATTTCAAAAAAGCATAGGACTTTTTAAATTTGGAGAATCAAAACTTAATGTAAATGCAAGTCAAATAGCCAAGATAAACTTACTAAACTTTGAATATATAAGAAGCTATGGTTTATTAGCACATCCAAATATCTTAGCATTCTTAAGCACTATAAACCCAAAAATAAACGTTTCAATTAAAAATTTTATAAACCTTATAACCTTCTCGGGATCAAATACAATAGCTCTTTACCTTAAAAAATTTACAAAAAAAAGTTTTCTAAATCTAACCTTAGCAATCTTAATAATTATAATTGCAATCAAAGGTGAGAATTCCATCTCATCAAGAGTAAAAGAAATTACACAAGCAAATAGCCATCAAAATTTCCAACCAATTCATAATATTTTTATTGAGTGCTTTGCAAATAAAAACTATGGACTTTTATACGGCTTAATCATGTTATTAAAAGAGAAATTTTCAAAGATATATTTTATAATTCCAATAATGTTATTAGATCATTTTATAATATCCTCATATGCTTGTTTCACAGTTTTTATAATTTATACAAGCATAAATTCCTCAAAGGTTTAAACTTATAACTAAAGAGAAAATTACTAATTCAAATCTTGCAAAACAGATGATCGATAAGCAAGAATTGTTCTTTCAACTAAACAAGAAGCTAAACCAGTATAATTTAAAGGATTTAAACTAATTAATTCATTCCTATCTATTTCAGCTAAATTCAACGAATCAATAAAACTTAAGAAAGAACTACGATTTAGCTCTTTTCCTCTAGAGAAATCTTTAAGTAATTCGTAAGAATTTTCTATATCTAAGGTTTTAAGATAAGTTTGAACAGCTTCTAAAACTACATTATAAACTCCGTCTAAATCAGAACAAACAACTGCGGAATTAACCTCTAACCTATTAAATTCGTCTAAAAGATGACTTACAGTCAAATAACTGTGTCCAATCGCAACACCAAAAGCACGTTGAGCCTCATGATCAGACAAATCTCTTTGAAATCTTGAATGTTGTAACTTATTCATGAACCCAAAAATTTTAGCATTAGCCTCACGACTTGAAGCTTCAGCAACCTCTAGTCTCCAAGGATTAATTTTATGAGGCATAACAGATGATCCAACCTCTCCCTTTACATTTTGCTGAACAAAATAACCCTTAGACAAATAAAGCCACATATTAACAGAAAAATCATAAAGAATATTATTAATTGAAGCCATTGATGAAAATAGCTTTACATATCCATCATGAGATTCAATTTGCGTTGTCATTAAATTAGGCTCAAAACCAGAACTTAAAATAAAACTTGAACTAAATTCAATCCAATCAATACTTGAATCAATAAAATTAAAGGTATTAAAATTACCAACTGCACCATTTAACTTAGCAGGAAGCTTGAAAGAATATAAAAATTCAAATTCTTTTTGAATCCTAAACAAATAATTTGCAAATTCCTTTCCAAAGGTGGTTGGGGAGGCATCCATACCATGAGTTTTAGAAAGCATAGCTAAATCCTTATAATTTAATGACAAGCTAGCTAAAAGATCACAAAATTCTTTTAATTTAGGAAAATAAAATTTTTGTAAACTATCAACAATCATAAAATTATAAGCAAAATTATTACAATCCTCTGAGGTAATCGCAAAATGCACATATTCTTTAACATCTTCAAGAGAAGAACCAATCAATTTGTCTTTTAAAAAATATTCACAAGCTTTTACATCATGATTCAAAGCAGATCTACCATTATAACCAAATCTATCAATTTGATTTACAATTTGAGCATCATCAATTGTAAAATCAAGGTAAATAGATCTTAAAAAATCTTTCTCTTGTAAACTAAAAAAACGTAATAAAGTAAATGTTTCTAAATCTGAAAGAGAAATTAAGTATTCAACTTCCATTTTAAGACGGTTACGAATCAAAGCATATTCAGAATAAAAATTACTTAAAGGTTCCAAATCAATTCTATGCCTTCCATCAATAGGTGAAATTGCAAGTAAAGAATTAAAATTATTAGTTGAAAACATAATTAATTGTTATAAGATATAATCTTAAAAGTAAATTTTAGGAATTTAAAGCAAAGTAAATTGCAAGTTATTTAAATAATTTTATAAAAAATGGATAGAAGAGGATTCATAAAAGGTATTGCAGCTGTAACAGGTTTAGCATTAACACATAATTTAAACACGGAAGATAAAGAAAAAATTTACGAAGTAGAAGAAATTGCAAAAACAGGTAAATTCGTATGGTTATCAGTTAGCTCAGGAATAGGAATAGCAATTGATGTAGCAATTGCAACTCTAGCTATGTGGAAAGATTTAGATACAAGAGAAAAAAAATTAATTTGGACAGGAGGAGTTGGATTAAGTCATATATTCCTACCAATTATATCAGGAAGTTTAGCTTATGGAGCAGATAAAACAGGAGAAAAATTAAGTTCAAACCCACTTATAATATCACAGGGAATCTCCAGCTTAGCAGCTGCAGCGGTCTACAACCATACAACAAATATTATTAAAGACGAAGAATCAGAGGAAGAATTTGACTTTAACTATAAAAATATTGCCGATCTATTATTAAAAATTTGGGCAGTTTCAGCAGATGCATTTGCAACAGGACCAGCCAAATACAAGCAAACTCAAACAGAAAATTGGTCACCAAATAAAACCCTTTCGAGTGTTTGTATAGGAGGCTTAACTGTAATGTCAATTGCATTAATGTGTCAAAAAATGTCAGATAATTTTAGAGAAAAAGTAAATCAAAACCGAGATTTATTAAATGAAAGCGATAAGATACTAACTGGAAAATTTATAAACGAAGAAAACTTAACTAAACTTGAAGTAATTATATTAAACTACTTTGGAGCCAACGCATTAATCAACGGAACATTTAAAATGAATGCTGGTTTTTGGACCGTAAACGGAATTAATCTAATATCAACTTTTGGATTATATAAAATATTCAACAAAGAGGAAAACAAAGGAAATTAATGAAAACATTATTAATAGATGCAATTAATTGCTTATTACAAAAAAACAAAGGGATCAATCAAGATTTATTAAA
>Ga0181591_10004865_pt1 | contig 11680 bp, 17 predicted proteins | sample 071ome_33_FD_133757 | JGI IMG/M metagenome (GOLD analysis project Ga0181591, IMG submission 133757) | Coastal salt marsh microbial communities from the Groves Creek Marsh, Skidaway Island, Georgia - 071412AT metaG (megahit assembly) | ecosystem: Environmental > Aquatic > Marine > Intertidal...
CCAGGTGAAAAGTTTACTCTAGATGTTGGTATTACGGTTACTTGAAATGAAATGTTGCCCGCATCATCAATTAAAACGTTAGTTAAGTTTTTAATTCCAAAATACTGGTCTGTAATAAATTGGTCAGTATCTTGACCTCCTTGTTGACCTATAAAAAATTCATCTCCATCAGCAAATCTAATTACAACATATTCATTAGAAGCACTAAAATCTCCTCTAAATTGAACCTCTTGAATAGATGCACTTGTGGGCGCAAATCCTAAAGGAGTTTCTATGTTTACAGTATAAGTGTTTTGCTGATTATTAGAAGCTCCAATAGCAGCAGTGGTTGCAGAACTTGTAGTTGTAGATAGCTGAGTTAAAGATAATCGTGAGTCGTTAACTCTATTTAACAAATAGTCTGTTGCATTTACTAAACCAGGAATAGCTGTACCTACATCTCTTACAGAAATTTCACCAAAGAAATCTAAATTACTTCCTGAAGCATAATAAAGAGTGTCAGGAGCACCTGGGTCAACTGTAATTGATAGCGTACCACCACCTGTAGCCCTAGAACCAGTAACTCCTGTAGTGTATTCACCAACATATGTACCAGTTACCCACGCTGCATCTGTGCTAGTTGTTAAATAAAAAGTTTCGGCAACTGCAGGATTAATTTCAAAGTTGTATGTTTTCCCTCTGTATAAAGTTAAACCTGGGTCGCCTTCATTAGTACCAACCCTTGTTCCATTTAAAATCCAATCCGAAGCTCCTTCCTCAACAGTATAAATTTCTGCTGGAGATGTTTCATTGTTTCCTTCAACTAAATATTGAGCTTCTGAACTTCCTGTAATTTTGTGGTTATTTATGTATACAGTATTATAGAGTTCATTATCTTCTCTATATCCTAACGAAAATGTTTCTGGGTATCTAGTTACGTCATCTGATGCTGGATTTGCGTTTGATTGTAATTTAAACACGTCATCAGATATTACAATAATTGTTACCTCAAAGCTCTCTGGCATTGCTATTTCTGTACCATTTGCGTCAGCAAAATAAAATCTATCTCCTGCAGCAAATTGAACTGGAGTCACAAAACAATCCGCTACAGTTCCGTTGTTAAATCCGTGAGCAGGAAAATAAAATGTGTTTCTGTCGGAGGTTAAATCATCAACAAAAGCATAATAAATCTGAGAACCTGTACCGTAGTTTGTGTTAGAGTCAGAATAGTTAACATAAAACAAACCTTGACTTCTGTAAGAATTTGTTGTATTACCATATTTTCTTCCAATTGTAGCATACCTTCCGTTTGTTCTTTGATTCGTCAAATAAGAATAAGCATCAGCGCTAGACGAATAAGAACCTGGCGTTCTACCCTGAAAAGCAACAACAGCATTAGGGCTTCTTTGCCCCAAACCATAAGTTAAATACGTTAAATCATATCCAGAGCGGTTTAATTGGTCTCCAGATGGACTTATGTTTATTGAAGCTGAATTGTACAGATGATATAAATACATACGGTCACCACCTCTATGAACAGAGCTGTCTTTGTAAAAATAACATGTAACGTAAGTGTTTGTACTAGCACTACGAGAGCCACTGTTTGAACCACTACCAGAACGGTTAAATACACGTGTGCTTCCAATATAAATTCTAGCATAATCACAACAGCTTTCCGAAGACACGCCAGCATACCAATAAATAGTACCGCTAACGGTAACTCTAAATTGAGCATAAGCATTTGTGCTGTTTCTTCCACGGTTTGTTGATTCACCTCGGTATCTATTTGACGAAGTTCCTGCACCGCTAATAGAGAAATAATAGTTAGAAGTATTTGTAAGACCAGAGCCAGTTGAATAGTAATAGTTTATTGGAGTTCTTCTGTAGTATGTAGAGGTAACTCCCTCAACTTTATAAACTAATCCAAGTCTTGAAAGACCATATGTATCGTCATATGCAGATAAAGTAACTGCGCTGTTTAAAGAATCAGTTGTGTGAAGCTTTATAGTATTACTATCTATAACTTCAACATAGTAAACAACTCCATCATCAAGTCCAGAAATATTCATTTCTTTTTTAGGAGCATTAAAAAGCAAACAATATCTATTTCTTAAATTGTGACCTGTCCATGTAATTCTGCTGTTTGCTACGTCTATTGCAGCAGACTCAAGCCACAAATTGTACGTACTTACCCAGTCATAAGCAATAACAGGAGCTTCTTGATAAGAACCTCTTCCAGTTGCTGAATTTTGTAAAGTAGTATCTTTGGTCTCAGAAGTTGTAAAATAAGCTTCAGTGTCTATGTAAGGTCTTCCGTCAGGAGCAGTACCTGTTGGGTCTGTTATTTCGAGTGTTTTAGGTCCTATAGTGTTTCTCAAATAAACCTTAGTGCCCGCAGTAAATCCATGAGTTTCTTCTGTTGTTACAGTAACGGTAGAAGGATTTGCTTCATCAGTTATAGCACCTGCATCAGCCTCAACATTTATTGGAGAACCTTCAAAAAACTTAGCAGGTATAATAGTTGTATAGGAGCCAGAAATATCTCCTGTTATTGTTGCTTGAACATCAATTTCAAAAAAGAAAACTAACGCACTAGAAACTCCAGAAACAACAAAATATCCTTCTGCCTGATATTCAGAAACCCCCTGAACCGAAATAGGGTCTCCTAAACTTAAATTGTGTGGAGTATTACATGTAACTTTTATTTGCTTTGAACCAGATATTGACTCAACACTTAAAACACCTTCTACGGGTATATCACCACTAGAAGAGTAAACTGTAGGTATATTATTTACTGTTTGAATCGTTTCCCATTTTGTAGACTGCAAACCATATTCAAAATCCGTATCAACAAGGTTTTCTGGGTTTGATACCCGTAATTTACTAACAGGGTCTAAAAGACTTTCTGATGGCTCGAAATGTACCTCTGCTTTGTCGTAAAATATTTGCAATACGTCATCTGCTAAAATTTCAGCATCATTACTTGTGTCGTATGTAAATTGTAATATTGATTCACGACCATCTATAGTTTGAGTCAAAGTTCCTCCAAGCGTGTTGCTGTTAAACTGATACAAAACCTTATTACAGGTAACGTCAGTTACAAGAAGAAGCTGATGAAGTTGAATATTTTCTTTTATGTATACTGTATTTGCTTCTTTATCAAATACAAAATTTTGTGGGTGTAGTAAGGTTTTTGCCATCTTTTAAATTATTATTTATCCTCCTAATGCAATTGAATAAGCAATTGCGTTTGCATCATATTCTGGTGTAAAATTGTTCCACGCTAATGTACTAGTATTATACGTTAGTAATTGACCTTCGCTTGGGCTTTGAACAGATACGTCTGCAAGGTCACCTAAAGCAGCCGCACTTGCAGCAGCTCCAGTAGCCGTAAATGAAACGCTTCTAAATACGCCTCCCTGAATTATTCTTACGTTCGTTGTACTAGATAAGTCAGATGCAGTATTTTCAGCTATAATAGCACCTAAATAAATTGCTTGTGATGCTGTATTTTCTGCTTCTTCAAATTTTTCGGCATTCAAAAAAGTGTTAGCCTCGTCAAGAGTAGTATATTCTTTTCTGCCATAGTAAACAATAGCAATATTTGGATTATTAGGAAAATGATAAATCCTCTGTATTGAAAACTTATTATTACTTACAGATACTGGAACGCCGCTTCCATTGTCATAATTAGCTACATCTAAAGTTGTATATCCTGCGCCTGAATTGGTGTCTTTAACAAATCCTCCAGAACCGTCTTGATAATATCTATGTATCTTTATTGGGCTAATGCTTGCGGCATCTTGAACTAAAGAAGGATTGTTTGGGTCTGAAGAATAGTTTCTACCCCAAGCAAAAGAAACCCCAGCCAATCTGCTTATTGACAGTGTTCCTGCAACCGCTTGTATTTCGTGTCCTGATTTTTTTAAAGGTCCAAAAAGTCTAGCAAACTCTGCAAACTGATTAGTGTTTGCATAAGCAGTTGAAGGGAAACTTCTAGCATCTATATTAGCTCCGCTTGCGTGCAAAATAGAACCTATAGGTATAGCAGAATTATACTGACCCTCGGTAAATTGATTATTCTGCTGCTGAACTGCTCCAGTATCATCTATGTAAACCCAAGAGTTTTTTTGTGAAGTTGAACTTGCATCTAGATTAAATGTAGTTAACGTTTGAGAAGCCCAAGAAACATGCTTTAATATTGGATGAGGGTCTGTTGCTAAAGCTTCTTTGTTAAAATCTACAACAACACCGCTACCTGCACTAATTTGGAAATCAGTTCCATTTACAACACTTAAAATACCGCCAGATAAAATACCTGTAGCTAAATTACTTGTAATGTTATCTAAACTAACCCTGTGTCCGTGCTGTTTAAATTGTAAAACATCGTTTCCGTTTTCTTGACTATAATAAATTGCATTGTCATAAGCAGGTTCAGATGTTTGTGGATTTAAGAATGTCAAGTTTTGACCAACTCTCAAATCTTCTACGACTTCAACATTATTGTCTAATAATCCAGTAGATGTTAGTCCTGTAATTGCATTTCTTTCATCATCTGTAATAATGTTTCCAGAGCCTACTGTAGAAATATCGTTCAATTCTGTTACAGAGTGAATGCTTAAATCAGTTACGTCTGTAGGCTTGTTTTGTATATAAGCATCGCTTGCTGGGTCAGTCTCGGTGTAATTAGCTTGAACATTGACTTCGGCAGCTCCCTCTATTCCATCAAGCTTTGAGCGGTAAGCGTCAGTAAAATCATTTTCAGACAATGCCTTTCCAACAATTTTATCAACTTTACTGTCTAGCGCTGTTTGTAAGCCAGCAATATTAGAAATGGTTAGGGTGTCTAATGTAGTTTTATTTGCCTCTATAAAATCAACAACCTCTTGTAAAGAGTTTAGGTCTACATTGTCAGAGGTAAGTAATGTGTTTATTGAGTCTATATACCCTTTTAAAACTAGACCTTGAGCAGCAGACAAAGGTTTATCAGACCTGTTAGTCACAACATCATCAACAATATCCGAATAAAATATTTTTTGAGTTATTTCGTTTACCCTAGCTCTTTCATAGTCGCTAATAATGTAACCAGAGCCAGCGCCAAAAACATCTCCAAATTCAGTAACAGAGTTGTCACTAAAATCTTGGTCAAATGAAGTTTGATGATGACTAATATAGTATTTTGAACCGTAATTTAAATTTCCACTACCTCTGTCTTGATATGATAAAGTCAGTTTTATATAGTGGTCAGTGTAATCCTCTACATTTGTAACTTCATAAATTCCAAAAGAATTTAAATCACCTAACTGACTTACTTTTATTTGATAACCATTTAAGTCATTTAAATATGTGCTTATATTTTTTGCATTAAACCCAGCCTTTGAAACAACAAGCTGAGTTAGGGTAGAAAATAATCTATTAGAGTTTGTTCCAACAGGGTTTACAACCATAAGCCCTGATTGTGCTACAGTATAGTCTAAACCGTTTGGAGTGTTATAATGAAATAAAGCGGAATCTGCTGTCTCTAGTAGGTTTTGGTCAGCAACAACTCCAGCAATATCTACAATATCAATACGTGTGGTGTTTCCAGTTGCGCTGTCTAGCGTAAGAAAACTGTCCTGTTTGTGAGGTGTAGTGTCTTTTGGATATTGTGATAACCTTGCCATACTATATATCTTTATGCAAATTTAACCAAAATAAAAACACACTATTTAAGAGTAATTCTTACTTAGCTTTTCCTTTAAGCTTTTCAAAAGTTCTAAGTCCCCCTAAACCAAGCATGCCCATCAAAACCGTAAACAATGGTTCGGTGTCTAATTCTGGAAAATCTACTTCTGGATATATTGTTCTAATAATAGGAAACGCTACAAAATGATAGGCAAAAGCCAAACTGCAAACCCATCCGACACTCGGTCTCCAGCCAGCAACAAACATAGAGCGATGTTGTGCTTCTACTTCGTTAATTTTTGTTTGTAATTCTAAAATTTGGTTAGGGTCAAGCTCCTTACCTTTTATAGCTTCCCTAAGCTCCATTGCTAGACCACCTATTGCAGTTTTTCCGCTATTGCCTCTTGTAAAAAATGAAAGTAAAGTTTTAAGCATTATATTTACTATTAAATTAAATTTATCGTTTTAAAAGCAACTTATTGCTTATTTTTTTTAAACTCAAAATTGTCACCAGATAATGCAAGTTTGTCTATAACTTCAGACTGATAATCTCTTAGCATTTTTTCTAGTTTATCTTTTTCTTCTACTACTTGAGCCACTGTGTTTTCTAAAGATTCGTTTTTAGATTTAAGAGCTTCTACTTCTTCTGGGTTTTTACCTATAAAAGTGTAAATGACCACAGACAGCGAGCCAACTAACATACCAACAATAACTTTAAATATATCGTTGTTTGTTTCTGGTATCTCGTAAAATGCTAAAAATAGTAGCAGTCCCATTACTAACAGGAATACTGTTGCGGCTCCGATGTAGCCTCTAAGTTCTTTGTTTTTAAAAGGATTCATGCTTATTTCTTTTGGGGTTTGTTGAGGTTTTATCATAAACATTAAATTAGATTATAAATTATTTCATTTTTAAACGTTCATTTTCTTTTTCTAAATATTCCACTTTAATACGAAGAGCTGAAACTTCTTCAGTTAATTTCAGCACTCTATTTCTAAGTTCGTCTTTTTCATCTGATGATGTAGCTAATAATGCTTCTAAGTTTCTCACTCTATTCTTTAAATCATCTCTATACTGAACGGTGTCGTTGTTGTCTTGTTCTTTTTGTTTACGCTCTGCGTTTATTTTTAATCTTGCTTCAGCAAATTTCCAAATACCAGCCGAACCTGCAATAGTAACTACAGTGATTATTATCTGAGTAATATTATCCATTCCTGTGTATTTTTTCTTTTATTAATCGATTCATGCTTCCAAACGAAGCTAAAACAAATATTAACCAACCATAATGGGTAGGTGTTGGTAATCCTATGTGTGTTATGTACATTATTGCACAGGCGACGTAAAGACCAAACGTAATCATTGATGCTTTTAATCTACATTTCAATTCATTGCCTGATACACAGTAGAGTTGATACAATCCACTAATAATTAATACTAATTTAAAAATATGTAGTCCTCCTAACTCTATAGTTATGGCAATAGGCGCTAGTGTTATTAGGGAAGTAGCCAAAACTATTTCAGTTGGTTGACTATCACTATAACTCCATATTTGCTTAAGATTTTTTAATCTTTTAGCAAGCTTTCTCGAGTAACCCTTACTAGATTCCATATTGCAAATATCAATATCAACAACCATCCAAAATGGCTGCCGTTTAACATATCCATCATAAAATAGTTTATACAAGTAGCTATAGAAACTAATGTTGCTAATTGTACAGCTATTTTTCTAATAATTAACTTACCATTATATAGCACACTATATAGTTGAAAAAAACCAACAGCAGATGCTAATATTTGAAACAAAAGAGACGGGTCTCCCATCTCAAGCATAGCTATTGGCAATATAATAGCATGTAATAAACCTATCAATACCTCATTAGGCTCTGAATCACTATATAAAAAAATTTGTTTAAATCGTTTTAATCCAGTATCCATAATTCCGTCATTATCAGAATCCTTATTAAATGCCATTACATATAAGATATAAATTGAAAAAAAGCATTTCTAAGTTCTACTAATATTTTTCTAAATAATGCTATAATTAGTTTTACCATTTATTTTTTGGGCTTTTAAGCAACGTTTTCTGTTTTGGTCTTCTGATACATAACTTACATGCACCCAGTCTGGGTTTTCATCGTCTCCAAACTCCCAAATTAATTGGTCAAAATTTAATTCATTTTTAATGTACTCAAACATTTCTGCATTTGTCTTGTGTCCAAAAGTATCATCTAGGTCAATCGCTCTTCCCTGGCAATGTTGTGACCGACTACTTCCGCCAATAGCAGTGTTAAGCTCATCACATCTGTAAAAACTATTTATTTTAATTGGACCACCAACCCAAGCTCTAAGAGGCTCGAAAATTTTTTCAGCAACTATCTCCATGTTCTGTTGCTCATATACTCCTGGAGTGTTGTCTATTCCAAGCCTAGAAGCTGTATTAGACTTTGTTGCTTCTTTGTACGTTATGTGTTCGCTTATATTCACTTAACGTCTATTTGTTTTTTTTATGTCTTTTGTACATCAAATACCATTTATGTATAGTATAACCTATTGCTATTGATGATAGAATAATACTTAATGAACTTTCAATGTTCATAAAATTCATAGCTATTGCAAAAGAGCTTAAGCCCCATATTTTTAAATCAGTTACACTCAACATATCCACAATATTATTCTCTTTGCCCTCCACCTCTAGCTCTGTTTGTTTTTTGGTCTTCTTTTTTTAAAGAGCCATCTTTTTGATGTGAACAATCTATTTTATCTCCGTTGCCGTAGGTTCCGTTTTTTCTATTAAAACGATTACACTCTACTCTTTTGTCCTTTTGCTCTTGTCTTCGATTGAAAATTCTATTATAGTTGTTTTTTTTCTCTCTAGCTTCAGGATTGTCTCGATAATATTTTGCGCTTTTACTGAGTGCCATTTTTTCTTCCTGGTCTTTTTTTGCCAGAAAACGCCTTTGGAACGTCTCCTAATTGATTTCCTACCTCCTTAATAGCTTTTCCAACATCTGCAAGTTCTTTTGAAAGTCTCTCTTGAGTTTGTTTTAAATCAGCTTTTAATTGAGCAATTTCATCTTTAACAACTCCTACCTTGTCTTCAACAACATCTGGTATCCAGTCATTATCTTCATCTTTTAACCATCCCTTTTTATTTAAAAACATAGCTAAAAAAAGCACAGCAGCTATAAAAACTACAACACACGATACAATAATAATTACATTTTCCATTTGATTCTATTTTAGTAACCCCCAAGGGTCATATTTTTTTGTTTTTTTTAATTCAACTCCATTTTCCATAATGACGATTCTGTCCTCCACATCTCCAAGAAAAGGTCTTTTGTACACAGTTTTACCACCATCTGGAGATTCATATATATACAAGCCTTTATATTCTTCTTTATGTGCAAACCAGTCTCCCATTATTTATTTTTACCAGCAGGAACACAATTGGGCACTTTTCTGTGTCCTTTCATTTTAGTTCCTACCATTTTATATCCCGACCAGCAGGGGTTTTTTTTAGTTTTAGCCATAATTACATGTTCTTGCTAAACTTAGTAAACTTGTAAGCTTTTTCCTCTGACGAATAATCAGAACTGCCCGTTTGAACTCTTTGCGATGCAGCATCAATTCTTTTTTGATAATCCGAAAGTTCTTTTGGCATATTAGCAGGGTCGCTACCAGATTTTCTCCATTCTGCTGTTTTTTGTTTTATGTCAGCATATTTTTGTTTGGTTGCAGCCAAATCTTGTCTCCAGTTAGGATTGTCCTTCATTGAACTTCTAATATTTTTAAGTTCTTGACCTTCGCTGGTTTGTATTAATCTACCCATAGCCCCAGGACCATAGGCTTTTGGGTCATAAACAGCATCTATGTCTCCTTGAGAACCTGCTAAAGATTTTGCTCTTTCGAGAGATGTTTCTCCTCCAGTGCTCTGATACCCTTTACCATCTGTTCTGTATTTGTAATAAGCAGCTTCACGCTGAGCAGGAACAGGAGATGGCGCTGGGATGTCTTCGTATCTAACATTTACATCCTCACCTTTATTCATTCCAGTCAAGCTTTTCTTGTATTCTTTATACTTATCTGGATTTTGCCTCCAATATTCTTTAGCCGCTTGTGGGTCAACACCTGCTTCCTTATAAGTTTTACCTTCTCCAGCAAGTCTCTGGCTCCAAGGAGTGGTTTCTGTTATTTTGGTTTTTCCATCAACAACTTCTTTTGTTGTTGTTGTTTGTCCGTATTGTTTTTCCTCAATAGGTTTTAATTCAGGGTCTGTGGGTGCACCTACGCCAAAACGGTCCATAGTGCTGTTTTTCATTCCCATTGAATTATAATCCACTCCTGATGTTGTTTTCTTTGCCATAATTTATTTTTTATACGGAAATAACTCATTCAAAGATTTTCTACGATTTTCACAGCCGCAATCTTTGTTTGCAATTTCACTTATTTTATCTACCACTTTCTTTATTCCTGTAGTCACTGTTAAATTGTGAATCGTATCACCGATACCTTTTGGATTTTTTATTACCATATTAACATTTATTTGATTTAGATTTAGAAATAGCAATAGCAACAGCTCTTTTTTGAGCGTACCCTTCTGACTTCAATTTACGAATATTTGAAGAAATTACAGTTTGTGAATTTCCGCATTTTAAGGGCATTATGCAGTAGTTTTTGGTTTTTCTGTTTTGAATCCTGTTCCCATTGGACCTTCGAAAGTATCTTTTCTTCTATCCTTGTTTACATTGGGTTTTTTTTCATTCATGGCATTAACTCTATTGTAAAGTTTCTCTACAGTAGTGTTTCTAAATGCAAATGCGTTCATGTCTATTTTATCTGGCATAATCAATATCTTTGCTACATACGACAAAGATACTAATTAAAAAAACGTATATTTATGGTGTAATTTTAAATCAAATGGAAGAAGAAATTGAATACCCTTACGATGACGCAGCATATCTAGACGCTGAACTAGAAGAAAAAGCAACAATGGACCCAATAAGAACGGCGCTGCTTTTAGAGGATGAAATAAAAGGATTAAGAGAGCATAATCAAGTTTTAATACTAACTTGTCATTATATTGCAACTAATGCTCCAGATTTGTTTGATGAAGCTTCTGATTGGGCTGATAAAGAAATAAATGAAGAGTCCCTTCCTGAAGACTATGACTCTTAAAAAAAAACCATACGTATATAAAAGAAAAAGAGACACGTATCATTCCAGACCTAGAAAACATAATTTTTTAAAAAACTGGAGGATTGTCAGGTATTATATCAAAAGAAAATACAACGTATCTAGCACTGAGTTAGAAGTTCTTTTATATCTATATGATTCTGATTTATTTACAAAAAAAGAATTTATTAAGTTCGCTAATACAATAAACTGGCAGAGGTCACGTTTTAAAGAGTTGTGTGACCAAGGATATATAAAAACTTGGAGAAAAAAAGAGGGAAGAGAAGCGGCTTTGTATGAGCTTACACAAAAAGCTAAATTAATTTGCAGTCAAACATATAAGAAGCTTACGGGTGAAGAAGTTATATCTGAAGACCCATATCAAAACTGCGTTTTTAAAAGCGATAACTTTCAAGACAAAATATACAGGCAGCTTATTAAAAAGATGAATGAAAAAACTAAAGAGAATCTTTATACTTAGCAAAAGCCTCTTTAATCATGCTGTAGTCTTTAACGGAAATAAACTTTTTTAATTCCCTAATTTTAACGTCATTTCCCCCCTCAGATAAGATGTCTATATATTCTATAATTTTATCTATCTTAATTTTTCTTTTTATGTCACGATTAGACTTACTTATTTCAGTCCTTATATCTTTTGTAATTCTTCTTTGTACAGTTCTTTGGCTACAACTTAAGATAGAGGCTATTTTTTGGTCACTAATAACAATGTTTGCTAATTTGATTTCTTGAATTGCGCTTCTTATATCGTCTTCAGATACAGAAAGATGTCTTTTAAATAACAAACCGCATATAGCTAGTTTTTCTTCCTGTGATATTATTTTATCAGGATTGAATATTACTTTTC
>Ga0181591_10004868_pt1 | contig 11672 bp, 12 predicted proteins | sample 071ome_33_FD_133757 | JGI IMG/M metagenome (GOLD analysis project Ga0181591, IMG submission 133757) | Coastal salt marsh microbial communities from the Groves Creek Marsh, Skidaway Island, Georgia - 071412AT metaG (megahit assembly) | ecosystem: Environmental > Aquatic > Marine > Intertidal...
CCTCCGCGCCACCCGTGGTTAAGCTCATCTTCTCTGTCTGCTCGCTAAAGGCCCGCCCACAGTATGGACTTTACGGACCAGGTCATGGCATTTCGATTGCCATTTAATCCAGGCTGTTGTCGATCTCCACAATCGGCAATAAATGGGCACCGTGCATAGCCAATTCATTGCCGAAGAATTCTACAACAGCGGATAGGACTCTGCTACAACCCGAGTTCGCGCATCGTAACTTCAACCACCTGAGAGGGCAATGGTATATACCCGTCTTTCACAACCACGCGCTGACCGGTCTGCGACATGATAAGCTTGACAAATTCCCGCTCTAAAGGCGCCAGTGGTTCGTTCGGTGCCTTATTCACGTACACCCACAGGAAACGCGCCAGCGGGTAGTTTCCGGAGACAGCATTTTGCGGCGTTGCGTCAAAGTATTCACCGCCCTCGTCTCGAGCCAGGGGAACAGTTCGGACGCTTGATGTTCGGTAACCAATGCCCGAATAACCCACCGCGTTTACCGAGGTACTGACTGATTGCACAACCGATGCCGATCCCGGCTGCTCGTTAACATTGTTTTTGAAGTCGCCCTCACACAATGCTACCTCCTTGAAATAACCGTAAGTTCCGGATACTGAGTTTCTACCAAAAAGTTGAATATCCCGACGCTCCCAGGGACCGACAAGACCAACCTGCCCCCAGTTGGCCACAGGACTTGACGAACCGCAGCGCAATGTCGAAGAAAAAATAGCGTCGACTTGCGCCATGCTGAGACCTTCCAGTGGGTTGTCCTTGTGAACGAACACCGCCAGAGCATCAATTGCTACGGGAATGGCTGTTGGTGGGTAACCGAACCGACTTTCAAAGGCTTCGATTTCATTATCGCGCATTTCCCGGCTCATTGGGCCGAAGTTAGAGGTCCGCTCGGTCAAAGCCGGTGGAGCTGTCGAAGAACCTGCTGCCTGAATCTGTATATTTACGTTGGGATAGATACGATTGAATTCTTCTGCCCAGAGCGTCATCAGGTTGGCCAGAGTATCGGAGCCGACACTCGAAAGGTTCCCGGCGACACCACCGACGCGCTCATACTGCGGTATTGCGGGGTCAATGTCCTGGGCCAAAACCGAGTTTTGCCAGGCTACACAAGGGACTAGGATGGAAAGTGCTAGCGCGCGAATCAGGCTCATGCTTTTCTCCCGTAGATTGAAAAGGGGATTTTAGGAATCGCTTTTCACTATAAGAGGATAATATTACAGAAATATGACAGTGCAATGACACAAGGCTGAGGATCGAGCTTTCCTCACAAATCTGCCAGACTCACATCCGGGAGCTTGGAATGGTCAAGCTTGTGTGCCTCCTCGCCACTTCGTACGATGAAATCAAGCATGCCTTCTCGCAGCGCCGTTGCGCTAAAAGTGATGCTTTCGCAGCAAACCGCCTCCATCAAGCCTGCCATAATGGCGTATCCAGGTAGCAGTAAATCGCGACGTTTTTCTTTGAGGCCAGGAAGTTCTTCGTCGCTCGCAATAGCTCTGACCACCGTTTCTCGCAGTCGCCGCAATACCGAGAGTTGGATCTCACCCGCTCTTTCACCTAGCTCTTCGCAAACGGTCGCCAACATTTTAGCCGTCCCAGACGATGCAAAAGCTTCTTGCCACTCGTAGTGGTTCACTCCCGGCGCCACAGATTGAAACATCGACCTCGCGGCATCAGTCGCAACTGATAACCGTTCTTCCAATTGCGATCTATCCGACAATTCCTGTTCACTGAAATACTGATCACGCCAGGAGACACATCCGATCGGCAAGCTGTGGGTAATCAACCTTCGCTCTCCTTCTCCTACAATCAGCTCGGTACTGCCACCACCAATATCGATAACCAGACGTTTGCAATCTTCAGGCGGGAGATCAGAGACCACACCGGAATAGATCAGCACGGCTTCCTGCACACCGCTGATGATGGATATTTCGAGTCCGATTGCCGCTGCGGCCTCAATGAATTGCTCTGCATTGTCAGCGATACGAAAAGTATTGGTGCCCAGCGCCCAATATCGTTGCACACCGTGAAGAGCCATCAAGCTCTCGAATCGTTTCAGGCAGTCCAGCCCCCGCTCGAATGCTTCAGAGGAGATCAAGTGACTTTCGAGCACGCCTTCGCCCAATTGCACCTTTTCGCTGCAGCGTTCAATAATCGTAATGCTACCGTTCTGCCACTCTCCAATCAGCAGGTGAAAACTGTTGGATCCGAGGTCGATACACGCGTACATTTAACTGCCAGACTCACTTGATTGCCGCAGATTCGGACCGCAATTAAAAACGGCAGAACCGGAACAGATTGCTAAAATCTTTTTGTCACTCGTCAACTTGGACATCCATGTTAACAGCTATATCTCTGCCCGGCACCGGGGTTTTTTGTTGGCGCCTGCGCTCAAGCAGATAGTCCACTGCTGAGCGCGAAAAAATAGCGGGTAAAAAAAAGCCGGAGTGCGATTCCGGCTTCTGGCAAATAATGTTGCGCGAACTTTAGATCATTGACTGCTGGTAATTTTCCAGCCCGACTCTGTTAATCAGGTCTAGCTGGGTTTCCAGCCAGTCTACATGCTCCTCCTCGCTCTCGAGGATCGCCGCCAGCAGGTCGCGACTGACGTAATCCCCTACGGATTCGCAGTAAGCGATTCCCTCTTTCAGATCGGGGCAGGCAATCATTTCCAACTTGAGATCACACTCCAGCATCTCGCGGGTATTTTCGCCGATCAGCAGCTTGCCGAGATTTTGCAGATTTGGCAGCCCTTCCAAGAACAGAATCCGCTCGATCAGTTGATCTGCGTGCTTCATTTCATCAATCGACTCTTCATACTCCAGCTCGCCGAGCTTGCTGAGCCCCCAATCCTTGTACATGCGAGAATGCAAAAAGTACTGATTGATGGCGATCAGTTCATTCGCCAGTACCTTGTTCAAATGCTTAATGACAGTACTGTCAGATTTCATACGATGCTCCTGTTGAGAATCTGCGCACTATCGCCGTAACGGTTGACAAAGTCAAGGAAAAAGTCACCTAACTATCTGAATTTAAAGAGAATATAAATAAGAAGCAATCCCATTAACATTTACATTAGCTATCCTGCCGGCAGACAATGCACCAGCGAGGGAAGCCATGGGATTTTACGGGATATGGGTCAGGTAGCGCTAACGAAGGACGCGGATTTGCTGAATTCGCTGATTATAGATCGTGCGTGTTGACCACACTTACCGCACTCACTGGCCACGCCAAGCAGCGCCCTGACATCGGCCAGTTTGGTTTCTCCGCCACGACAAGCTTCGCGGATCTGTTGGTCGGTAATTTGTCGGCAGATACAGACGTACATGCAAGATTCCTCGGGAGCGAAGAGTCTAAATCTTAATGAGAATGATTGTCAACAACATTTATATCTGCTAAGGTCCCGCCACCAGATACCTCTTCAATCAGCATATGTCAGGCAGTTGTCAACTCCCCGTTTCGGTGCAGCCAGACACTCGATGAAGCATTCAAAGCCGATGAGCCGAACTACTCTAGCCCAGACCAATACCGGCGACTGTTGCGTGGTGTTGGACATTCAATCCGAGCCTCCGGAATTAAAGAGCCGGCTTTACGCATTGGGTGTGCTTCCCGGTTCGCAACTCAAAGTACTTCGGCTCGCGCCGCTGGGGGATCCGATTCAGGTGAGGGTTGGCGGATCTTATCTTAGTATTCGCAAAGCGGAAGCCAGTACCATCGCTGTTGAGGTGCAATAGGTCATGCACAAATTTGCGCTGATCGGTAATCCGAATTGCGGCAAGACTACCCTGTTCAATATCCTCACGGGTGCCAACCAGAAAGTCGGCAATTGGCCTGGCGTTACAGTTGAGAAGAAATTTGGTGGTTTCCGGCTTGGAGATCACGAAATTGAACTGGTAGACCTGCCGGGTATTTATTCCCTCGAACAGACAAGCCAGGGTATCGACGAGAAAATTGCGCAAAATTACCTGCTAAACAACGAAGTAGACCTGGTCATCAATATCATTGATGCGACCAATCTCGAGCGTAGCCTGGTTCTGACCCAGCAGTTACTTGAGCAGGACAGTCCGGTACTGATTGTGCTGAATATGCTGGACGTCGCCGAACAACAGGGCATCAACATCAACACTTCGAGGCTGGCGGAAAAACTTGCCAATCCTATCATCCCGATCGTGGCATCCCGAAAACGCGGCCTGAAGGAACTCTTACAACAACTTCAATCCATGCTCGATGAGAGAGTAACGGATTCAGATCAGACCGGTCACGCGCCTGCTATCGAGATCGCTGAAAGCAGCGGCGAAGAACGGCTTCTGCAGCGCTATCATCGCTCCCGCCAATTAGTTAACGGGGTGGTGGAAGTGATGCCCACCCACGACAGCATGTCAGAAAAAATTGATGCGGTGCTGATTAATCGCTGGCTTGGGTTTCCAGTATTCCTGTTAATGATTTACTTGATGTTCACGGTGGCCGTGAATCTGGGCGCCGTTTTTATAGACTTCTTCGACATTCTGTTTGGCGCGATATTAATTGATGGTACAACCTGGGTACTGGAACAAATTTCCGCACCGGCGCTAATCATTACTCTGCTGGCACAGGGACTGGGCGGCGGCATTACGCTGGTAGCAACGTTCATCCCGGTAATCGCATTTCTCTACCTGTGCCTGTCGATTCTGGAGGATTCAGGCTACCTGTCGAGGGCAGCTTTCGTTATTGATCGCTTGATGAGCGGTATCGGTTTGCCCGGTAATGCTTTCGTGCCGCTCATTGTGGGATTCGGTTGCAACGTGCCGGCCGTCATGGCATCCCGCAGCCTTACCAGGGATAGCGACCGGCTGCTAACTATAGCGATGGCGCCTTTCATGAGCTGTGGGGCCAGGCTGACTGTCTATGCACTATTTGCAGCCGCATTTTTCCAGCAAAGTGGTCAGAACCTGGTCTTTCTTCTTTATCTTCTGGGAATAGGCCTCGCGGTGTTTACCGGCTGGATTTTTCGCAAGCAGCTCTTCACTAGTGAGATAACACCCTCCTTTCAGGAAATGCCGGCATATCATGTGCCCGTTGTGCGCAACATACTGATTACCACATGGTTTCGTCTGCGCGGTTTCATGGTGCGCGCTGGCAAAACCATCATAAGCGTGGTCATCGTACTAAGCTTCCTCAATTCGATCAGCACAGACTTCACCTTTGGTAATGAAGATACCGAGGCTTCGGTTCTGAGCGTAATCGGCAAATCAATCACTCCCGCCTTCTCTCCAATGGGAATCGAGCAGGAAAACTGGCCTGCAACCGTTGGCTTATTCACCGGCATGTTTGCAAAAGAGGCGATTGTCGGCACCCTGGATTCCCTCTACAGCGAATCCGAATCTAACAACGGACCGACTGCAGCTCCGGATCTGCTCGAAACTACTGCGGCGGCATTTTCTTCCATTGGAGACGAATTGCTGGCAATCGGCGAGACCTTAACTGACCCACTGGGAATATCGATCGGCGATGTCAGTGATTCCGCCGCCGTGGCTGAGGAACAGGGAGTGGAAGCACAAACCTTGACCAATATGGCAAGCTTATTTTCCAGTTCGTTCGCGGCATTCTGTTATCTGGTTTTCGTGTTGCTATACGCACCCTGCGTCGCGGTGCTCGGCGCCATAAACAAGGAAGCTGGCTGGCGTTGGACTCTGTTGGTTTTCAGTTGGAGCACCGGGCTGGCCTACGTAACGGCGACCGTAATTTACCAGCTGGGCACCTTTGCTGAACATCCGACCTTTTCTATGCTCTGGATTTTTTCCATGATAGGCGGCCTGTCGCTGTTCGTTTATCGGCTAAAGTCGCTTTCTACCCGGGTACTGCCAGACAATCTGATAAACGTGGTGCAAGTCTAATCAATTAATGATCGGCTAGTAGGGCCTGTGAAGCTCTACTGCCACTTTCCATTCACCAATCGGGCTGAATCGCCAGATCCTCAGATAATTGACACGAAAACTGGTACCAACCCCCTGGTTGGTACTGGTCATTGTGCCGAAGGTATAGCCGAGCTCTTTGGACTCGGCAAGGTAGCCACCCAGGTGGGTGAGTTCGATAGGACTGGAAGTTGTTACCCTGTTGTCGAGGTACCTTCCGTAAGCGGCGCCTGCCGCCTCCATGCCTACAGCAGCTCCCATGGCCGGCAGATAAACACGCACATTTTGTAACGCGAAGCGCTCTATCGAACGCTGCCCCCCTCGGAAGTTAATATTGATGCCAAAGCGAGCGTCGGCCTCGGCCAGGCTCTCCATGGTATTGGTAATGGTAAATTCCGGATGAGCAGTCTCCGCTATAACCGCCTCTGTATCCTGAAAATTTGCGTCTACATCCATGCTCAGAAAACCTGGTATTCCCACAACCATGTCAGCCATTAATGTCCATCGACCGTTTATCCTATGCCAGGCGTTAACAAGATAACTGGAACTTTGTTGCAGTACTCCTCCGTTAGGGCCATCCTGGCTCGGGGTAAACACATTGGGGCCAACAACGATGCCGAGATCACCTGCGCGGGAAACGTCAATGAAATGATCTCGCCAGTAAAGCTGATCCAGCCGATAATTTGCGAGGCTGCGCTGATAAAGCTCTCTGGCGTCGACCGGACCATTACGAAATAGCACCGACCCCTCACCCAGTACATCAAGATACGCTTCAGCCCGGCCCTGCTCGGTGGCTGCCCGGGAAAACTCCCGGTCAACTTCGGCCACTTCCAGCCAGAACTTCAGGGTATCACTGACTTCCTGGCCCAGGCACAAAGACGAAGCCAGAAGAGTCGTTAAAACTGCTGTAAGAGACTTTACTGAGCACATGATTAGACGTGTATCCTGCTGCTTCTGTGCAAGTATGACCCAACTTCTGTCCGGGGTTCAACCGGAGAGAAGACCACAATGGCACGCGAACCGTGCAATGCAAGACAGTTGAAATGTATTCAGGCTCGAGTGGTTTTTTGTCCTGATTTGGGGAACCTGTTACCATACCGGCCCTCAATTTACGTCATGCCAGAATATCCTGTGCCGGACGCGCTTTACGGACGCTCAATTCAGGTAATGCATAATGCCCGAAGCCCTGTGGGAAAAGCTGAGAGAAGAAGCCCAGCATGTCATCAGCCGCGAGCCACTGCTGGCCAGCTACGTACATGCCTGCGTGCTGAACCACACCAGTCTCGAAACCTCCCTGAGTTTCATACTGGCCAATAAGATTTCCGACGAAGTAATGCCTGCGATTACCGTGCGCGAACTTTTCGAGCATGCTTTCGCTGAATCGCCAGAATTTATTAAGCATGCCGCCAGTGATATCCAGGCTGTCTTCGAACGTGACGCCGCTATCAATAGCTACCTGCCAGTGATTCTTTACCTCAAAGGGTTCCAGGCCATTCAGGCTCATCGACTGGCGCATTTCCTCTGGGCTAATGGAAGAAAAGATTTGGCACTATTTATTCAAAGCAGAAATTCAGAAGCCTTCAGCGTGGATATTCATCCGGCATGCGTAATGGGCAAAGGCATAATGTTTGATCATGCCACCGGCATTGTCATCGGTGAGACCACCGTTATAGAGGACGACGTATCAATCCTGCAATCGGTAACCCTGGGAGGTACGGGGAACGAGCAAGGAGACCGCCATCCAAAAATTCGCTCTGGCGTGTTGATTTCAGCCGGCGCCAAGGTATTGGGAAATATTGAAATTGGCGTCGGAGCCAAGATCGGTGCAGGTAGCGTGGTTCTGAACGACGTGCCCCCGCATACCACTGTAGTTGGTGTGCCGGCGCGAATTGTCGGCAAACCCGGCTCTGAATCTCCCTCCCAAACGATGAATCAGAACGTGCTCGAGGATAAACAGCCTCGGTCCGAACTCTAGTCCGTCTGTCGCTGGACCCGGCTACTCTCCTCTCTGCGGAAAATAGCGATATTCGAGAATGCCCTGGAAAGCTTGCGGAATCCCCTTTTCGAGAACCGGGCGGAAATTCAGGTAGTGCAATCGTTCGGCCAGTTCATCAACGGATAGAGCCTGACGGGCGGAGTTATTGAGCCAGTCAAATTCCTCCACGACGCTGACCTGGCTGATGTAGCGACTCCGAATCCAGCGAGAGACCTTATCTGTCCCATCGAGCCTGACTGACAACTCGGCCGTGATCATGCCGTTGATCTCACGCTGCAGTAGTATTGGCTCCTCTATTGGTGTCTGTATGTTGGGCGTTGTGGATGCCCACTCAAGAAAAAGAAGACTGGGCGGAGAGGTCTGTCCGGTTGTCAATTGCTCGGATATCGCCGTCAGCGCAGACTGTGCTTGCCCGACAGATGGATAGAAATTTTTAACGGGCAAAATCTGAGGAACGCTGAAAAAATTATCCAGAACCTGGGCCTCGACTCCGGCAGCTAGCAATCCCTCATACGCCATTTCGTAACTGTTTTCTGGAGTGCCTTCATCGAACAGTACCTGCCAGTCTGCTCGGTACAGATCGACCATCCCTGTAGCTTCCAGGTCAATAGGGTCTTGTAATTCATAAACGGTCCGCATCCGGCGCAGCATTTCCAGCCCTAACCGGTAATACGATTCGACAACGCCTCTTCGCGACCGCATCCAACCTGTATTGGGTGCGATTTGCCGCAGATCAGCAGCGACCTCGCCACCCTGAATCAGGGTGACATATTTCAAGTGATTCTGTTTCAGCAGGTGATAGTAAAGATCTACTAGACGCAAATCATTTCCTGGCCAAACCCTCTCGCCAATTCGCACAGCAGTCCAAGAAATACGGTCCGCGGCTCGAAAATGATAATCCTTCCGGATCCCCAGGTCCCCCGCCACGCCCTCCAGGTGGAGATCGCTGATTTGGACCAACTCATTGATCAGCTCTTCATCCCACTGTCTGGGCACAAGGGTGTAAAGCCGGACCAGATGATCCATCGTTTCATTGGCACCGCGCCAGTTTCCTCGCCGAACATCATTTCTAATCGACAGCACAAGGAACGGAAACTGCCTGTCCGTGTACAGGCCCTCATTAATTCGCAGTATCTGTATTACTCGATCAAGTATTTCATCTGCTTCATTGAACTGATCGAGCCCCACCATCACACCGGCCAGACTCTCCAGAGACTCCAGCAAACTCGGGTCGTATCGATCCGCCCCCAATTCCAGTTCTTCCAGCTGCGCCCGATAGCTATCAGCATCGACCATTAACTGATCCGCTCGAGACTGTTGGGCTGTCCCCTGGAGGCTATACGTCAGTCCGACGGCAACCAGTATGATGACGAGTGATTTGTGCATCTGCCAATATAGCGATAATCCGTTAGCCTATTACTCTACCGTTTCCAACGAGTTATACAAGCCTCCAAGGTCAGCAACCCGCGATCAAAACGACCTGGGAGTGTCGTTTCACATGCCGGTGTCTCGCAATACATTGCAATCATGGAAACCCCATCCGCGTTCCAGCGAAAAGCTTGGGGAGCCAAGCCCGTTCAGGAGCTGTCTGCCATGAATTTCTACCAATAACTCCTGAATCAGTTTCATCGGCGGATTCTGTTCTCAATTCCAGGCTGCGCAGTTGCGCTATCGCCTGTCGGAACATTTGGAACCGGCTATAGAGTGGTATGAAGACGAATTCACCTCTGCTTTAGGGCCCGTCTTCCAGGGGCTCGAAAGAATTGGTAACAACAAGAAATTGCTCTGGGAACTTGGGATCCTTTTCCCCATGAATAAAACGACACCCGATAATACCTATCGCTTCATGCTGGAATACGAATTCTAACTATCACGCTTTGCAGCGCCGATAAATTGAATTTGACAGGTATACTACCGAATATTAAGCTTTTTCTCCGCCGCAGTAACCCAGCTCAAGTTAGAGCGATGTGAATTTCAAAGCGCTTCAACCTATGGCATCGTTCTCTTCAGTATACCAACCAAAACTCTCATTGATGACTGCTCGTGATCATGGCGACCTGTACCTGTCAACCGAATTTAGAGCTCTGCTCGCAGATAGTGGGCTGCAATTATTCCATGATTTCTGGAGCCTTCCTGAAGAATTCGTTGACCAGGTTAATATCAGAAAAGGTGGATGGAGCGCTGTAAGCAGACTGTGTGTTGAGTCACCAGCTGGCTCTGAAGTTTTTTTTGTCAAACGCCAGGAAAATCAGCTACGCAGAAGGCCGATGAGCCCATGGGGAAAACTTACCTTCGCCTATGAGGCTGAAGGTATCTTGCGTAACCAGCATTTTCAGCTTCCTTGCGTTGACCTTGTTGGATTTGGTCAACGCAAAATTGGCAGGCAAAGACAGGCGATACTGATTACCCGAGGATTAGAATACCCGTCTCTTGCGGAGTTGCTCGAGCAAAATCCAGAGCACCGCAATCTTACTAAAGCACTCACTGCAGCAGGAAAAGAGTTGCTCAAGATGCATAATAGAAGAATTAGCCACGGCGCACTCTACTCCAAGCATCTTTACCTGGACTTGCCAAAAAAACAGACGCACCTCATCGACTTCGAGCGATCAAGAATGTGTCTCACAGTCAGCTCTGCAATCAAACGGGATTTTGGTCAGTTCCTCAAATATGCCGGGAATTTGCGAAACGACGAACTGTACGCTTTCATGGAACATCACATGGCAACGTATCCGAGATTGATGCACCAGTTAATTGAAAAATCCCATGACAGATAATCGATCACTCGACCTGCTGAATAATTTGTCCAACAAGGAACGTGTAAAGGACGATGCTCTTAGCGCTGAGCTTTATTCAAAACGAAAACCGCAAAAGCACAAATCTGAAATGAAGCTTGTGGAAGACGCTTTCGCAAGGCTCCCTGATAACAGCGTTAAATCAGTCCTGGACGCGCCTTGTGGTGTTGGCCGTATCAGTGTCTGGCTTGCGCGGAGGGGATATCAGGTAACGGGCATCGATCTCGGCAGCGCAGCGGTCGAGCTAGCCCGGGACGCGATCGACGGACATGGTCTGCAAGCAATAGTTGAAAAACAGAATATAATGGCCATGAGCTTTGCCGAAAAGCGCTTTGATTGCTGTATCTGTTTCAGGTTGTTACATCATTTTGCAGAACCTGAGCAGAAAGAGATGCTGATCAGAGAGTTATGTCGTGTATCCAATCAGTACGTAGTGATTTCCTATTTTTCTACGATATCCGTAACCACATTGAGACGCAAACTAAGACGCAAGCTATTCGGCGAACCGATGCAACAGAATCCTGACACTCTGGGAGACCTAAAAGAATATTTTAAATCGAACGGTTTTGAACTAAAAATGAGAATACCAAGATCGCGAATACTGCACTCACTGCAACTGGCAATATTCAAAAGAATGTAGGACGAAAGGAGCCCCGACAGGTCGATCGAGACCATTGCAGAATGGTAGAAACGGCGATTCAGGCAGGCCAGTAAAATCCCGGATCATCAGTCACGGGGAGCGACTGAGTTACCAACCGTAAGCCATGGAAAGCAGCGAGTAGGTAGACTGGATCTGGGTTGCCCAATACACGACGAAGAAGACGATGACCGTCCCACAGGCGGCAATACTCGCCATCTCAAGATCATCAAACTTCTTCCCTTTTTTGTTGTCTTCATTCATAGGAATTACACCATTATTATTTGCTCTATTGGCTGCTCAAATGACCAACCGATATAATAAATTCG
>Ga0181591_10004874_pt1 | contig 11670 bp, 15 predicted proteins | sample 071ome_33_FD_133757 | JGI IMG/M metagenome (GOLD analysis project Ga0181591, IMG submission 133757) | Coastal salt marsh microbial communities from the Groves Creek Marsh, Skidaway Island, Georgia - 071412AT metaG (megahit assembly) | ecosystem: Environmental > Aquatic > Marine > Intertidal...
ATCGATTAACTGCAACTGAACCGACTGCGTGCCAAGCTCGCGCTGTATATGTGTCAACCGCTCTAATATGATCTCTTGTTCGCTCATGGTGAATCTACTTGCCCCCTCGTGGTGATAGTCTTGGATTCTTCCAGTTGGCCCGACTTTATTTTAGTCTGATATCCAAACCCGCCGAAATTCGGGTTCTCGTACACAAGGCCGTTTGTGGTAATTGACAACTTGCAACCCGTGCATGCGATCAGTAAAAAGGTGGCAGCAACACAGGACAACACGTGGTGGATGGGCGTGCGTTGAGGAGCAACCTGTGTGCTGCCATTTTGAGTCTGTTTTATCATGAGGCTATTTCCCCCTGTGTTTGATCTTTTAGGTATTTCTTGCGGTTCTTTTCGGTTAGTTTGAATCCGCAGCGGCATTGGCATTTTCCCGCCGCGATGTCGTCTTTGCTGTGGCGCATATTGTTTCGGCAATCAGGGCACACGAACCATTTTGACTCATACAGTCCTGCCGTGTTTTCGAGTTTGCCATGTACATAGTGTTTCCAGTCGTGGACATGCGAAAGTGCGTCCGCTATTGCGTCATTGTATGGTACGTGATCGAAGGCAGTAAGTTTGCTGTCAGGGTTGCAGTTATATATCTCAAGCCCGTTCGCCTTAAAGTGTTCCTTCATGCGCTTAAAACGCCAATTAAGTTGCTTGTAGGTAGTCTGATTGTTGCGAACCGCTGACGACTTACGCCCCTGATCGAATGCATAGTGGTTATTTTCGTCCATGTTAAAGTCAGCACCGAGCAGATAGATCTTCCGAAATCCCGCCAGATACAGAATCTTAATCGCTGCCATCATGCAACTGCGGCATCCCTTGCGCCCGTTTTCATCCTCGTTGTGCTTGCTATTACCCCAATTGACAGAATCCTCAGTCAGGTACTCGTCTGGCTTGAAATGCGTATTTCGCTCGTAGTAAATGACATTCGGGCATTGATCTACGGTGACACCCGCCGGCATGTCAAGATCACTATTCCATAGCGGCTTATGGCGCGCCGACTTTGGCGCGAATTTGGTAATGGTTGGATCATTCCAAACCGTATAAAGAAACTTGTCTGGCCCATCGACGCACGTCCAGAAGTTAGGGCGCAGCTTTGGCATCAACGCTTTCGGCCCATTGTTGACGCACATTGTATGGACGAATTTCAACGGCCCGCGATCAATCGACTTTAGGCTAGGCCCATTCATGATCAGGAACGCAGTCGCACCCTTGTACTGATCAACTATGTTCGCCGGCTTGCCCGATTTGGAGACGAAAACATTGTCGGCCTTGTCCGCGTGATTGAATACCTTGATTGACAACTTGTGGCCATCTTTGATATTCCATTTTTCCCGTATGTTTACGGGTGCGATAATCTCGACAACGCCCTTGCATGGATTGATTGCGCGCCTGACTAACACCTTTTTGGGCGTGCAAAACTTCTTACCTTTGCGCGCGGTTATGGTTGCATCGTAGTACCAGTAGCCGACTCGCTTTTTTGGTATGGACTCGTATTTGTCAGGATAGCGAGGTGCAAACTCCGAAAACTTAGGTTTTAGGGTTGCCAGCATGTGTACGTCTCTGTCGTCGACTTTCAGGTTTAATGTTCCAGGCTCAACGCTAGGCCATCCAGCCTGCTGCCTAACCCTGTTTTCGCGCTCTGGGTTGAGTTTGCCTATTTCAAGCTCGCCAGGAGGCCCGCTTGGATCTGGTTTGCTACTCCGCGCGTAAACTGTACCGTCAAAGGTTATCCAATCATTCAAATTCATAGTCTCGCGTCTGCTCCATAAACGCTTCCGGTGTAATAATCCTGCGGCGGCCCAAAATGCGACCACCCCCATCCTTGCAAGGGCGTACCCTTGATTGATTATCGATAAAAAATCGGGGCTTGCCTAGTATGTGCTTAGGCGCGTGCTTTCCAGTAAATCCGTTAGCCTCACACCATTCGCGCGCATAACGTTCTGTTCCTGACCATATAACCACATCGACACCGGCAGCTATTAATGCCTTTACGCGCGCTATGTTTTCGGCGATAGGTTTGGCCCATCGCTTTTGCTGCTCTGTTAGCGTGCCGTCTATATCGCAAAAGTACATTGTGATCCTGCTTAATCCGCTATTAGCTTGCCACTGAACCGGCATCTAAATTACGTGTTATTTGCTGATGCTCTATTATTATATCTGCGTGCCGTATGCGATTATATTCATGGTGCTTAATCCACCAAGGTCATCGCGCACGGAAAACGTCAGTTTGTCATTTGTGCCTTTCCGCAAATGTATACCCCATTGGAGTCCAAACTGTTGGGTGATGTCGATTTGTGGTATGTATGATTTCTCCGTACCGCCTCCGCTCACGTCTGATAAAAATGCATCTGTACCCGTACCTACTGCCGCTGTTGCGAATCCGCTGCGGATAAATTCGAGATTGGTTTTTATGCCGTCATGCAGGATCAACTGGCCAATATCTTGGCTGTCCCACTTCCATTCTACGCCGTTCGCAAGCTCCGAAAGCGAGCCGAATTTATTCAACGCTGGAGTACCACCGTCACCAATTAGCACAGATATGGATTTGATATAAATATCACGAGCCTGCGCGGCACTAATATAATAAGGTACAGCCGTGCTGCTGCCATCTACAGTCATGTCATCGCTGCCTGTGGCAGTACCGTCATCAGTAAATCGCTGGCGAAATGGTAGCGCAATAGTGGTCTCGTCGAGAGGGGGGTGCTGGTGAACAACAACAGCAAGCTCTCCCTCGCCGTTTATTTTTAAGCGGCCATCACTGCCATAGCCATCTACTATCGTTGTTCGTAGCATTATTTTCCATCCATCCAAAGCTGAACCTCGACACATACAGTATTGGATGCCGAAGGCTTGCACGTAATCGCCATCGAACCGCCACGCGCTAAAACCAGAGATCCAGAATAGTCTTGGATAGAATGCCCCGGTGAACGGTTGATGAACTGCGTTAGGTTGTCACCATCCGTGATCGTTTTACCGCTACCGCTGGCTGCGTATGCAATCCCAAAGTCTGCAAATGTTTTATTGCTTCCACTGTTCGACGACAGGTAATCAGCGGGGCTTGCATCGTCAACAATGGTTCCCGCGCTCGGATTCATTATCAACCGTAATTGCAATGAACCGCTTTCACTTGAGCACGTTCTGACTTTGTCAATTAATACGTCTTTTTCAGAAGTGTTTTTAATGTACAAAACTGCGTTGAACACGCTTGTATCTGTGAGTGATAAAAAATCAGATGCAATTAAAAACGCTTCGCCGCTCGTTTCGCTTACGTCTGTGACCCTAGACTGCGCAGTTGCCAGAACTTCCAGTCTACTATCCTTGTTGACACCAGCTATAAAGCCCTGTCCTGTTCCGTCTTCAATAATCATATTATACCTAGTCTGCGATGTATCCGATTAGTGCTGCATATACATTAAATGTACCGCTAGTGTTGCCGTCTATTTCAACCGCAAGCGATGAACCTTTCGGGAGTTGTATATTTAGAGAAGCCAAAAGTCTTCCATCTGTCATGTATAGCAGTGCATGATCAGTTCCGCCTGACGTTGCCCCTTCACCATCTGCGCCCTTGTATGCCAAAGTCGTGGCTTTAAGTGTTTTATTGCTGCCAAAATTTGTGTTCGATATCATGTCGCAATCATTGGCGTTTGTGATCGTGGTGCCGCTGGTAGGGTTGCGGACTATCCAAACGTTTGCCGCATCGCTTATTGTTGCCGTCCGCGTGCCAAGTGCAACAGCGATTCCGCGAACAATGTAATCTCTGTCCTCGTCGCTCTTAAAATACAGTATAGTCGTGCGCGTGCTGCTGTTCGTTGAAAACGCAATAGAACCAGTATTTATATTGTATTCGCGCCCGTCAATGGCAGCGTCTTTCGCTTCGTCTTTTGTGACTGCAAAAGTATTGAGCCTGTTGTTTTTGTCTACACGAGCCCTCAGCCCGTCTCCGACTCCGTTAGTGATTACCATAGTCTAAATCCTCGATATCAATTATTTCTTCCGTCACAACGCATTCGATCTGCGCGCGAATTATTCGCAATTCGTTGAGGCATTGCTGCAATAAATTTATCTGTTTAACAGCGTAATCATTTACACCTATACCCTCGCGAGTGCTGTCACTATTGCGCCCAAAATCGCCGCCGCTCATTGGTACACCTGCCTATACATAATTGTAACTATTGTTGTCGGGGATGCGTATAGTTGCACTTCTCTCAGTTCGTCCGCGCGTCCCCTGAAATCGTAATAGCCGCCAGGGGGGATGATAAAAGAATCCTGTCCCGCTGTTCCGTTAGGCTCTGCGTATAGCAATCCGTTTCCGACATTCGCAACCCATAAGCTACCGATCCTGTCACCGATAGCCGCGCCCGTCAGCGTGGTAATGGTTGAAGTACTACCGTTAACAGTAGCGTTGTGGCCGCTCACGTCTCGGTAGTTGTGTACTACCTTGACACGTTGCGCCTTTAATGGATTGTTGTCGTGCATGGACATGGGTTTTTAAGCGGCACCTTCGTCATGCAATCCGCTAATTTCATCGGTAGTTAGGGCGCGATTGTAAATACGAACATCATCAATGGTTCCATTAAAGAATGCACGATCACCAAACCTTGCGCCAATGGATATGCCTGCTGATCCAAATTCGGGAGAGCCGACTGACGCGAGCGCAGTATCAACCTCTGAACCATCGATGTACATTTTATAGTTCACCTCATCATAATTAATCACAAGATGATACCATTGATTAATGGTTAGCGAAGAACCTCTTTCTAGCTCAAGATTGTTTCCGTCGAAGAAGAAGCGCGGATTACCGTTGTTTAGATCAATTTCCCAACCATCGCTAGGCGGGGAACCAGAGTGATTATGTATAATTCCAAAATGGCCAGTATTTGTATCATGGTTAAACCATACTGAAACCGCAAACCCTCCACTACTGATATCAAGTACATCATTATTCGGAACCGTCACTACATCGTCTGTCCCGTCAAAATCTATAGCGTTGCTGCCGATGTTACCGCTTACCCAAGTAGGAGTTCCGACAAGTGTGCCATCAAGATTGAGCACATCTTCCGCTGCGGTAGTACCCTCTCCATCATCAAAGCGCCATCTCGCAACATAGTCGCCGGCTATATCTTCGTCTGGTATAAAAACGAGCTGGTAGCGCCCGCGCGAGATAAACCGCCCGCCATCAAATTTGATATTGTTGATCATTATATACTCGTGTTTTGGATGAATGAAACAGACAGCGACGAACCTGCAATGAGTTTGATTTCGTCCAGTTCATCCTTGCGCCCATAAAAAGCGTATGTACGCGCCGTCGGTAGTTCTGAACCCTTTGACGTGGTTACTGTGCTTGTTGTACCGTTGCCAAAGTAAATAGACGTGCCGCTATTGTTCAGTACCTCAACCATGCCGACGTTATCCTGTAGCGCTTCGCCGAATAACTCCTCGAAAGTCTGTGCAGTCGTTGTGATGTTTTGCTGATAGGTATCATAGAGCTTTAGATACTCTACGTTTGTTACTCGCTGTGCAGCGGATGGGTTTGATTTATTCGTTGACATTATCGTTGTTCCTCCAAGTGCCGTGAAAACATGTTATCACGATTATGATTTAAGTGTATCTGTGCCCGCCACCACCAACGCGGCAATTTGTGGCAGTTACCAATGCGCCGACGAAACTGGCCATCACTGCTTGCCTTTGCGTATTTGGCCCATGAATGATCGCGGTTTGTTTCAGGATCGACGTAGTAGTTTTCATGGTCGCATTTATCCATGTTGATGAGTTGGAAATAGCCAGCTCCGACACAACTGCGCATCTTCCTCGGCAGTCGTGCATCCGCGCGCTTCCACGGGTGCGGTATATGTTTGGTGTAATCCTCCGCGTCTACAACTTTGTTAGAGTTGGATATAGTGTGATTCGGTTGACTCCTGCGCCCGCTTATAAACATGCTTTTGTAGTGATCATCACTGATTGATTCGATGTAATTTTCCAGGCGCTTAAAAAACTCTGGATGATATACCATGTCACAGTCAGCAAATAATAGCCATTCGGTATTACACCTAAGCATGGCACCGTTTCGCGTTAATCCTCGATATTGCAAAATATCAAGCGGGTATTCGTAACAGTTTATCCTGTATCCGAAATTGTCGTAAAGCGCCACGACTTCCTCTGTCGTAGGCTCGCCATTTCCCTTTACGTGCGAAACGTCGACGGTGATCCCTGGTGCGTCTATCTGGTGCATTAAACTTGACAGCATCCAACTAAAGCGACGCTGAAAATTGTGCACCTGTACGGCTATTGTAATATCCATTAGCTCCTCCGAGTGAATATCATTGTGTTCAGATAGCAGTTCGTATGGCCGTTCCGTGCAAAAACCGCCTGTGTTTTTGCAAACATAGTTGCATAAACCATCGTGGCGCGATGCTGATATAGCCAACCGCTATCTTCTAGCGCATATTGCCAGAATCGCGCCGTTCGACAACTAATGTGCCCGCGCCCAGGTTGATTCGGATAACCAGCGCCAAACACAAGGACACTCCCGCTATTCGCTGCCATCTTCAATCCGTCAATGATAGGCATGTCCATAGTTGGTGCAGTTTCGGGCCTTATGTTTTTCAGGTGCTCGGCTACTTCCTGGCATATGATTAGATCGAACTTGTCACCGTTCAGCGCCTTTCTGATCTGTTCGCAGTTATCCAAATCTGTCAACACTATGTCATCGATCATACGACTAGCGACAGCATCGGGGGAGTACTCAAGCCCGCGCCGTTGCTCTACTGGCAACACAGATAGCAATGCACCGATGCTGCTACCAAAATCAATGGCGCTCTTTGGTTCGCGCCTAAGAAGTTTACACGCCTGCCATATACCGCCACCAATGGCATTGTATAAGTCCATGCGATTGGATCTGTCTGTATGCCATTTATTCATGGCTTGAAATACCTTTTCATGTTCATGCGGCATAACTCTTTGCCGATCTTGTACCCTTTGACATGCTGCGCGTAATAGCAAGCTGTCGAGTCCTGTGATGGTACTGGCAACTGATCACCGCACCATTCTACAAGCTCGCGCGTGAATTCCGTTTTCTCAATCCAACAATACGACGCCAGCCGCTTATGGCCGTACCTCCTGCCTTGGATATTCGGCGGGAATACAGGATCGCCGCCTTTGTGCTCGTCCAGATGATTCAAGAAGTGGCCGCTTTGGTTCGCGCCTTTCGTCGCAGTATACCCGCAGCGATGGCCAGTGATGATATGCTTTTCGTACTCTGGCCAAACCCACTTAGATACCGGCGTTGCGTCTGCGTCTAGCTTCATCCAGTAAGGTGTATCAACGTGTTCAGCCACACCATAAACAAAAGCGGACAGCATACGCTCGCGCACATTGTCGCCGGCAAGGGGGAATCGCCATTTGATAATTTTTACATTTTTGTATTTACGCAGGAACGCGATGCGCTTGTCTCGCAATCTTAGGCGATTTATAAATACTATCCATTGCTGCGACGCCAATTGCTCATCCTGCATCCATAACTGCCAGTTCGCTTGCAGCTTCCCGACATAGTCAGGATTAACAGCCGTAACCATTGTCAAATCTTTACGCCGAAAACGCTCCTTATACCACCTGCCGAAACGCTTATCACCGTTCGCCTTTTTCATTAACGGCCATCGATCTGCAAATATCTCATGCATCTCGTTGTATGCGTCTTTCCAATGTACGCAGCCATCGTCGTCCATTACGTGCTTGCTGCCGTGATAGTGCATAATCTTAGGATTCTTGACACCGCCACCGAATCTACCACTGCAACCCCATTCAGGCCCAACTATAGCGTGATCGTATCGATGCAGTAAAACTTGCGCGGCTAGTTCGTCAACAAGCCGGCGCGTACAGTTTTCCTTGTATCCGAGGCGTGTAATCTGTTCCCACTCGCGCAAAATTTCGGCGTCCTTGTGAAACGCGAATATGCCCGTATTAATCGCCTTCCCGTATTCGAGCGCGTTCTTGACTTCTTTTGATCCGATAGCCTTTTGCCATTGCCTGATCCGTCCGCTGATCTTGCCGCCGGACGTTTTCCAATTGCTGAAATGGTGTACGACAAAACCGTGCTTCTTCGCCTTCTCAATTAGCGGTTGCGGTGATGCGAGCGGTATTGTGTCCGCATCCAGAAACACGCTCACCCTGTATGGAGTCACGCGCCATAGTTGAGCCTTTCGCACCAAGGCATATTCACCCATCAAAGGAACCTCCTTGATGTCTACGTGATGGAACTTGCAGAACCCCACCAAGTCCTCCAGCGGCTTACCCTCGTGTATAACCGTGCAAGGCCCATTGTAAACCTTGCGAAGTGCGAAGATGCTTGTCATTAAGCGAACGATGCACTTAGTATTGAGATTGTAATAAATAACGCCTTCAGTCGCCATCTCTCAGCCCCTCCATGCCCATCAACTTATCCACGTGTTTCTCCACTTCTCGCGCTGTCTCCTCTATGTACTTGTCGCGTGTAAAAAAGTTTGCGAGTATGCAATATTTCGCACCCCATGTCTCATGTTGCCATTGATGGTGCAACTCATGGCAGAGCGTACTAACCAAATATTCTGGCGTGTCCCTGTAGCGCTCGTTTAGCAGTATGCGCCCGCGAATATGGCTATACTGTCCGAGTACCGACATTCGCAGTCGCGCCCACCCGATTCGTTGCCAATTCGGATTCGCTATATGATGCGGCATCTCTTGTCTTGCGCTTAATATCTGGCGCGCAAAATAGTCGATCTCGGTTGCGCTTAGGGTTTTCATGGTGAGGATGATGAACTTGATGACTCATTCGGTTTTGAGTATGGCGCTGTCGGAGGTGTGAAATTCGATGTCCATGCGGCTTTGCCGTTTAGTATCCGAAGTTCGTCAATGTTGCCATCCAGATAATTATCTATTGAACCCCCCGCTCCGCTGATATAGTGGCCTATGTGTACGGACTTAGATGCTAATTGGGAATAAGAAACCCCCGTGACATCTTCCGTTGATCCAATTTGAGTACCATCGATAAAACACCTCAGATCGTTGCCGCTTCTCGTGAATGCAACATGATACCATTGTGAAGTATTTGGATTCCATGTGAAAGTATATTCCGTTAAAACACTAACGTCGAAACGATAAAAAGATATATAGTTCCCCGTTGCATAATAAAGAACCAACCAGTTTACTTGCTCCCCTACAACAACCTGTTTCCCCCAACCAACAAGTCCGCAATCCTGATCTGTATCTAATATCAACCAAAAATCTATAGTAAAGTCGTCAGAGCCGAATGCCCAATCCGTAGAATTTGCAATATCTATATAGTCATCCGCGCCATCAAATAAAGCGCTTGCAGCGCCGAACTTCTTCGTGCCAGTATCGCGTCCCATGCCGCCATTGAGATTAGTGGTATGGTGGCTGTCGCTGTCGTCCTTCAATGCGGTGTCATCCATGTGCAGGAGCAGTACTGTTGCGGCTGCGGCTTCTGAGGATGACGAAGATGATGATGATGACGACTGAGATGATGATGAAATCGAGGTTGATGAAGATGTTTCAAGTGCCTGCGTGCTACTACTGGATGACGATGACAAAAGCAGGGCTGCCGTAGATGACGAAGATGTTTCATCTGGCGCATTGTATTCCCTGTCAGGTGGAGTGAAGTTGCCGTCGTACATTGCACGGTTGTCAACTATGCGCAATTCATCAATCCAGCCATTGAAGTAACTACCGACTGAGCTACCACCGATTGACTTTTCTGTGTTCAGTCCACTTGTAGCGCTGCCGGATGTACCCGCCGTGTATACACCATCGATAGCAAGCGCACCCGTGCCGTCAGCATGCCAAACGCCCGCAACATGATACCACGTATCGACAGACGGCGACCATGACAGATCATAAGTTGTTATATCGTCATTCGTACCTGTGAACCTGAATATGCGCAGTTCACTCGATGACTGAATCCATAAGAATCCGAAATCACCCTCGGTTCCAGGCGAAACGCTATTACTTTGTACTGCTATGTACTGCGTGCCTGTCAGACTATTAAACCTGATCCAGCAATCAATAGTCATTGGCCTATTTATGTCGCCGGTTTGCACTACGTTCTGACTGTATGTGAGATAGTCACTGTTGCCGTCAAACAATCCAGACGCACCGCCGAACTTAAACTGTGCTGTATCAACCTGCGCCGTGCCGACTGCCGTAACCGTCTGATCAAGATCGGAGTCGTCCTGGAAGTGAGTTGAACCATCCGCGCCATTCATATGCAGCAATAACGTCGTATTAACTGCGGCATCATTCGTTGATTCAGACGTTGAACTTATGGATGTGTTGCTGCTACTACTTCCGCTTTCGTCACTTGATTCCGATGTTGAGGATTGCGATGACGAGGATGATCGCGTTACTACGCTGCTGCTGCTGCTTGAGTTTGATGAACTCGATGAATTAGATGACGTTGAGAGTGCAACTGTGCTGCTGCTTGAGCTACTTGACGACGAATGCGATGATGTCGACATTGCAAGCGTACTGCTGCTGCTGGATGACGATGACTGCGACGATGACATAGATTCACCGGCAGGCGGATTCAGAACAATCGTACTCGTACCTTCGCCAATACGATAGACATCGTTTGTGACGGTCAAGGCGGCTTGGCATAGTTTCCTGTGCTGCTTTTCGCCTTCTTCCGTCATTACCAATTCAATCAAGTATTCCTTTGATGTCGCTTCGCCGATATTGTCAATCAGATTCGTCGTGTCCAATGACATGCGATTGCATACCTTGCCGTTAGACTTGTCATAGCTACCCCAATCGGCGGCGACGAAATCTGTATCTTGCGAGTACCCCATGTACTCGGATGGCCGTACCGTTTCGGCAATTACGCATTCGAGATGACTGTCGCCAGGAAGCGCGAACGCAGTCGTACTATTCTCGGTTGCGAATATAGTCCAGCGAATCAACAACTGATCGCCGCGAATAATCTTGGAGGTGATCTCGTTATTTCGTAGAGTAATTGCGCTCGCGTCCGTCAGCCGTGCCGTGTCCGCAGCTACATACAAATCTATAACCTTGCGTGTTGCCATTAGGTTGACTCCGATGTTGACGACTGCGACGATGAAGGTGACGAGCTGCTACTATTCGCACTCGACTCCGACGTGCTTGATTGCGAGGATGGCAGTGCGACTGTACTGCTGCTACTGCTATTGGATGACGATGGTGATGACGACGATGAAACTGACGTTGTTGATGACGAACTGACTGACGTTCTGTCGCTGCTCTCGCTCGTGCTTGACTGACTACTACTGCTATTGCTGCTGCTGTTATTGTCGCTTGATTCAGATGTTGACGACGCGGACGATGCCGAGCTGTCGCCAGATGACGATGATTCGGACGCGCTACTTGATTCTGCCGGCGGGAATAGATCGATCACGTCAAGTTCGGCAGTCGACGGGTATACTTCGTTTCTGACAACCATGTCAAACTGCGCTACCGTCACATGTTGATCTGTGCCGCTTGGTACTATTACCAATTCGCCAATCAGATCAGACTTTGAAGCAGATGAGCCGAGGTGATCGTTGAGTTTTTGCGTGTTGAAATTCACGCGCTGAGACACTTTCCCCGCGCTCCTGTCGTAGTCGCTCCA
>Ga0181591_10004879_pt1 | contig 11665 bp, 21 predicted proteins | sample 071ome_33_FD_133757 | JGI IMG/M metagenome (GOLD analysis project Ga0181591, IMG submission 133757) | Coastal salt marsh microbial communities from the Groves Creek Marsh, Skidaway Island, Georgia - 071412AT metaG (megahit assembly) | ecosystem: Environmental > Aquatic > Marine > Intertidal...
AAACACTGACGTTGGCCTTGAAGACACATCGGAGTCTTTTGGATTACCTGCCACCGCCGATCTTATGTTCGCGCTCATCAGTAACGAAGAGCTCGAAGGACTCGGACAAATCATGGTCAAACAGCTCAAAAACAGATACAACGACCCAACGTCTAATAAAAGATTTATCGTTGGGGTCGATCGAGCCAGAATGAAACTATATGATGTAGAAGAAAATGCTCAAAACTTAATTGCTGAATCAGCACCAGAAGTAGCCCCTCAAAAAGATAAACTAGATTTCTCAGGATTTAAAGCATAATGAAAGTAAGACTAATTGGTTATACTCAACCCGTAGATATTATTGGACTCGATGACGTACAAGACTTGATTGCATATTGTGCTCGTGTAAGTAATCCATCAAACCAAATGAATCAAGAGACAGCACCTAAGTTGCTAAACTATCTTGCAAAGCATAAGCATTGGTCTCCATTTGAAATGGCTTCGGCTACTATGGAAATCGAAACAACTCGTGACATTGCTCGTCAAATGCTTCGCCACCGTTCGTTTGCATTTCAAGAATTTTCACAGCGATATGCTGACGTTCGTGATATGGACGACTCTTTAGTTATTCGTAAAGCGCGATTGCAAGATAAAAAGAATCGACAGAACAGTGTAATCACCGATGACGTATCTTTACATAATGCTTGGGAAGTCCATCAACGCGCGGTATGGCAAAGAGCAATGGAAGCCTACAATTGGGCGATTAATAATGGAATTGCAAAAGAACAAGCACGTGCTGTTTTGCCTGAAGGTAATACACCATCTCGCCTATACATGCAAGGCACCATTCGTTCGTGGATTCACTTCATTGAATTACGTTCGGGTAATGGTACTCAAAAAGAACATATGGAAGTAGCTCGTGAAATTGGCACAGCTATCACAAAAATCTTTCCATTAGCAGATACATATATTAGTAAGGAGTAATATAAATATGGGTAGGAACATTTCAACATATTGGTCTAATGACGGTAGTAAAGCAGAAGTAAATTTTGATTTCAAAGACGAATTAGCTTATATTGAATATTATGATGATAATGGTAAATTATTCTTTACTGAAGAATTTCCAAATAAGTCTATTCGTTATGTAGAAGACGCTGCCGAAAACTGGGCTGAAGGTATTAAAATTTTGGAGTTAAAGAATGGCTAAACACGAAGTTTATCAGATCAAAAAAACAAATCGAAGACTTGCTTCAGAGTCTGTGTTTTATGGTATATCTGATGCTTTTACTCAAGCAACGGCAAAGCAAGCATTTCGTGATGGATACTATTCTCATACTGCTGATGTTGAAGCTGCTAACAATAAAGGTGTTGCTGATTTAGTCAATACTGATAGAACTAGTGCAAAGATCAATTCTCTAGGTCCTCTACGAAATATTTCAGTTGGAGACCTAATCCATAATGTAGAATCAGACCGATGGTTTATTACTAGCTCTACCGGCTACGATCCAATTTCTATTAGATTTAGAAGTAATCGATAAATAAAATTTATTAATACTAAGGTTTTAATAAAAAAATATTATCAAAAAAAGTGCATTTTTTTGAAAAAAACTGTTTACTTTCTCTCCAGATGTTGTATAATAATACTATAAAATGATGATGGAGAGAGTATCATGAAATTCGTAGTTACAACTCAAGGCTTGGAAAACTATGGCGCTCATTGTGAAGATGGCAAGTTTTCCAGTAATAACCACTATTGGAAATTCAAGTCTGGCACAGACTATATTGTGTCTGGTTTGGACCGCCATCAAGACGCTATGGCGTTTGTAGCGGCAATTGGCATCGAGAACGGTGTCGGTTGGAAAGAGTTTCCATGTGAAGTCCAGACTATGGACGAGTGGGAAGCTCAGTGGGACATGAACGACGAGTTCGATGTTGAGCATCGTGAGTTCAAGTTGTCTATTATGAAGCAGGTCGACCCTGCTGATTATATCAAACAAAAGGAGGCCGCGTAATGAGTAATGAAGTTCAATTATTGCTTGAAGCTTTAATTCCAGTAGTACAAGCTGCTTTTGTCTTTGGTATTTTTATTGCAGTTATTATTGGTGCAGGTAAAATTGGTTTTAAACTTGCTCCTTGGATTATAGCTATCGCTGCTTTACTTTATTTTTTTGGAGGTTAATATGTTAGCTTATTGTGATTATATCGCCAACAAAATTCAAGAATCTTTGAGAGAAGATTCCTATAAAGAGCAGTCATTAATTAATTATGTAGATAAAATTAATTGGGATCTACATCCTGAAGAAGGATATATGCTTTCAACAACAAAAACTATAAATATTCAAGACGTTAATGAGAAGCGTTACAGGATAACAATAGAGGAAATCTAATGTACGTAGAATGGTGGATGGGAGTAATCTTCCTAGCATGGTGGGTAATTTCCATATATCAAATTACCAAATCAACTCAACTGACTTCATACGCTGAGGGCGTAGAAGATGGTACAGAAGGTACGCTTAAAGTCCTAGAAAAACAGGGAATTATTAGGATTAATGGCGAAGAAATAGAGGCTGGACAGCAAAAAAATTAAAAAAATGTGAAAAAAACTGTTTACAATGGCGTGAGATTATGGTATAATATACCTATATTAACGATGGAGAGATCATTATGGGAATCAAAGTAGACAAAAACCGCACAGATTCATATATCGGCACCTTTCACTACGAATGTGCTGATGATATGATTCAGCTTGACGATGTACGTGCTATCGTCAAAAACATGAACAAATCACTTCGTGCCGCCGGCATGGATTATCAATTCTACGTCAAATGTCAAGGACGTGGCAAAAATCGCTTTCAAAAAGTAAACGACTATAACATTCGTAAATACGGTCGAACATTTGGTGTCGGTCGTACCCGTTACTCTGCACAAGCATCTCTTCCCCTTGAATGTGCAGATTATGTTGATGCATACATTTATCGTAGGAGGTAATATATGTCTAAAATGGGAAACTTTGTTATGGACGTTCAAGAACGTTATGCAAATGGTGAGAGTGCTGAAAGCATTGCAAAATCGACTCGCACTCCAGTAACAATGGTTGCTGAAATTATTGAAGAATTCTTGAACTCGTATCAAAACGACTATCCTGAACCTGAAGGTGATTTTTAAATAATATGAATACTATACACGTCGTCGGCTCAACTAAAAAGAATCGTGATTTGGCTTACAAAGCTGCTTCGTGGTATATCAACAAGTATATGCCACGTATGCGCACTCTTGATATTACAATCAATCTGATTAAGCTTAAAGGTGTTTATGGATTTTGTATGGAGTGTGATACAAATCGCGAGTTTGAAATTGAAGTTGATAAGACTCTAAACAAACAAGACATAGTATCAACAGTAATTCACGAGATGATTCACGTCAAGCAATATGCTCGTAAAGAATTATTTCAAGGTTACAATGGACGTACTCGTTGGAAATCACGCTGGTATAGTAGTTATGATTCAGTTGATTACGATGATCAACCTTGGGAAAAAGAAGCCCATCGGCTAGATGAAAAACTAGCAAAACAATTCTTCGAAGAACAAAAATAATTCTCCTCTCTCCCACCTTAAACCGGCAATCGCCGGTTTCTTTTTTTATATAAATAGTATAAAATACAGTTAAGGTTGGGAACTTAAATGTTAACTTTTAAAGGTTATTTGAGCGAGATGGCTTACAAAAAATTACTTGCTGGCGAATTGTTGAAGCCAGGCCGAGAAGGTCGTGGGGAAACCCTTATCACTAAGATAGAAGATGGGGATCCATTTCTTTTGCTGACAGGTAAAACTGTTAAATTTAAAAAAGATAATGATCTTTTAAAAGCAATAAGAAAAGCTTTAGAAGATAGAGATAACACAACCTTAAATAACTTAGAGTTTAAAGGCGAAGATGGTAAGACCTATAAGCTTAACCAGATAGCAAAGTCACCAGAGTTTGGTGGTAAAGGTAAAGGGTCTGGTACTCGTGCAGAAGACGCTGCCCTTAGTGCTTTCAAAAAAGAATTACAAAAAGTATTTGATACAGAAACTGTACCATTCATTTATTTGCAAATTGGAAGCAGAATTGAAAAAGTTGCTTCAATTGAATCTACACCAGGAACACCTAAATCAGATTTCCATATGATGGATGAAACTGGTAAAGAGGTTTTTTGGATTTCCCATAAAAAAGGATCACGAGCAAATGACTTTCAACAGTATGGTGGAATGCCTGAGTTACAAAAAGAAAATTCACGTGACATGATGAACTTTGTTAATGACGTCAAAAAAGAACTACAAAACTTAGGTTCACCAAATAAGTTCCCAATGAAAACCGCGTTTGCTCGTCCAGTTAGAGATAGAAACATTCAATTTAAAACATTGTATGGTAAAGAGTTTAAAGGTGGCTCAGCTAGTTCTCGGCAAAACATTGATGTATTATATCAAGGCCCAATGAAACTCAAGAAAAAAGGAATGAAGGACAACATTCCAGTTTATACAATTATTTCTAACCACACCGAATTACATGGCACAGTACCTAAAGGTGATTATGAACCTTGGTATTATGTTAGACCTGAGCAAGCTAAGAAACAATTTGGCATACCCGGTGCTAGATTCTTTATTGTTTCTAAGTTAACTGCAACCAAAAATCGAAATACAAAAGTGATATGATTATGAAATTTAGCGAATATTTAAAAGAAGAAAAAAATACTCACATGACTCACCTCGAAGATCAAGTGATCTATGGTGGTGTCAATGGAGCACGTAGCGCTATTCTTGGACTACGTTCATTAAGAGATATGTTAGCTGGTGAATCAGCTACATCTACAGATGTTACTGTAAAATGGGACGGTGCCCCTGCAGTATTCTGTGGGCAAGATCCTGCTGATGGTAAATTTTTTGTAGCCAAAAAAGGGATCTTTAATAAAAACCCAAAAGTCTATAAATCAGAATCCGACATTGACGAGGACATTCCTGGAGCAGATCTAAATGCTAAAATGAAAATCGCATTTCAGGAACTTTCAAAACTTGGAATAAAAGGAGTAGTGCAAGGCGACATTATGTTCACCTCGGATGATTTAAAAAAGGAGAACATAGATGGGGATTCTTATATTACTTTTCATCCTAACACCATTGTTTATGCTGTGCCTATGTCTAGCGATGAAGCCAAACGAATTCGACAAGCGCGTATTGGGGTGGTATTCCACACTACATACAAAGGGAAAGACTTTGAATCAATGCGAGCAAGTTACGGAGTTGACGTCGACAAATTTAGAAAAGTCAAATCAGTCTGGGCTCAAGATGCAACCGTGCGAGATTTATCTGGCTCTGTTACGCTCACAAAGTCCGAAACCGCCGAAGTCACTAAAGCTTTATCTTTGGCTGGGAAAATTTTTAAGCAAATCTCATCCACCACATTAAAACAAATTGAAAATAATGAAGATTTAGCAAAAACAATTGAAACATATAATAATACCTTTGTAAGAGCGAGTAAACCAATTGGTGATACAAAGAAACACGTTGATGGATTAATTAAATATATTGAAAATAAATATCAAAAAGAAATTGATAAATTAAAATCTGAAAAGGGTAAAGCTGGTAAAGCAGCAAAAAGAGATGAATTTCTCAAGTTTTTTTCAGATTCTAATAAAAGAAACCTTAAATTATTGTTCGATTTACAAAAAGCAATCGTTGTTGCGAAACTAAAAATTATAAATAAACTAAACAAATTAAATAAAATGAATACCTTCGTTAAAACCAAAAATGGTTTTAAGGTAACAGGAGCCGAAGGCTTTGTTGCGATTGATAAAATCGGAGGCGGGGCAGTTAAGTTAGTAGACAGATTAGAATTTTCTGCAAATAATTTTAGCCCTGATATTATTAAAGGCTGGGATAAGCCGTCCCGATCCTAATGGAAAGAGCGAGAACAAATGTTAAAATTTAAACAATATGTTGCTGAAGAAGCAGAACTAGATAAAGAATTAGAAGAAGTTGCGGACATTCAGACCCGCATCAAAATGAAAGCTGCTATGCGCCGCAATAAAGCCAAGATTAAACTTGGTAGAAAAAAGGCGATGCGTAAGGTAGCAAATAAAGAAGTTCTTCAAAAGCGAGCTAGACGTCAAGCACGTAAAGCCGTTCTCGACAAGATCCTTAAGGGTAAAGACAAAGGCGAACTTTCATATGGCGCACGTGCTTCAATTGAGAAGCGTGTAAATAAGCGTGCTGCACTAATTACAAGACTCGCAAGAAAGCTATTACCTACTGTGCGTAAAGCGGACCGAGCCAAATTCTCCAGTAAAGGTAAGTAATATGGCTTTTAAAGGTTTTGCAGAATACGTCACAGAAGCCACCAAAGAAGTAACATTCACCTTTGGTCGATTTAATCCTCCTACGACTGGTCACGAAAAATTACTTGACACGGTAGCTAAAGTAGCCCGTGGAAGTAAGTATATGGTCTATGCATCACAATCAGCTGATGCTAAAAAGAACCCTTTGGATTATTCAACCAAAGTAAAATATATGCGTAAGATGTATCCTCGGCACGCTCGTTCAATCATGATGGACAAGGGTGTGAGAAATGTATTTGACATCTTAACGAATTTATATAAAGCTGGATACAATAAAGTCAACATGGTAGTTGGCTCTGATCGTGTACCAGAATTTGAAGCACTCACAAACAAATACAATAACGTTAAAGGTAAACACGGCTTCTATAACTTTGAAGGTGGAGTTAATATTGTCTCTGCTGGTGAAAGAGATCCAGATGCTGAAGGTGTTGCTGGTATGTCTGCATCTAAAATGAGAGCAGCTGCTACCGCAAATGATTTTGCAGCTTTTGCAAAAGGTTTACCTCGTGGCTTTAAAGATGGCCAAGCATTATTTAATGATGTTCGTAAAGGTATGGGATTAAAAGAATCTTATAACTATAGAGAACATCTACAATTAGAAAAAGTTTCTGAAGAAAGAGAAGCATATATCCAAGGTGAACTATTTACCGAAGGAGATATTGTTGTTGTCAAGGAAAATGATGAAGTAGGCCAGGTTATTATGCTTGGTTCTAACTATGTTTTAATTGAAATGTCTGATGGCAAAAAGCTTCGTAAATGGATTGACGATCTAGAAAAGATCGATGAAGGTATGTACTCTGACAAAGCCAGAGATAAAATCGATCGAGAAAAAGAACGTGACGAATTAAAACATGCTCGTCTAATGGCCAAGGCAGCTGAAGATGATGAGCGTGAAAAAGAAAAAGATGCTGAAGAAAAGAATAAATTAAAAGCATTGAAAATCGAAAAGAAAGCATATCATTCCGGTTTATCTAAATCAACATCCGATAAGAGAGATGCTCAATTTAAAAAGCAAGCTAAAATGGATGATGATAACCCTGCAGCTTATAAACCAGCTCCAGGTGATACAACTGCAAAAACAAAATTATCAAAGCATACTAAAAAGTATCGTGATATGTATGGTGAAGGTGTAAAATCCTTTTCAACATTTTCTGAATTAGTAACAGAAGATGTAAAAGCTGGTCTGCAAAAGAAAGCAGATAAATCGGGAATCTCGTATTCTATTCTAAAAAAGGTATACGATCGTGGCGTAGCTGCATGGAGAACTGGACATCGTCCTGGTACTACTCCATCTCAATGGGGCTATGCTAGAGTTAATTCATTTATAACGGGAGGCAAAACGCGTACAACAGCAGATGCCGATCTCTGGAAAAGACACAAAGGTGGAAACTAATGGCAAAAGAATTTTTTGATTTAAGAGAAGCACTAGGGCATTTGAAAGAAGCAGCTCCTAAAATTAGTCAGGGCAAAGCTAAAGGTGCTATTACTGCAACAGGTATGCGCGGTAAAGGCATGAAAAAGTACGATGTCTCTATTAAAGTAGTAAACGGTAAACTTGAATTCCGTATTATGGATGACACTGGTAAATTCCAAACAGTTGGTATTAAACAAGCTGCTAAGATGCTAGGCGAAGAAGTTCAACTTGAAGAAGCAATGGATCAAAAGAAATTCACTGCTGGCGCAAAGGCAATGAAAGCATATGCTCAAAAGAATGGTGGAGTCGATAAAAAAGATTTCATGGAAGTATCAAAGCTTTTAGATCAAATTGGCCGAGTAAATATTCTACAGGCTGGACAGCTTCTTTCTCGTTTAAATAGAATTGTTGATGGTATGGATACCGATGTTCGTGAAAGAGTTTTTATTGAACTTAAAAAAGTCGGTCTTGTAGAATCAATCGAATTTGATAAGCAATTAGACGAAAACAATTCAGACAAATATATGTGGAAAGATATTAATGCAGCTCTTATGAAAGCTGGTGTAAATACTTCTACAATTATGAAGGTTGTTTCTGCTCTAAAAAATAAAGCTATTAAAGAAGCAAAAGAACCAGCATCACCTGATGAGCAATCAATGGCTATGCGTCAAGCTAATTTTATTCTTGATGTAGCCGAAGATTTGGTTGAATTCATTGAAGATGGTGATGACTTCCCAGAGTGGATGCAGAATAAAGTTACTGCTCTTCATGAAAAAGCAAAAGATCTTAACGCTGCTATGGAAGGTTCAGATGACGAAGACAAAGACGAAGTTAAAGAATCTAGATATGGTACACAAGCTCAGCGCTTAATGTCACCATTACAAAAAGCTCGTCAAGACAAAGAAAAGCGTGATCGTGACCGTGATGGTAAATTAAAATCAACTGCTCTTCCAATGAAAAGAAAAAAAGAAGAAGTTGAAGAAGCAGTTAAGTTTACTGATAAACAAATCAAAATGGCTTATGGTGTTGCTAATGATAAGCGCTACAAAGGTGGTAACTATTCAGGTGCCGTAAGAGCTATTGAAAAGATTGCAAAGGGTTTATCTGATCACCCTGCTGTTAAAAAGGTACTAAAGCGCACAAATGAAAATAAAGTAGATGAATCAACCGCTGCATATCGTAAGTCACAGGAAAAAATTGCTAACGATAGAAAGAAAGCAAACATTAAACCTGGCGAACTAAATAAACTTGCAAAAATTAGAGCAATGTTAGATCGCGAGAAGAAAAAGAAATGATTTCGTTCAAAAAATATATTGTTGAAAAACATGGAGCTGGCGAAGAAGGCACTCCAGAGTTGGTCAATAAATATAAGAAAGATACTCCTATGGAAGGGTCTGAGTCTTGGGAATCTGGCTTTAAGCGTAGAGTTGTAAAGACTACTAAACCCGAACATAAAGAAAAGGGATATAACTGGAGAATCAAAGGTAAAGATAGACCAGAGATTAGTATTAAGTTATATAAAGATAAACCAGATTTTGCCGAGTTTAAACGGCAAATGAAAAGAGTAGCGGGGCATGAGTTCGGTGGATAATTTTAAAAAATACAAAGAAAAAATTGTTGACGATATTTGTGAAAGCTGCGACATCCATGAAGATTTACAGATTGAAGCAGCTGAATATCAAGGTAGAAAGGTAAAACTCAATGACCCGTTTCGTACTCCTGATGGCCCTCGTAAGTTTAGCGTTTATGTTAGGAATGAAAAAGGGAATGTCGTTAAAGTCAACTTTGGAGACCCCACAATGGAAATCAAGCGGGACGATCCAAAGAGAAGAGCTTCCTTCCGTGCAAGACATAATTGCGACAACCCAGGACCAAAATGGAAAGCAAGATACTGGAGCTGCTATCAATGGAGAGCAGGATCCAAGGTGGATAACTAAATGAGTGAAGTCGAACAAAAATTAGAGGCACACTTAATGTCAGACGGGCATAGGCTAGATCGTATTGAAGCGAAGATTGATAAACTGTCAGAGACAGTTATCTCGCTGGCTCGTGCTGAAGAAAAATTAGTATCTTTAGAGAATGATAAAAAAATTCTAATGGAACGCATGGTTAGACATGAAGAGAAATTAGATGTTGTTGAAAAGAAAGTTGATGAAACGTCTATTACTGTTACTGTAATTAATAGATTATTTTGGATTGTTATAATGGCCGTCTCAACCGGATTGGCTGGAATGTTTTTTATAAAATAAAACTAGGAGAACTTAAATGAACGAAACGCAAAAACTTGCCGAAATCTACAAGCGAATGAAGCTTGAAGAGGCAAAGAAAAAGATGGATCCGGTTGGCCAAGCTGACGGTGACATCGATAACGACGGAGATGAAGACGAGTCTGATGAATATCTTCACAATCGTCGTAAGGCCATTAAAAAGTCTATGAAAAAAGACGATAAAAAAATGGATGAAAAAACAGAATGCCCTAAGTGCAAAGGCGAAGGTTGTGACCATTGCGACAATAAAGGCTATCACGAAGCTTTAGAGATCGATCCAGACGATGGTGAAACTAAAAAAGTTTCTGATAAAGATGATAAAAAGAAAAAGAAATCGTCTGATACTGAAACCAGCGATGGTGATCAACAGGTACAAGAAGTTGCTGAGCCTAGTACCGAATTAGGTAAAAAATTCAAAGGTATGCATAAGGTTAAAGTAGACGATAGCGAAGAAAAGGGACACCAAGATGCTGTTTCTGCTGGCCGTGCTGGTCCGTCACGCAAATTACGTCCGGGCGACAATGCGCAAGGCGATACAAAAGGTAAAAAACTTAAGGAGTTAAGAAAATGAATAAACCAGGTTGGTTAAAACATTCTATTGCAAAAGCTGATGGTTATTATACTGTCCGCGGTGAAAAGCTTAAGTCTATTAAATTAACTAAGCAACAAATTACTGAGTGGAACGGTGGTGCACAGGCTGAACCTGCTCCAGAACCTACACCTGAACCAGTTGTTGAAGAAGCACCGGTTGAAGAAGTAGCAGCTGAAGAAGTAGCAGCTGAAGAACCTGTTGTTGAAGAAAAGCCAGCGAAAAAAACGTATTCACGTAAGAAAAAGAAGTAATAAATAATTCTGTCAATAATTTATACAGGCAGGATTATGCAACTATTTAATGAACTAAATAATGATAACTTTGTCTTGTTTGCATCAAGGCATTATAATAACAATCAGTGTACTGACATTGAAGAATTCTATGAAGATTTGCAACGATTCAAATATTTGAAACGACTCTTTAGTAGATATGAACAAGGTGATTTACAAGAAAGATTAATACTAAATCATCTTATTGTGGTATACAACGTATTTGGTATTGAAGCCGCAAATAAAATGGTGTTTTATAAAATTGAAGAAAAACACTATTCGGCTTTAAAACCATTTTTGATATATCTAAATTATATAAAAGAAAATGACTATATTGATGTTCCTTTAGATCAAAACATAGTCGATAAGTTGAGGAAACTTTAATGGGAATTATATCTGCTGCGGCTGATACTTACTATACGTACCGATTTATACGTACCTTGGTAACTCCTTGGAACGAGACGGAAGCGTATCAGAATGGTATTGTCGACGAAAATGGTAAGGTTCTTAAAAAGTCTTCACAGCTTAAAACTACAGCAGAGAAGTCTTCGTATACGTTATTTCATAGATTAGTTTTTAATTTAAAACGTATTATGGAAAAACTTCCGTTTGGTAAATATAAACTAGCATCTTTTGCAGCAGCTTTGTTTCTACTAAAAGAAGAAACTAATTTGTCTGAAAAGCAATTAAAAGATATTATCGATAAACTAGAATTAGATTTTGACGACTCTATAAATGAAAGTTATTGGAACGTAGATTCTGATGACAATCTCTCTC
>Ga0181591_10004892_pt1 | contig 11651 bp, 8 predicted proteins | sample 071ome_33_FD_133757 | JGI IMG/M metagenome (GOLD analysis project Ga0181591, IMG submission 133757) | Coastal salt marsh microbial communities from the Groves Creek Marsh, Skidaway Island, Georgia - 071412AT metaG (megahit assembly) | ecosystem: Environmental > Aquatic > Marine > Intertidal zone...
AAGCAGACCTACCGAATGGGGAGACTGCATCAGAAATGGAAACGCGTTTGGTTGGCAAGGTAGACGCTCAGATCACACGCAACGCCGATACTGCTGATGGAGTTCCTTGGTAATCAAGGGGAGTAACATGAATGCCGCTGACCAAGCTCCAGTTCCAGCCAGGGATCAATCGTGAAACCACGTCCTATACAAACGAGGGCGGCTGGTTCGACATGGACAAGGTCAGGTTTCGTTTTGGCTTTCCAGAAAAAATAGGCGGCTGGGAGAAGATCTCAGCCACTTACTTCCTTGGGACCTGCCGTTCCATCCACCCGTGGGTCGCGCTCGACGGCTCTCGGTACTTGGGCATCGGCACACACCTCAAGTATTACATCAACGAGGGCGGTGGGTATAACGACATCACCCCGATCCGTGAGACGACGGCTGCGGGTGACGTAACTTTCACTGCAAATGCCAACACTCTGAGTGCTGACGTTGAGATAGGCGATGAAACAATCAGCCTAACCAGCTCGACGGGCTTTCCAGAGAGCGGCATCATCAAGATTAACGACGAGATCATAAGCTACGCTGCGCTGTCGGGGAACGATCTGACGGGCTGTGTGCGTGGGATCGAGGACACAGACGAGGCGGCACATACATCTGGGGACGCGGTCCTCTGTTCTACGCTTATCGTAACGAATGCTGACCACGACGCGGAGGTCGACGACTTCGTGACACTAAGTGGCGCGGTTAGTCTTGGCGGCAACATCACAGCGGATGTGCTAAACCAAGAGTATCAGATCTCGGTTATCATCGACACGAACACGTACCAAATCAACGCCCGTTCGGCAGAGGCGTTGTCTGACATTACAACCACCACAGGCTATAGCCCGACACTGGTCTTTGCTACAACAAGCGACAGTGGATCGGGCGGGAGTGCCACGGTTGGCGCGTATCAAATCAACACTGGTTTGGACACCGCCATCGTAGGTAACGGCTGGGGAGCGGGAACCTGGAGCCGTGGAGCGTGGGGTTCTGGTTCGTCTATTACGGCTGGTAACTTGGAGCTTCGCATCTGGAGCCACGATAACTTCGGTGAGGACTTGCTGCTTAATCCACGGGACGGCGGCATTTACTACTGGGACAAGACCAACGGTACGAGTACCCGTGCGGTTAACATCACCAGCCTGTCGGGTTCAACAAACGCGCCACAGGTTGCCAAGCAGGTTATGGTATCAGACCGTGACCGTCACGTTATTGCGTTTGGGTGTGACCCAGAGCTGGGTGGCGGGGTGCAAGACCCATTGCTTATACGGTTCTCGGACCAAGAATCTCTGACCGACTGGAGTGCAACGGCGAACAACAGTGCTGGCGACTTGCGCATCGGTTCTGGGTCCGAGATTATCGCGGCTGTGGAAACGAGGCAGCAGATCCTTGTGTTCACTGACGTATCGCTCCATGCGATGCAGTACCTTGGACCGCCGTTCACGTTTGGTATTAACACGGTATCTGAAAACATCACGATTGCTGGCCCGAATGCAGCGGCATCTGTGGAGGACAACGTGTTCTGGATGGGCGCGGAAGAGTTCTATGTCTACGGTGGTACAGTGCAGCGGATTCCGTGTACCGTACGGGATTACGTCTTTAGTGACTTCAACACCGATCAGTCGCAGAAGGTTTACGCTGCCACGAATACGGCGTTCTCTGAGATTTGGTGGTTCTATCCGTCTGCATCGAGCAGTGAAAATGACCGCTACGTGGTTTACAACTACCAGCAGCAGCTTTGGTACTATGGTTCGATCAACCGTACTGCATGGTTGGACCGTGGTGTTGAGGCCGATCCGATTGCTGCATCGACAGACCACGCCTTGTATTTCCATGAGGTTGGGTTTGACGACGGCAGCTACAGTCCTGTTGCGGCGATCTCGTCTTACATCGAAAGCAGCCAGATGGATATCGGAGACGGGGACCAATTTGTATTCTTGCGTCGGATGATCCCAGACCTGACGTTCCGTAGTTCTACGGCGGAGACGCCTACGGCTACGTTTACGCTCAAGGCACGGAACTTCCCTGGCGGTAACTACTTGCAGACTAACAGCAAGACGGTTGAGAAGACGGCGTCTGTACCTGTGGAGCAGTTTACAGATCAAGTGCATGTACGGCTGCGTGGACGGTCGTTTGCTTTCCGCATCGAAAGCGATCAAGTGGGGACGGGTTGGAGACTCGGGTCCCCACGGGTGGATATACAGCCAGACGGGAGACGCTAGATGTCTCGTAATCTAGTCCGTCCGTTCTTTGCTGTACCACCTGAACAGTACGACAGGCAGTACATGGCGGAGATCGTGCGGTCGTTTGCTGTGTATCTGGAGCAGATGCAGAACCCTGGCGAGGGACGCAATACCAGGTTAGTACTAACTAACTTGCAGACTGATGATGTAGGGCTTGAAACTGGAGCATTGTTTCAGCAAGGCGGATTCGTTAAGATAACATTAATAGACAGTCCACATGTTCGTGGGTCCTCGGGCACAGGAGCGGTCGGCACAGTAACGGTGACAACAACATGAGCGATACGATTATTACAATGGCAGATGGGTCGCGCTGGAAACCTGCGACAAGTTCTGATACAGTGCATTGTGTAAACTGCGATAACGCTGTCGACACGCCAGAAGAAATTGCAAGCTACCCAGATGGCAACTGCCCCGACTGCGGGGAGAACTGGACAGGGAGCGAGAAACGCAGCACTCGGATCACGGTCACCGCACCAGAACCTATTGGAGGAAGTACATTATGAGTTTGATAGGCACACTCGGTGGTCTGATTGGTCTAGCGGTTGGTGGTCCAGCAGGCGCGGCTATCGGTGCAGGGATCGGGACCCTCGCATCGGGCGGTGACGCAGAGGACGCACTTAAAGCGGGGATTATGGGCTTCGGGATTGGATCGATCCCAGGTGTACAGAACTTTGCGGCAACGGCAGGGTCAGCCATTGGTCTTGGCGGCATGGGACAGAACGCAGCCTTGGCACAGGCTGCGCAGGGATCCCAAGGCGCGAACATCGCACAACAGTTATTCGGCGGCGGAGCTGGTCAAGCAGCTACGGCTGCAACACAGACGGCAGCTAACGCTGCAACACAAGCTGGTGCCTCCCAAGCAGCCCAAGGAATTGGAGCTGGCGGTATCACAGGCTTGCTCAACAACCCATTCGTCATGTCCGCTCTCCTCACTGGGGCGGAGCAGGCTGCGCCAAAACAAGTACTCACGGAACGGCAGCAGCGTCAGATGGAAACTGGTGAGCGGTTGCCTGGATACCGTGGGGCGCGGATCGGCGCACTCTACGTCGATAGCATGACTGGCAAGTACTACAACACCAAGGAAGAGCGTGACGCGGCGGTACGCGAACGCCAAGGTGTTGAGGGCGGCGGTCAGTTTGCAATGGGTGGCATGATCGAGGGTCCAGGAACTGGACGCAGCGACTCCATCCCTGCTCAGATCTACCAGAACGGTGCACCTGTACAGGAAGCGGCCCTTTCCGACGGAGAGTTCGTGATGACGAATGCAGCGGTCCGTGGAGCGGGGAACGGCGACCGCTCGAAAGGGGCAGCGAAAATGTATCAGATGATGAAACAGTTTGAGGCTCGGGCGTAATGGCAGACCAAACGTATCTACAGCAGACCCAGCAGCTCTTACCTGAATATCAGGAAGCCTTCCTCAAGAGCTTATTGTTCTCGGCCTTCGATCCCTACGCTGGTAACATCGTAGATGCGGAAGGCAACGTTATCGCCACAGGGGTCACGGACCCAGCTATCAGCGGCGAGACACTAGAAGAGGGGCAGTCGTTCGTATCTGCCCCTACTGGTTTGGCGACCAGCTCTCCTTTGTCCACGGTCCCTGCTCCTTCACTGGCGCAGTTTACCTATACGGATCCAGCGACAGGGCAGCAGGTCACATCAGGATTTACGCCAGCACAAGCAGAAGCGCTACGGTTGGGCATTGCCCAGACTGGTGCGTACCAGCCTATGTTTACTGCGGCGGGTCAGACGTTTGCTCAAGGCTTGGGTACGTTTGGCGAAGCGGTGGACATGGCGCGTCTTGGCGGTGCGGCCCTTGAAGGGACTGGTGCAGAGTACGATCCAACGGCCTATAAAGAGTACTATGATCCGTTCGTTGAGGAAGTGATTGACGAAGTCCAAGCGGACTTAGAAGACCAACGTCAACAAGAGATGCGCCGTATTGGTGCAGGTGCAGCAGGACGCGGAGCCTTTGGTGGCTCACGTCAGGCGGTTGCCGAGCAGGAGCTTACACGAAACACGGCCCGTGAATCTGCACGTATCGGTTCGCAGCTACGCTCACAGGCATACGGTCAAGCACAACAGCAGGCGCAGTCCGCATTTGAGTCGGCGCAGCAGCGTGGACAGAACGCAGCGCAGTTGTTTGGTCAGTTGGGTCAGGGACTGGGGTCCTTGGGTCAAGGCTTGATGGGCGCAGGCACAACGCAGATGGCGGCTGGTGAAGCTACTCAGGCGGCTGGCACACGCGACGTCAACGCACTATTCAACCTTGGAACTCTGGAGCAGCAGCAGGCACAGGCCGAGCTGGACGTACAACGTCAGGCTGCGATGGAGACAGCGTACGAGCCGTACCAGCGTATGGGCTTCTTGTCAGACTTGTTCCGTGGCGTACCGACACTGTCGTCATCTATGTCGGTTGCGTCGACACCGTCGAAGTCACCAGTGCAAACGTTCCTTGGCTACGGCATGGGCTTGTCTGGGCTGCAAAGCGGTGGTTACGGTGGATTACTAGGTGGCTCGACCACACGATAGGAGAGGCGAATGTATAACAACGTCATGAATCGCGGCTTGTTCCGCCGTTACGCAAGACAACCGCAAGCCCCACAGGCTCCGAGCGGTATCATGGCTTCGTCTCCTGAACTCATGCAGACAGCGATGCGCTACCAAAACGGCGGGATGGTACAGCAAGTGCAGCCTCCTGTGGCACAGCCACGCGTCAACCCGCAGTTTCGTCCAGACCTGATGCGGTTTGCCAACGGCACTGGGCCACAGGGTATTCAAGTCACAGAACAGGTTGACATCAGTCAGGCTCCTACAGAGTTCAAGCTAACTAACGCTCGAGGACAACCAATCCGTGGTGCGATAACAGAGACACCAGCAGAACAACCTGTTGGCGGTCGTAACGCTCCTGGTTCCCCTATGTCTGGTGGTTCGCAGAAAGAACCCGTCGTTGTGGACGAAGTTGACGAAGCTATTGCCACAGGTGAAGCTGTGTTGAGCGGGGAACAGCAGATCGATCCGTCTATCATTCCTCCAGAGCTGTCTGATGCAGCGGCTGTGATTGGAAACCCTGAGTCCACCGATAGTGAGACGGCAGATGCGATTACAAATGCGCTGGGCAAAGGTAAAGGCAAAGGCACCAAGGGCAAGATCCAAGCCTTGAAGGACACAATCAGCGAAGTGTTTGGTGTCGATGCCTCACGTTACGACAGCTTAAAAGCGTTGAACCGTGCAGCGGTAGGCTTTGCTATCGCTCGTGGTGACGACATTGCCGACGCACTTGCCAAGGGTGTGCAGGGTGCAGCGGCTATCGAAGAGAAACAGATTGCTCGTGAAGACGCCATGTCGAAGATGGCACTGGAGCAGGCGTTTGCTGAGAAGATTGCAGGCATGAGAAATGCAGCAGCCATGGCAGGCAAGGCCAGTGACTACACACCAGAGCGTTTGCGTCAACGTGCTATCGAGTCGATCCTGAAAAACCCAGACCAGTTCGACGTGTACAACCCTGAAACCAACGCTGTTGATCCAGTCAAGGTGCAGGAGCAAGCGAACATCTTGGTGCAGTCTATGATCCAAAGCGGTGGTGGAGTAGACATCACAACACCGACTGCAACAGGTGACACCACAACTACAAGCACAATGCCTACCACACCAGGAACACGATTTAGAAACAGACAAACTGGTAAAATTATGGTAGTAGGGGACGACGGCGTAGCTCGGGAGGAGTAAATGGCTGACGAGCTATATGAGATTCTACCTCCAAAAGGTGAAGAGCCGCTGTACGAAATTCTACCTCCAAAGGAAGATGAGTACGACCCCACCGAATACGAAGGCGTGGCTCAAGAGTTTGGCGAAGGTATCCTTTCTGGTGCGACCAAAGTCGTACAAGGGGTCGCGGAGCTTGGTGCTATTGCCTCTGACTATCTAGCCGACACAGACTACTACGATGACGTAGGCGCTGGGTTCGAGGAGTTCCGTCAGTCGTTAGGTATCGACCCGCAAGGTTTTGCTGGGGCCATTGGTGAGGTGGGCACACAGTTTGTCATACCTGGCGGTATAGCTGCCAAGGGGGTGCAAGGTCTGAACGCCGTAGCCAAAGCTGGAAAGGCGGGGAAGTTCTTTGCTGGGCTGGGCGCGGCGGGTCTTGCCGATACAGTTGTAGCAACCAACGACACGACTACTCTAGGCGATTTCTTCGAGGGCGGTCCAACAGAAACAGGGGAACTGGTTGGATTAGACAACGAGGAACGTGCGCTTGAAGCTCTGCTTAACAAAGCCAAAGTTGGTATCGAGGGTGCTGCTGGTATCGTAGCCGCTCCGTATGTAGGTCGAGTCATTGGAGGCGCAGCAAGCGGTGCGGCGACAGCCGTAGGCCAGATCCCAGGTGCAACGCAAGCTGCCCGTGGGATCAAGGCTGGTGCAGAAAAGGTCGGCGCGAAGTTTGGCGAGATCGAAGAAGCACGGCGCTTGGGCATAGAGCAAAGCCCCTTTTTGAATGGCGTGGCAGATGCGATGGCAACGCTGCGTTACCGTGGTATCCTACCGCAAGAGGTTGCCGAGTCTCGGTCCTTGATCCCTGGACTTACACAGGCAGAGGTGCAGGCCGCAGACAAACTGGTAAATATGCTGGACAAAGAGATCGATTCTGTCCTCAAGATTGCAGAACGTAACTTGGACGACGCTACTCCCTTTGCCAAATCAGATGTCTACAACTCCATTGACAAATACCTGACCAATCCAAACCGTGCAGAAGCGGATACGCTGCTCAAGTCTTTCCCTGACCAGTTGCAGGCCCCCATTAAGCAGATGCGTACGCACTTGGATGAGTTGAGCGAAAAGTTATTGAACAGCGACTTCATCAAGAAGAACGACTTCTACCAGAAAGAAACCAAGAAGATGCTGTCGGAAACCATCCGTGGTAACCTTGGTTCTTACATGACCCGTCGCTACCGTATGTTCGAAGACCCGAACTTTAAGCCTACGACGGAGATGATGGACGAAGCTGCGGCAGGATTCAAAGCAGATCCCGTTGCAGTACAAAACGAATTAGAGCTGCTGGCAAAGAGCGGCAAGCGGTCAGTGCAAGAGCTGGGTCTGACCGACGACTTTAAACTCTTGGGTCAGGTGACCGATGACCAAGCACGGATTGCCCGTGACAACTTCTTAGATCGCTACAAGAAGTCTACTGGCAAAACGTTCAAGGGTATCAGCCGTGTGGGTGAGCAGCGTTTGCGCACCGATCAATTCATCACACGTACCAATCTCAAAGAGTACCAACGTGCACTGCTGGGTGAGGTCAAGAACCCGCTAGAGAACTACGTTGCCACGGTATCAAACATCGCTGAGTTCAACGCTGTCGACAACTACTTCGGTAACATCCGCAGGCTGGCAGAAGAAAACCCTGACGGCATCGGCAAGTTGTTCCGCAACACAGAGGGCATGTCCCCTGACCAACTCAAGGCGCTGGAAGAAGAAGGGTTCGTGACCCTCGGTTCAGCAAAAGGTAGCAGTCGTGCAGATAAGTCTATCGAAGAGACAGTGGACAACTCAGGCTGGGGTTCTTTGCATGGGTTTGCTGTACCAGAGCGGGTGTATCAGGACCTGACCCGCGCCGTTGTGGGTGACACAGGCTGGTTGGGCAACGGACTTCGCTCGATTTACTCTGGGTTCCTACGGGTCAAGGGTGGTACGCAGTATGGTAAGACCATCCTGTCTCCTATTACACAGATCCGTAACGTCACAACCGCGTCTGCATTCGCCGCAGCGCAGGGCAACATCGGCAAAGGTGCCAACCTATGGGAGTCCGTAGGTCTGGTATTCAACAATCTACGCAAGATGCCGCCAGAGAAAGCAGCCGAAGAGTTTAAGGAACTGCAACGTCTGGGTATCGTGAACAGCCAAGCCGAGCTACGAGAACTACAGGAACTGGTTGCCAAGGGCTTTGGGTATACAGACCAGCGTATGGTCGAGGGCATACCTGTGACCGAGCGCTTCGGTTCGCGGCTCTCGGACAACAAGGTCATGGACTGGATCAAGAAGAAGGGCAAGGGCGCAGAGAACCTGTACCAAGCTGGCGACGACATCTGGAAGGTGTACAACTACACGTTCGAAAGCAACAAGCTGCGTAACGCACTGGCAAAGATGACGCCTGAACAGCAGGCTGAATACGTTGCACGAAAAGGCGTGACGTTGCCTAAGACACAGCTAAACGTGTCTACAGAAAGATATTTCGCGGATCTAGAAGCTGCAAACGTCAGTCCTATTTCCAAAGAGCTTTTGATGGGTGCAGGGCAAAACAACTTTAACGTCCTTAAAGCCATCTATGATGACGCAGACTTTGCATTAGATGAGTTGTCGGCGGTTCTTGGTCGTGAGGTCACGCCACGAGAACTAGCTTCTTTAAAACGAGACGTCACATCGTTAACGCAACGTGCCTTGGCTGATCAACCAGACACAATTACGGTCTATCGTGTTGGAGACGTGATCGGTGACAGTCCACAATCATATACATTGAACCCTAAGTACGACATAGAATCTAACTTGCCATGGCGTACTGGTAAGGGCCAACAGCTCAAAGCCTACACAGTCAAGAAGTCCGACATCTTGTCGTCTCCAGACATTACTGCTCGTGGTCGGATCGGAGAAGACGAGGTCATTATCCGTGGGGACAAAGTAAAAGAAGGACGGGCATTCGATCCTGTCGAGAAGTACATCCAACAAGAAGCGGCTCAAATCGTACGGAATACCGTACCGAACTACAACCTGGCACCCGAGGCAATCAAGTCCTTGCGCCGTGCACCTGTTGGTAACTTCATCGCGTTCCCCTACGAGATCATGCGGACAGGTGTGAACACGATTGCCCGTGGCATCGATGAGCTTGCTGATCCAAACGTAGAGATACAGAAGATCGGGATGCGTCGTTTGATGGGCGCACTAACCACGTTCTCTGTTGTACCCGCTGGCATATCCTCAATGGGTTACGCCTTGTCTGGTGTATCCAAAGAAGAGATGGACGCGTACCAACGATCCTTGGCTCCGCCATGGGAAAAGAACGCACGTCTGGTTCCTGTTGGCAGACACGAGGATGGCACACCAAAGTACATCAACTACAGCTACTCAAACCCCTACGATATGTTGGAACGTACAGCCATTGCTGCGCTGAACAGTTACGAAGAGGGAATGCGTAAAGGCAAAAGCTCTGGACAGGTTGTGTCCGAAGCAGCGTTTGCTTCGCTTGGCGAGATGATGTCACCGTTCACCCAGGAAGCGATAGCACTGGCAGCGTTCCGTGATGTGCTTGATCCCAATGCAGAGAACCCTGTGATGCAGGCGCTGGGCCAGTTCGGTCGTGGTGGTAAGACAATCACTGGCGCAAAGATCTATAACCCAGAAGACAGCAAGGGTGACCAGATCGCCAAGTCGTTTGCCCACATCGCAGACACACTGCTACCGTCTATTGTACCTATCGATGAGAGCGGCGGGGTCATCGAACCAAGTCGCTTTGCTCGTGGGTTTATCAACGGCCTTGGCCTGAACGAAACCCTGGGTATCTCAGAACAAGACCGCATGGGTCGTGAGCGTGACCTGTCACAGGAACTTGCTCGTGCATTCTCTGGTATCACAGAGTCGGACTCGCAAGCCTCAGACTCCCTGAAGTACAAAGGTTATGAGTTTGCTCGTGCCCGTCAGGACGCATCAAACATATTCAACTCTATTGCTCGACGCCAAAACGTCACACGCGAACAGTTAGTCGAAGCATACAACGACGCCAACGAAGCACGGTTCCGTGCCTTCCGCGAGTTTAACCAGGTGCTGCGTGACGTGGAAACCTTTGGCATGAGCCGCAACGAGATGCGTCGGATCCTGAAACAAGCAGGGGTCAGTGGCGTAAACGAATTGCTCAGAGACACATACCGTCCGTTGGAAGTCAGCGATGCTGTGCTCAAGGACATGCGTCGGAATGGTACAATCGGTGAGCTGCCTCGAGGCGAGATCCGTGGGATTATTTCAGGGCAGCGTGGACGTCGGTTCGATGCTCCTGTGGTACAAGAAGAACCGTTGTACGAAATCTTGCCACCCAAGGAAGAACCGTTGTACGAAATCCTACCGCCGTTACAACAAGAAGGTTCTCTTCAGCTACCTGCTGCTGCCGCACCAACGCGCACCGCAGCGGTGTCGCCGTCTTTGTTGGGCGACAATCCAATAGACGTCGCCCGTAACATGGAGATTGCTAGTACTCAACGTCGATAACGACGCGTACTCCGTTGCCCCCAAACATTCTAACGAGTTCGTCGGCAAAGGCTTCCGTCTCTTCGATGACTTCTTTGTCGTTGGTTAGGGTGGCAAGATTGATGGCTACGCCTACGAACTCCATAAGAGTTTCGACCTGCACTGGATGCATTTGCTTTAGCCCAAGTGTTTTACCAATATTCGGATCGATCATTCTATTTCTCCCCAATCGTCTTTGATGGCTACGTCAATCTTTGAGGGAACCTTGAGCGGTACTCCAGTCTCCATGATCTCCTTTATTTTGTCAGCCTGCTCTTGGCTCTCTATGTTAAAGCATAACTCATCATGAACCGTGAGCATAGGAGTAAGTCCCTCTTTATAGCAGTCAAGCATAGCTTTTTTTGTTTGGTCTGCCGCCGATCCTTGGATCAATCTGTTTAAGGCCTTGTAAGTAAACGCTCTTTTGATCTGCTTGCCGTATTCCTTTTGTGCCTCGTCATGAGGCAAAGGCTTGCCTACGCCAAACTGCATTGGCTCCCACAGTGGGAAGCGGCATTTGCGCCCGAGCAGTGTACGGATCTGTCCGTTCTTTGTGGCCTGCTGCGTTGCCATATCAGCAAGCTGCTTAACAAACGGAACCTTGTTGCGGTGCCGAATGATCAGTTCCTTGGCGTCCTCCTCTGGAATCCCAAGTTGGTCGGACAGCTTTGCCACGCCCATGCCATACATGATCCCCAGGTTCACCGTCTTAGCCTGCTTACGCGTGATGCCTGCTAGGTCAGCGACCATCTGGTGCAGGTCCACGTCCCCTGTGTTAAACTCATCCACGATGTTATCAACCACGGCACTGCGCAGCGCTGTTGGTATGCTTGCCGCAAAGTGCACCAAGAGCCTCGGTTCTTGGCTCGAGTAGTCGAACGATCCCCACTGGCATCCATCTTCTGGTATGAACAGCCCACGGATCATGCGCTTGATGTCTGGGTCCCGCGCTGGAATTTGGTGGAGGTTCGGGTTCGATGACGAGAACCGCCCCGTTACCGTGCCCCCTTCGTCCCGACGTGTGGAGTGCAGCTCTGTGTGAATGCGACCCTTGTGCTCGTGGCGTAGGATGCTGTCGATAAACGTGGCGTCTGCCTTGTCGAACTCACGCAGCTTAAC
>Ga0181591_10004905_pt1 | contig 11635 bp, 4 predicted proteins | sample 071ome_33_FD_133757 | JGI IMG/M metagenome (GOLD analysis project Ga0181591, IMG submission 133757) | Coastal salt marsh microbial communities from the Groves Creek Marsh, Skidaway Island, Georgia - 071412AT metaG (megahit assembly) | ecosystem: Environmental > Aquatic > Marine > Intertidal zone...
CATAAAGCAATGACTTCCTTCAACCGTTTGAGCCTCAAACAAGGCTGAGCGACTCAGTTTCTCGGCAGACTTGGCGATAAAAGGATAAGAATCCATACCCATTAGAATCTTACACGGGGTTTGATTGTTCTTTAAATTTGCCCATAGGCGCTTAGGATAGCTGGCAAAAATTTTCGCCTCTACAGAGGTTGGGCATTTTAGCTTAACATTGCCCTCCTCTTGATTTTCAGCGATGGCATCGTCCACATAGGCTTGAAGCGCTTCTGTGGTCCAATTTTTGAAAATCCCGCGACCGGCAAAATAATCAAACGCTTCCTGTTTAGTATTCCAAGTTGATTGACGCTGTTTGGTTTTTTTCACCAATTCAGAATGCTCAGCCAAGCCCAACAAACTTGTTACCTGTTTTTGCAGTAACATGCTTGGCGTAAAAATAACTGGATCTAACAACAAGGTCTTTTTAAAGCGTTTATGGTCGGAACCTGCAATCAGAGCCGTCATGATCCCACCATAGCTATGACCTAATCCTAAAATTGGTACCGTAGCCTGAATCTGATGAGAAAAGCTATTGAGCACACTGCGCATATAACGCGCTGTATCGTTCCAACCACTCAAATCACTGGCATAACCACTTTCACCATGACCAGGCAGGTCTGGCACAATCAGATCAAAGTCTTCAGCTAGCGCATCCAGCATTGGGCGATAGGTCAAACCACTAAAGCCATTACCATGGAAAAAGACAATTACAGGCTTGCCGGTAAAACGGGTTCGCCATCCACTTAGGGTGAAGTCGGTTTTAATCTGAAATGACCAAGGCTCAAATACAGCAGGCATAGGCTCTCTATTGGGTATGAAGCAGAAGCGCGCAATATACGCTTATCAACCCTAAATGCCTAGCCTGCACCCTTAAAATTATCTTTAATCTCATACAACACACTGATGCAAGCTCATCATTGCTTACACATTGCACACAGGGCTGAGCCACTCTAAGATAAACCCGTGACATTATGAGGAATTGCCATGCGCGTTATTTTTTTTGTTTTAAGTTGTTTATTGATTCAGCCAGTATTTGCACAAAAGACCATACTAGTATTAGGGGATAGCCTCAGTGCAGGGTATGGCATCAAAGTAGAAGAAAGTTGGCCCGCCCTTTTACAAAACAAGCTCAACGAAAAAGATATAGATTACAAAATACACAATGCGAGCATTAGCGGCCAAACCAGCTTTGAAGGGCTACGCCAAATTGATCAACTGTTTTCACTTACTCAGCCTAGTATTGTTATCCTAGAGCTGGGGGCGAACGATGGTCTGCGCGGTTTATCCATTAATCAGATGAAACAAAACCTGCAAACCATGATATCAAAAAGCCTAATGGCTAATGCGAAGGTTTTATTAGTAGGCATTCGCGTACCCAATAACTACGGCAAACGCTTTAGCCAGATGTTTACTGCCGCGTTTGATCAATTAGCCAAAGATAATGCCATTGCCTATGTGCCGTTTTTATTAGCACCGCTAGAACAAGTTATTAACAGCGAAAACCGAGGGGAATATATTCAGCGAGATGGACTGCACCCTACTGCTAAGGCGCAGCCATTGTTGATGGAGCATGTATGGAACGAGGTTGAAGAATTGCTCCAACCCAATTAGTACGGATAAATACTCTCCGCATACGTCGCCAGCTCTTGCAATAATTCATGTTGCTCCACTGGCGCCGTTTGAGCCGCCTCATTAATGGCTTTAGCAAATTGCTCGTAGTTTAAATACTCGCCATTATTTGGACCAAGCAATTTTTGTTTACGATATTCTTCCCACTTATCACGCTCTTCGCTATTTAATGTCTCTAAATAGTTACGAGCACGATAGCGAAACAGCATTTCTTCTAATCGGCGGTCCTGAAACGCAAATGGCATATCATCAAGCGCTTCTGGGTGCGCCTCACGTATTTGTGCCATGGCCGACTTATCCGATGGACTAAAAAACCCACCTGTATAGAGCATGGCGTCTGGGTCAGTTTGCGCTGAAAATTCTTTGTGCATCACCGCTTGTAGCTTGCTTTTTAAGTCATGTCCTTGTGCTAAATAGTCTTTAATCATAGCGAGATGTTCGCGCATTTTATTAGCATCAAATTGCCATTTTTCAGCGATTTCTGGCGTGACCATTTTCCCTGGTAATACCACTGGGCATTTATTAATGTGAATATTTTTTAATGCAATGCGTTCAAGACCTTGAGCTTCTAATTCATCACTGCGAGTGAATAGTCGTTGCTGAATTTGTTCAACGCTTAATTCAAATAAAGGTTGTGGGTTTTGCATTAAATCAAAACACATGATGGAGTTTTTATTTTTTGGGTCCATGGCCAGTGGCACCATCATGGCCGCGCAACCCTTTTCTACAGGGATCATGCCAGATATATGTAAAACAGGGCGAAGGTTAACCGTATCTAACAAAGGTGCAACGGCTTCTTTGCGGCGCAAATTAAATAAATGCTCGTAGAGTTTTGGCTGTTTTTCTTTGACTAGCTTAGCAAGACCAATGGTGGCATATACGTCACTTAATGCATCGTGAGCGTTTTCGTGAATAATTCCATTGGCAGCACTGAGGTTTTCTAGTTTAAAACTGACTTTGCCGTCCTCCCCTTTGGGCCAGTTAATACCTTCTGGCCTTAATGCATAAGCGCAGCGCATCATATCGAGAATATCCCAGCGGCTATTACCGTTTTGCCATTCTCGCTGGTAAGGGTCTAAAAAGTTTCGGTATAAGGTATTGCGCGTTACTTCATCGTCAAATCGGATGCTATTGTAACCAGCAACACAGGTAGCTGGTTGAGAGAACAACTCGTTAATTCGAGCGATAAAATCGGTTTCGGCTAACCCCTTGCGTTGACAGGTTTGTGGGCTAATACCCGTAATCAAACAGGCAATGGGGTGTGGAAGATAATCATCCGCTTGGCGGCAGTAGAAGTTTTCAGGCTCGCCTATGATGTTTAAGTCCAAATCAGTACGAATGCCAGCAAATTGCGATGGCCTATCCCAAATTGGGCTTGCACCAAAGGTTTCAAAGTCGTACCAAAAGATGGATTCATTCATAAAAAAGCCGAGCAACATAAAAATGTGACTCGGCATTCTAGCACGTTTGCTTAGTACGATTAAAACCTAGCGAGGCCCTAATTCTTCAGATTGACCGATCAAACTTTTGCCCTGCGGGCCATCATAAAACTTAATTTGGCTTTCTTGCGGGTGGCTCATCACTTGTTGTAACTCAGACATAAAGAAATGGTCCGCATCACGGGCCGATTGCACGGGCACTTCTTCCATGGGCAGGTGGCCTACTCCCTCATAAATAATATATTCGCTATAAGCCAGATCTCGGTGAAAATTAGTCATGACATCTAGAGGAATCCACTCATCCTTTTCCCCCCACATCAATAACGTGGGTACTAATACGTCTTTCACCTTATCACTATAAGACGCATCGTCCGCGATTTTACGCAGCTGGCGAAAATGTGCCACGTATGAGGCTCGATTCCCCCGACGCTGGCTCAGATCAAAATATCGCGCCTTGACCTCATCGGTTAAATTTTGCTCATCAAAATAAGCGCTTTGCGCCGTCTTATTCACCACAAATTTAGGCATCATGTAAGGCGTAATCCAATGGACTCCAGGAAACGATGCCAAGCCAATCCAAAACGGCATCTCTTGAGGGTAACCAGCAGCACTTATTAACACCATTTTGTAGAGTTTTTCAGGGTGGGCCTCTGCGTAATTCCACGCATAGTAGCCGCCTAACGAGCTACCCACGAGAAAGAAGCGCTGTAACCCAATCTTAGTGACAAAGCCATCTAACATATTAACCATATACTCTGCAGAAGTGCTATCAGCACCTACATCGTCCCCCGTTAAACCAAAACCAGGCAAGTCTAAACGGTAAATACGATATTGGGTTTTAAGTGCCTTCACCCAGCTATCCCAGCTATGCAGTGAGGAACCCACACCATGAAGCAGCACTAAAGGCGGGCCTTCACCTTCTACTTGATAATGAATCGTCAGACCGTTCACATCTAGATAATGACTGGTTTCATTTGTGTATTTTTTAGACAAAGCTTCATAGGGCAAGGTACTCATCCCCATAGATGAGCAGCCATAAAGCCCCAAGAGGCCTAGGCAGAGTAAGCAAATTCGTAGCATGAGAGTAGCCAATTTTTTATTGTTGTTTTTTATGTAACTAGATTGTCGTACAAGCGAAATAGAATTACCAGAGGCTGCTTAAAACTGGTACGAAAGCTCAAAGCTTGCCTCAAAATTTTCTAGCAGTAGAATGAGCCACCTTTATATAGTTACAGCCAGTGTTTTTGGCATTATTAGGCGGATACCATGGCAACATTTTTGAAAAATTTATTTACCCCTAAATGGCAACATTCCAACCCAGACGTTCGATTAACCGCCTTAGATCAAATCACTGAAGCCAATATTCTTGCCCAATTGGCCAAAGAAGATGCTCACCAAGCCGTGCGCTTAAAAGCTATCCAAATCATTCAAAAATCAGAAGACTTGCTCGCCCTATTCAATGATAAAGCCAGTGAAATCAAGCAAGCGGCAATTGAGCAATATTTAACCATTACATTGCACTCGCAAAATCATGATGATCGGATTCAAAAATTAGCCGAGATTAACGATACCCAAGTTTTAATGACCATTGCTACTTTCGCACCAGAGCAAACGCTAGCGCAAGCCGCAGTAAGCCAAATTAAAGATGAAGCAACCCTTGTTGAGTTCATATTAAGTTCACCAAGTTCCAAGAGTCGCTCTTTAGCTGCTGCAAAAGTAACAATAAAAGAACACTTAAAAACCATTGAGCAAGCATTTTTGAATAAAGATAAAAGCCTAGTGCGTTTGGTAAAAAATAAATTAGCCGATATTCAAGACGAAGAAGAGCAAGAAATCGCCCGCCAAGCAAATATTGAAAAATTACTTACTGATGCCAAAACATTAAGTGAGCAAGTCTTTAGCCCTACTTATGCAGGGCAAATTGCTTTATTGAAGCAGTCTTGGGAACAAGTGAGTGCAGATACTCAACAAAATCAACAATTCCTAAGCAATATTGAAAAATGCAAAGCGACTCTCAAAGCACATCAAGCAGAACAAGCGAAACAAGATGCTCAAAATGCAGCCCAACAAAAAGCACAAAAACTACAATTAGAAACCCTAGATACCCTGCAAGCAATAACGGCTCAATACAAATCTTCTGCCCCAACGACAGATGAATTAAACAAAGCATTATCTCATGCTCAAGATAACTGGAAACAAGCAAATAGCTTAAGTAGTCAAACCGACAATCAACTTAACAAAGAATACGAAAATCTATTAAAACCATTAATTAGCTTACAAAATAGTTTAGCGTTTTTAGATAATACAGCCATTGACTTTAAGCCTTTGCATACTTGCCTAGAAAGTAAAGTATTAAGTGATTTAAAAGCCCAACAAAAAAATATTACTAATGCCATTAAGACCATTAATTGGCCTAAAGACTTTCCAAAACCTAAAACGCTAAATAGCTATTTCACATTAAAAGATGAAATTAATCAGTGCATTGATGATTTACAAAAAGACAAAAAACAGCTTTTAAATGTTTTAAATAAAGCATTAAACCAGCTAGAAAAGGCCATAGAACAAGGTCAAATCAAACAAGCCAAAAATTTGCAAACGAACATTCGAAAGCAATTTGACCAGTTAGATGCCGATAATACTAAAAACCAACGCATCCAATACCAAACACTTGTACAATCCTTAGATGAACTCAAAGACTGGCAAGGTTTTGCTACCCTGCCGAAGTTTGAAGCGCTTATTCACAGCATGAATGCGTTAGTTAATGTCGATATGCCGGTAAAAGACTTAGCCAATGCCATTCATGATTTACAAGAGCAATGGAAAACTCTAGGTAGTCTACCTAACCAAAAACAACAGCAAGCCCTTTGGCAAACCTTTAAGCAAGCAGCAGATAACGCATATGAGCCATGCCAGGCACACTTTGAAGAAATGGCCAAGGTTCGCCACCACAACTTAGAACAACGTACCGTAATATGTAATGAGCTTGAACAATATTTCCAACTCAATGACTGGGAAAACGCCGACTGGAAATCCGTTCAGCAAATTTTAGATAAAGCGCATTCAGAATTTAAAAAATTCTCGCCCGTTGATCGCACAGAAAAAAAGGCCACTTTAGATCGTTTCCATAATGCTATCCAGGCGATTCATGGAAAATTGGTAGAACATTTCAAAGAAAATGCTGCAGAAAAACAAGCGTTGATTGATAAAGCCGTTGAACTTAACTCCCAAGAAGACATTCAACAAGCCATTGAAACCTGCAAAGACTTACAAGAACAGTGGAAGCTTAAAGGCAATGCTGGCCGCGCTGAGCGCCAATTATGGCAGGCCTTTCGTAAAGAATGTGATGCACTTTTCGAAAAACGCTCTGCTGCCAATCAAGCTCGTAAACAACAATATGACGATGCCATTTCCCAAGCCAACCAAATAGTTGATGAACTTTTATCCAGCACACAAAATTCAAACAAAGAAAGTTTAAATGCAATTAATCAAGCAGAACAAACAATTAAAGAGTTAACCTTACCGAAAAAAGTGCGTCTGGGTGTCGAGAAGCGTTTAGCTGATTTGCAGCAACACGTTAAACAAAACATTCAGCAAGCAAATGTAAAAGCCCAACATAACCTTTGGTTAAATGCACAAGCGTTCTCATTGAAATTAGGCCAAGCTGAACAAGTAGGTGATTCATTTGAAGAACTAACTGACGCACTTCACAGCACAGAACTTCCTCCAAAAGTAAAAGCAATTTTTGAAAAACGCCTATCTCAATCAACGCAACAAGAAAACTTGAAAGAGTTATGCCTAGAGCTTGAGTTGATTTTAGATGCACCAAGTCCAGAGACAGATCAAGCACAGCGCATGGCATTGCAAGTGGCCCGTTTGCAAAAAAACATGGGTAAAAAACTCCCTTCCACTGAAGAGCAGTTGCGTGAATTACAGTGCCGCTGGTTTGCCACTATTGCCAAAACACAGGAATACTCAGAATTGCATGAGCGCTTTTTTAACACTTTGAACCAATATTATTCTGCCAGCTGAACACGGCTTTGTTTCGCTTTGTAATTGAATTTATTAGGTTTTTTCCGAAAAAGCATTTGACACCGTCATGCTCTATCCGTAATATGCGCCACTCGCTCAGGCACTGCCTAGCGAGTTGAGTGAGGCTTTCGCAGAAAGCACATTGTCGCGGGATGGAGCAGCATGGTAGCTCGTCGGGCTCATAACCCGAAGGTCGTCGGTTCAAATCCGGCTCCCGCAACCAATTTTCAAGATCAATAGTCAAAATTGATATTCACTCAAACATCTCTGACGCGGGATGGAGCAGCATGGTAGCTCGTCGGGCTCATAACCCGAAGGTCGTCGGTTCAAATCCGGCTCCCGCAACCAATTTTCAAGATCTATAGTCAATCACTCAAACCCAAGGTCGTCGGTTCGCTCTCGTAATCTGGAGCTCCCGCAACCAATTTCTAGCTTATAACAATCAAAAGCCATCGGTTCGCTCTCAAAGTCTTGGGCTCCCACAACCAATTTTTAATCCCCCCTTCGAAGGTCATCGGTTCCCTCTGATATTTTGAGACACCTTCATTCAATTTCTAACTTAGAAATTGCAAATTTGACCTGATTCACTGCAAAGTGTCTTAGCTCAATGAACCAATGCTTAATATCACTGATTTTTTGCGTCTCTTCTTTTCTTCGTATTAATGGTCTTATTACGCCATTTTTATGACTTTCAATGCCCAATATTCAGCCAAAATGATTAACGCTTATATTAGTTAAAGTGTATATAATCCAATGACATAGATTAAAACGTAAGAACATACAGATTTAACAAAGAGCAACGAATTCGAATAAAAAATACACATTAGTGTTCAATTGGGACAATTTTTGTCACCTTGTCATAAAAATTTAATCTCTTTTTCGACTGACGTTAAGAATAACTGTCTTTTCTAATATTGAACTCTGATTAAATTTTGTCCCAAAAATACGCCCTTTCCTAATACATTAGTACCAATAACAGGCAAAATAGATACAATCGCCACCAATTTGGAGCATTAATGAGCGAAAATAGCGCAAATGTTAAATTTTTAAGGAAATGAAGTACTTAGGTGGCCCAATTCTTTCAATACATGAACTAAGTCACATTATTGACTTGAACCGTGACCACAAATAACATGCGGTTACATAATAAAAACCTTATGTGATTAAAGGTAATATCTTGAAGTTTGCAGTAGGTATCATTCTCATCAATTGGCATGTAAAAGTAGCTAGAATACTCCTACTTTGCTTTGCCGTTTTTGGTGTTAATGCAGCCTACTCCGGTACGGATGTTAACCTTCTTGAAAGTTATGCTGGCAATTTAGATTTTCAGCTGACCGGTGGTTCTTTTCGTACCACGCAAAATAACGTAAGTGCTTGTACATTCGCGAACTCGTCATCGAACCCATTAAGTACCATCCCTACCTCTGCCACCATAAAAAAAGCCTATCTATACTGGGCTGCTTCTGCAGCGGGTGATGCCAGCACTGATGTTGACTCAAGTGTGACCTTAAATGGGCAAACTGTGAATGCAGTACGTACCTATACAGAATTTACGGGAACTTGGTATTTTTATAGCGCAGTAGGCGATGTAACCAATATTGTCTCTAACACACGCAATGCAACCTATACCGTTGCCAACATGGACATTTACGTTACCCAAGCTCACTGCAACACACAAACAGCGCTGGGTGGCTGGGCGCTCACCGTTATTTATGAAGATGTCGCTGAAGACTTTAGGGTTTTGAATGTATATGAAGGGTTCCGTTACTTCCAACAGGACTTCAATCCTTCTTTGACCTTAATTCCATCCAACTTCACTTTACCGGCTAATCCAAATGGTAAGCATGCTCATATTACTTGGGAGGGGGATGATACCCTTGGTTCAGATGGTGAACAGCTTTCATTTGAGGGCAATGAGCTATTTGAAGGCCCCACTAATAATGCGCAAGGCAATCAGTTCGACTCTTATTCGAACATAGAGGGTGGTTTAACGACTTATGGTGTGGATATCGACTCTTACGATATAACGCCCTACCTTGTTGAAGGGGATACTTCGGTTACGACCACTTATTCCGCTGGTCAAGATGGGGTGTTATTAACCTCTGAAGTTATCAGTGTATCGAATATTCCCGTAGCTGACTTAATAGTCACCACGTCTAACCCAACCGGTTGGACGCAAAACACCAGCATCACCAAGACATTTACAATCTCCAATGACGGGCCTAACGATGTCCCAACACAGAGTGTTCGTTTTACCACCACCTTGCCTAATGAGTATTCATTTAACGGCACGCAAGGGGATACTGATTGGGTATGTAGCCAAAGTGGCCAGCAGCTTTCGTGTATTTATCAGCCTAAATTACGTGCAGGCTGGAGTGATTATTTAGACATTTCCATCAACATTGCTGATGGTACAGCAGGCTCGACCGTTGATTGGGACGTATCGGTTGATCACGATACTGCCCCTTACGATATTTTTGATAACCACGCACCTAACGATACCTATACAGTAAGTTCGCCAATTGTTGCGACTCCGGTTGTAGACTTATCTCCATCAAGTAAAACCTACAGCAATTTAGAGGGCGACTCCTTACTGGCTGGTGACACGTTGCAATACACCATTACCGTTAAAGACTCCAGCGGATTAGGCACCAGCGGTATCTCACTTTACGATGACATGCCAAACTGGATTGATTCCTACACCATTACCACATTACCGTCTGGCGCGGTCAGTAATTCACAAACCACAGGTGGCGCTAACGGCACTGGCTTTTTGGATATTCAAAATATTTTTGCCCCAGCCGGTGGTGAAGCACAAATCATATTAGAAGTACTTGTGAGCAATAGCGCCCCTGAAGGCGCATCACTGCAGAATACGGCGACAATCAGCTATAACAGCGACACTTGGGTTGTGGATACCGGCGACATCACAGTGGTTGCACCGGATTTATCCCCTTCTACCGTGGTGATTTCAGACCTTGATGGGGGCTTATTTACCGCAGGTAACATCATCAAAGTGGAAATCACGCTGGACGATGAAAATGATTTAGACATAAACAGTTTAAATGTCAGCGCCGACATTCCGCCTTACATCACCCAAGTGAATGTCAACTCGATTCCATCAGGGGCAACAGATAATACTTTAAGCGTTGGCGGTGCAAACGGCACGGGCTTTTTAGACATTTCGGACATTGCTTTCGCATCCGGCGACACCGCAACAATCACCCTATTGCTCACCACCGACCCCTCTACGCCAACTGGGACTATTTTTGATTTCAGCGCCTTACTTAACTTGAATTCAAGCAGCTGGAGCATTGATTCAAACACAATTGAAGTATTAGACAGTTACACACCGGCCTCTGGTAATAAGCAACTTTATATCAATACCGGTACAGGTATGTCGCGTACCCGCCCTGCTGATGGCACAACCGATTTAAACCCAGAAACCGAAAGGTCTTGGACATTAACACCAGCTTTGCAAAGCGACCTGACTTTCAACCTAACCGACATTGCGGTTGAAATGAAAGTCAATGGTCACCGTAACGGTATCACTCTCGCCTCTTTTACTTATACACTTTTTGACACCAGTGGTGCGTTATTAGCGAGCAAAACACTTTCCAATGTAGACATACGAAGCGGTAATGGGATTATCGATGTTTCGACCACGTTGGATAAAAATGCGGGCCAACCAGATACTTACACCGTGGCTGCAGGAAATGCTCTGGTACTAACCATGCGCAACGACTCTTTTCAAGATCGAACAGGGACTGAACGAAGAGTCACAATACACGTCTTTGATGAAGCCGATACTCAAAATGACAATGCAACTAGGCTGGCCGACGGTTACTCTGGAATCATCATTAATGCCGAAACCGTTATTAATATCGATAGCATTGAAGTTTGGAGTGCACCATTTAACGATAACAATTCCGATTATGTGGATGATTCTGGCGCGACCTTAATTACCTCTAGCCAACCGGATACTCAGCTTTCGGTACGTGCCACTGTATCAGACCCTTTCGGTGCCTTTGATATTACAAACGCCAACCTCACTATTCAAAAGAATGATGGCTCGTTTTACGACTTTGGCGGCAGTACTAATATCGACATGGTGGCCATAGATGACCCAAGTGATGACAATGCCACGCTCAGTAAAACCTTTGAGATGCCATTTACCCTACTTGAAGAAAACGAAGTCATTAATGGTTGGACATTAACCGTCACCGCTGATGAAGGGGTTGAAGGGGATGTCAGCCATACAGCTATTGGGGGGTTCACCGTGCTTCCCTTCTTACCGAGTATTGAAATCAATAAAACCTTAGAAGTGAATTACGATCCGGTGACGGGTTTTAAATCCGCCACCACATTCCCTAAAGCTATACCTGGAGCCGAAATTATTTACACCATTAATGCTGTTAATACCGGTCGTGGCGCAAGTGATGATGGCTCCATCATCATACTAGACACTATTCCAGAGGATGCAGAACTGTTTATCGGCAATTTGA
>Ga0181591_10004915_pt1 | contig 11621 bp, 12 predicted proteins | sample 071ome_33_FD_133757 | JGI IMG/M metagenome (GOLD analysis project Ga0181591, IMG submission 133757) | Coastal salt marsh microbial communities from the Groves Creek Marsh, Skidaway Island, Georgia - 071412AT metaG (megahit assembly) | ecosystem: Environmental > Aquatic > Marine > Intertidal...
CGCAGTGCCGTAGAGATTGATTATATGCGTGCTATGAAGCAGGTGTTTGATCCGAAGAATGTTATGAACCCTGGTAAAATCATCGATTTATAACGGCCTAACTTGCTCTGGCGTTGTTAAGTGATTTTCTCGAAATCCTCATTTAGTACACTAAACTGCGGTTTCTCAAAAATCACTTGCCTAGCCAGAGCGGCGTTATTCTCTTTTTAAAACCTGAGCCTGGCTCAAGGCGCATATATCCTTTCATCTTGATTGTCTCTTGCATACAAGCTGAAAACATAAATACCTAATATTATTTATGAGACAGTCTTTTCTCATGAGCTAAACTCAAAGTGGTGGTAATATAGCGCCATCTTATAATGACCCTTTTTCATCGAAAGCAGTCGAGAAGCCCATGACCCGTCGCACCATTGAACTCCCAGAAACCTTCCACTTAAACTTTGATTATCGTGTGGTTTACAGCGATATTAATGCATCAAGCCATTTGGCCGCAGATCGCATCATGCCTATCACTTTAGAGGCTCAGTTTAAATTTATTAAGAGCCTTGGGTATGAAGATGCAACTGTATTTGAAGATGCAGGCTTGATTATGGTGCATTCTGAAACTCAGTATATGTCAGAGTCATTCCATGATGATGAATTGAGTGTGGATATGGCTATCGAATCTCTCGAAGGCAAGCAAATGGTATTTGGTTTTTTGATTAAAAATAAACGCACAGGGCACGAGACAGCCCGTTTACGTTCTACGTTATTATTCTTTGATTACGAAACCAAAAAAGTGATCACAGCCCCTGAGAAATTTGTGAGTAAAGTGAATCAGGTTTATTCTACGGATTTTTAATATTTAACATCTACACAAAGCACAGGTATGGGTATGTATCAGCACACCAGCATCGATAATCAAGTGATTTCATTACCTTTAGGTAAGGTGGTGTGCGTGGGCCGTAATTATGCGGAACATGCCAAAGAATTAGGCAACGAAGTCCCAGATGCGCCGATTTTATTTATTAAGCCGGCGAGCGCTGTTGTATCGTTAGAAAGTGGCTTTACGATTCCGCAAGATCAGGGCAGTGTGCACCATGAGGCGGAAATCGCTTTGTTAATCAGTAATGATGCTAAAAATATAAAAGCCGAAGACGCATGGGGTCATGTTTCACATGTTTCGGTTGCTTTAGATTTAACCTTGCGTGATGTACAAAGCAAACTTAAAGAAAAATCTCACCCTTGGGAAGTTGCAAAAGGCTTTGATGGTGCCTGCCCGTTAGGCAAGTGGGTGAATAAAGAAAGCATGACTGATCTTAATAAAATTGCTATTGAACTTCACAAAAACGGTGAACAAAAACAAATTGGTGATAGCACTCAAATGATTACTGCCATCCCTGAGCTAATTGCTTACATGAGCCATATTTTCACCTTAAAAGCGGGTGATGTGATTCTAACCGGAACCCCTGCAGGAGTTGGCCCGCTTAATATAGGGGATGTGTTGCAGGTTAAATTGGATAATCAATTTGAGTTTTCGAGCAAGGTGACTGGATAATGGAATTACGACATTGGTTTAAAAAATCTATAAAGTGGTGGATAGGTTTAGCGTTCATTATTCTTGGTACCGTTGTTATGCGCCAAGTGGGTGTTATTCCATATGCTCAGGAAGTGGGTGGTGCCATGGTGTTTTTGGGTTTAGGTATGGTGTTATTTTTTGGTATGCGCCCTATGCCACCAAATCAATAATACATAGAAACCTTGATAAAAAGGCCCCGTTGAATTTGCATTCAACGGGGCTTTTTAGTTTTAGTTTTGTAAATTATGACAAGCGCATTTTAAAATCGTCGTAACCGAATTCTCGTACAATCTTCAATGCATCGGTTTCGCTATTCCAAATGGCAATGGCCGGTAGGCGCGTACCATTAAAGGTGCTGGTTTTGACCATGGTGTAGTGGCCCATGTCTTCAAATACTAATCGTTGACCTACCGATAGTGGCTCATCAAAACTGTAATCGTTGAACACATCTCCAGCCAAGCAAGTTAAGCCGCCTAAACGATAGGTGTGGGCTTTTTCGTTGGCCACACCACTGTTTGTAATATCAGGGCGGTAGGGCATTTCTAGTGTGTCAGGCATGTGGCACGTTGCTGATGTATCTAAAATGGCTTGGGGTAATTGGTTGAAACCGATGTCTAATACCTCGGCCACTAAAACCCCTGTGCCGATGGCAACTGCTTCGCCCGGTTCTAAATACACTTCAACGCTGTATTTATTTTTAATGGTTTTGATGCATTCTACTAATTCATCAATCTGATAACCTGGTGCGGTAATGTGGTGGCCACCGCCAAAGTTTAACCATTTTAATGTGGGCAGCCATTGGGCAAATTTTTCTTCCACTACTTTTAAAGTACGCTCAAGGGGTAAAAAATCTTGTTCGCAAAGAGTGTGAAAGTGAAAGCCGCTGATTAACTTAAAGGCTTGTTGGCATTCGGGTTCTTCTAACGCCTTTACAAGTTGATCATAAGTGGTTCCTAAGCGTGAGCCCGCTGCACACGGGTCGTAAATTTCCACATCCCCCTCACTGTGTTCAGGATTAATACGCAAACCAAATTGTAAGTCGCTACGTTGTTGCAATGCGGTTTCGCATAATGGCGCAAAGCGCAGCAATTGACTTGGGGTGTTAAACACAATGTGATTGGCAAACGTCAGTAGCTCTTTAAAGTCACTTTCTGTGTATGCAGCTGAAAACACATGTACTTCACCACCGTAATACTCTTTACCCAATAAGGCTTCATGCAAACCACTGGAGCAGGTACCGGACAAATACTTGGTGGTTAAGTGAGCAAGCGAAAACATCGAAAACGCCTTAAGCGCGTGTAACACTTTTGCGCCACTGCGAGTTTGTACGTCATTTAAAATTTTCAAATTACGCTCAACCGCCACTTCATCCACAACAAAACAAGGGGAAGGCACACGGCTTAAGTCCAGTTTTGAAAAATCTGTAAATTGCATGGGTTGGTCTCAGAATAGGCAAGCAGTGAAAACGTAGGATGGGTCAACCGCGAGTTGTATAAGCGGTGTAACCCATCATTGTGGTGCGAGGAGTGAAAACCAGATTATTGGTCTAGGTTAAACTCATCTAGTTCAATTACTTTCCATGGTAGGCCATATTGATTCATGGCTTCCATGAATGGGTCTGGATCGAATTGTTCGATGTTAAACACACCTGGCTCCAGCCATTTGTCTTCCACCATCATTTTGGCGCCAATCATAGCAGGCACCCCTGTGGTGTAAGAAATGGCTTGAGACTTCACTTCTTCCCAGCACGATTCGTGATTACAGATTTGGTAGCAGTAAACAATTTTCTCTTTACCATCTTTAATACCGCGCACCACGGTGCCGATACAAGTATTACCTTTTGTGCGAGGCCCAAGAGAAGATGGGTCTGGTAGCAACTTGGCTAGGAATTGAATCGGCACAATTTGTTGGCCTTCGTATTCAACAGGTTCAATGCCCGTCATACCCACATTACCTAATACTTCTAAGTGTTTTAGGTAGTTGTCAGAGAAGCTCATCCAGAATTGCGCACGCTTCAAGGTTGGGAAGTGCTTAGAGATACTCTCCAACTCTTCGTGATACATGCGGTAAATGTTGTAATCGCCCACGTTTTCAGGGCAAGTAAATTTGGCTTTTTTGCTCATGGCGGGTGTTGTAACGAACTCGCCGTTTTCCCAATGACGACATTCTGCGGTCACTTCACGAATGTTGATCTCTGGATTGAAGTTAGTGGCAAACGGGTAGCCGTGGTCACCACCGTTCACATCAATAATGTCTAGGTAGTGAATTTCATCAAAATAATGTTTTGCCACATATGCCGTGAAAACGTTAGTGGCACCGGGATCAAAGCCACTGCCTAATAACGCAGTCAAGCCAGCGTCTTTGAAACGGTCTTGATACGCCCACTGCCAGCTGTATTCAAACTTGGCGGTGTCTAGTGGCTCGTAGTTGGCAGTATCCATGTAGTGAACACCGGCTTCTAGACAGGCATCCATAATGGTTAAGTCCTGATAAGGCAATGCTACGTTAATCACCAGTTTAGGCTGCTCGGCTTTTAATAGGGCTGCAAGTTCTGGTACGTTGTCGGCATCCACTTGCGCTGTGCGAATGGTGGTGCCTGTCTTTTCCTTGACCCCTTGGGCGATGGCAATGCACTTACTCTCGGTGCGACTGGCCAGAATAATATCGGTAAATACCTCAGATAACTGGGCGCACTTCTGTGCGACAACATTACCGACACCGCCGGCACCAATGATCATTACTTTACTCATCACGTCTCTCTCTGAAAGTAAGGTTGTGTGACAACTGGCTCTCGCCATCACTGTGTTTGCTATTAAAGCCTTGGTTTATGCGAACTAAACGTATTATGCAAGAGAATAGCGTCTATCCAGTGTAACACTAGATGAGTAGGGTTTTAAAATGACACACTCTATGTGAAATAAGGTGCAGCACCTTAAAAAGAAAGAGGAGGCGAAGCCTACTGAATCTTCTCACTGTCATGGCAAAAGCCGCGCTATTTAAAGGCTTGCGCGCTTTCTGACATGGAGAAAACGCTTGGGCTATACTCGCATAAATCCTCTATAGGAAGCATTAATTGGGGCGCATTTTAGGGATTGGACCTCAAAATACAAGTTTTTTTTAACTCTTGAAATACCCTTTTCTTAGCCAATTTGTTTTGCCCAAATCTGGGCTCTTATGTAGCTTGTGAAGCCCCTCCTTACCCGTATAGACGCTCAATCACTTGTTGTTGATTCATCGGACTGCCCACATGCAAAACCACTTTTCTAGCACCGCCTCCAAGGGCCAATTCATGAAAGAGTTTTTCTTCTACCATGCATAAGCCGCCCTCAATCATTTCCATAGGCTGAATGAGCACAGCGGGTGCCTTTTTGAAAAAAGCATCACCCTGTAATTGCTTAATAGCATGGCTCAGGGTGGTTTCGGCAATAGGAAAGTTGCCAACTAATAAGCGGGACGTTGTAAATGGTGTTATGGCTTGTACATTCAGTGTTTGTGTGGATGAACCATAAGCGGTCAGCTCAAATCTGTTTTTAAACACTTTGACGTAAATTGGTAACGAAAAAAAGCGAAGCATGGTTGTTTGTTCCCGCTGTTTTTTATGTTTTAAAAGCTCACCATTTTGGGGCTAATTAATATAAATTGCCTTTAAATAAGCCATAAATTTATCCGTATTTGGTAATTTTTTTGTCATAGGAGTAAATAAAGGTCGTAACTCGTTGAAATTTCGAATGCACCAATGTGTGGCATAAGCGTTGCAAGCGGTTTGTATTGTTCAACGCGGTGGAAGTTATATGGATTTTAAATATTCAGCCGAAGGCCTGTTTGATGAAATGTTTTCGCACGAAAGTAAATGCCGAGATCATTATCAAGGTTACCAGCAGTGGTTGCAGGCCATGTCCAGTGACCAGTTTCAGCAAAAGCAACGAGAGGCCGATTTATTATTTCATCGCCTAGGCATCACATTTAATGTCTATGGCGAAGATGCAGGCACAGAGCGCTTAATACCTTTTGATACGGTGCCTAGGATTATCCCCAGTGAAGAATGGGCCAATGTGCAAAAAGGGGTTAAGCAAAGAGTCTCGGCTCTGAATCAATTTTTGTATGACATATATCACGATAAAAATATTATTAAGGATGGCTTAATTCCAGAAGAACAGGTCTTTGCTAATGAGCAATACCAGCCTTGCATGCAAGGCATTGACCTGCCTAATAATATTTATACACACATCGCCGGTGTTGACTTAATCAAAGACGATAAAGGCGATTATTATGTGCTGGAAGATAATTTAAGGACCCCTTCTGGCGTGTCATATATGTTGGAAAACCGCAAAATGATGATGCGGTTATTCCCTGAGTTATTCAGTAAGCACTCTGTCGCATCCATTGATCATTACCCTTCATTGCTTCTTAAAACATTAAAAGACAGCACACCTATTTCTAGCCCGAACGTAGTGGTGTTAACCCCAGGACGATTCAATAGTGCCTATTTTGAACATGCGTTTTTAGCCCAGCAAATGGGGGTGGAATTAGTCGAAGGGCGCGACCTGTTTGTAAAAGGCAGCTATGTATATATGCGCACCACCCATGGCCCTGTGAGAGTGGATGTCATCTATCGGCGTGTGGATGATGAATTTTTAGATCCATTAACCTTCAATTCAGGTTCAATGCTTGGCGTGGCGGGTTTGACTTCTGTTTATCGTGAAGGGAATGTGATATTGGCAAACGCCATAGGCACTGGGGTAGCGGATGATAAATCCATTTACCCGTACGTACCGGATATGATTCGTTACTATTTAAAAGAAGAGCCGATTTTAAATAATGTACCTACTTGGCAGTGCCGTAAGCCTGAAGACCTCGCCTATACCTTAGATAATTTAGCCGATTTAGTCGTCAAAGAAGTCCATGGTGCTGGTGGGTATGGCATGTTAATTGGGCCTAAAGCCACACCAAAAGAAATTGAAACGTTTCGTTTACAGATCATAAAAGACCCATCCAATTATATTGCTCAGCCGACCTTATCACTTTCGAGTTCGCCTACGTTTATTAATGATGGATTAGCGCCTCGGCATATTGATTTAAGGCCGTTCTTATTAACCGGTGCCGAGTCCCATTTGGTGCCTGGGGGCTTAACTCGAGTAGCATTGAAAGAAGGTTCGTTAGTGGTGAACTCCTCGCAAGGTGGTGGCACAAAAGATACTTGGGTACTGGAGGGCGCAACATGTTAAGTAGAACAGCCAGTGAACTTTATTGGATGGCTCGATACCTAGAGCGAGCAGAGAATACCGCACGTATGATGGATGTGGCATTTACCGTTTCTATGATGCCTGATACCAATGTGGCCCAAGAAGAATTATCGGCACAATTGAAAATCAGCGGCAGCTACGATTTTTATCGAGCCCATTATGAGGAAATCAACACCCATAATGTCATGCACTTTTTCTCCTTAGATGAAAACAATCCTAGCAGTATTTATAACTGCATCAGTTATGCACGTGATAACGCAAAATCGGTTCGGGGAAAAATCAGTTCAGAAACATGGGAAGCCATTAATGTCAGCTGGATTGAATTACAAGCCATTAAAAAGAAAGGCAAAATTTGGGAGGTCAATGCGTTTTTTGATTGGGTAAAAGAGCGCAGCCATGTTTTTCGTGGTTCTGTGTATAGCACGGGTTTACGCAATGATGCATTCCGTTTTATTCGTTTGGGTACGTTCTTAGAAAGGGCGGGTAATACGGCGCGTATTCTGGATGTTAAAAACCAAATCATTCGACACGAGCAGGAAACGGAGTCCATCGAATATTATCGTTGGAATGCGGTATTACGCTCTTTAGGTGCCTATGAAGCTTATCGCGAAATATATGGTGACAAAATTACACCCGAACATGTGGCCGAACTACTCATATTGCGCAAAGAAGTGCCACGATCTATTCGTGCGTGTTTAGAAGAAATTAACGATATTCTCGCCGCCATCGAAGGTGAAGTGGGTAAAAGCCCCAAACGTTTAGCAGCCGTACAGTATTCCCGCGTCAAATATGGCGATAGTCATCACATATTTGTTGAAATTGGTTTGCATGAATATTTAACCGACTTTTTAAATCGTATTAATGCCATAGCTGAGAGCATCCATTCAGCTTATATGGAGGCCGTATGAAACTGACGATCGAACACACAACTCACTATAAATACGATGCCGCTGTACGACAGAGTATTCAGTATTTACGCTTGACGCCAAAAAGTTCCGATCACCAAAAAGTGGTGAATTGGCAACTTAATATGCCTGGTAGTATCAGTCAAACAACTGATGCCTATGGCAACATCCTCCATGTGATGACCATAGACGAACCTCATAATGATATTTGTATTAAAGTGAAAGGCGAAGTGGAAATCTTAGATGATATTGAAGATCATGACACACGGCTTTCGCCTTTTGTGTACTTGCGCCCAACCCATCTAACGGAAGCCGATGAAGCCATTAAATTATTTGGTGATCAATTTTTATCGAACGGTGCGAGTCTTGAAAGCCTGACGGCCATGATGAAAGAACTGCTGATTTTAATGCCTTATCAACCGGGTTCCACCGAAGTGTGTGATTCTGCTGCCGTGGCATTTGAAAAAAATAAAGGGGTTTGCCAAGACCATACCCATGTGTTTTTGGCCATTTGCCGTAGCCATAATATTCCGGCTCGATATGTCAGTGGATATTTGTACACCGAAGACGTGAATCATGTAGCAAGCCATGCATGGGCCGAAGTTTGGCTCGATGGGCAATGGCACACATTTGATGTGACTAATGGATTAACGTCCCCTCATTTGCACATCAAGTTAGCCATTGGTCTAGACTACTTAGATGCATGCCCAGTTCGGGGAATGCGCACCGGTGGTGGAATGGAAAGCATGGAAGCAGTAGCCAAAGTGGATAAAATTTCATTATCATGTGGTTCTCAGTAGTAAGAAAGATCATTTTATGACCTATTGTGTCGCTATTAAGCTTAATGACGGCTTGGTGCTAACCTCAGATTCACGCACCAATGCCGGGGTGGACCACATCGCCAGCTTTAAAAAACTCTACACCTTTGAAGTAAAAGACGACCGCGTATTATTTATTCAAAGCGCCGGAAATCTTGCTACCACTCAAAGTGTGCTGGCTATTTTAGAGCAAGAAATGAAAACCGCAGAAAAGCATATTCTAAATACCCATACTCTATTTGAGGCAGCTGAAATAGTTGGCCGTGTCATACGCAGTGTGATCGCACGGGATGAAGGCCAAAATCAAGGCATCGACTTTAGCTGTAATATTTTATTAAGCGGACAAATTAAGGGTGACGTTCCACGACTGTTTCATATCTATCCGCAAGGGAACTTTATTGAAGCAGGTGAAGACACACCGTATTTTCAGATAGGTGAAAGCAAATACGGTAAACCTATTTTAGATCGAGTCATTCAATTTGAAACGCCGCTGGATAAAGCACTGCAATGCAGTCTCATTTCTATGGACTCAACATTGCGCAGTAATCTTTCCGTGGGCATGCCTTTGGATTGTGTTACTTACCAAGCCGATAGTTTACATGCCGAAAATTTTATTCGTATTGATGAAACTCACGAGGGTTTCATGCAGTTGCGCAACGCTTGGTCAAATGGATTAAAGAATTTATTTGATGGTTTGGATATTTTTATTTGATGCATTAAATAAGGCTTCCACAAAAAAAGCCCACAAGAGTGGGCTTTTTTGTTTGTGTCGAAAAGCGCTTAATCCTTGGCTTTTAAGGTTTTCACACCGTCTTGCGTACCCATCAAAAACACATCTGCAGGGCGGCAGGCAAATAACCCATTTGTTACTACACCCACAATGGCATTGATACGCTCTTCTAATGCGGTAGCGCTTTGAATATTTAAGTTATGCACGTCCAATATGACGTTGCCGTTATCTGTGGTGACACCTTCGCGGTAAACCGGGTCGCCGCCAAGGGCCACTAATTCACGGGCCACATAGGAACGTGCCATAGGGATCACTTCAACAGGTAATGGAAAGGTGCCCAGAATCGGCACAAGCTTGCTGTCGTCTGCAATACACACGAATTCTTTACTGCAAGCCGCCACGATCTTCTCGCGGGTAAGAGCGGCGCCGCCGCCTTTGATGGCTTGAAGGTGATCGTTAATCTCGTCAGCACCGTCAATATAGAACTCTAAAGAGCCGACGCTATTTAGGTCGTAAACGGGAATGCCATGATCTTTCAGGCGCTGAGCAGTGGCTTCTGAGCTGGCAACGGCACCATCAAATAAGTGCTTAATCTTGGCCAAAGCATCAATAAAGCAGTTAGCGGTTGAACCTGTGCCTACCCCGATAATACTGTCTTCTTCGAGGTGAGGTTGGATGTAATCCACAGCGGCTTGGCCAACGGCTTGCTTTAACTGATCTTGATTCATGGGTTTCACCAACATTTAAGAAATTTAGGTGTGATTATATCTAAGCACAGGGCAAAATGGGTACAATGTTGCACTTTTTTAAATAGGTAAGCGGATCTGTAATGGCACAGAACTACATAAAACGCATATTAGAGGCCAATGTATACGATGTGGCGGTGGAATCCCCCATGTCAGCAGCTCGATTCTTAAGTGATCGCTTTGAGAATAACATTCTCATTAAGCGTGAAGACGAGCAGCCGGTATACAGCTTTAAATGCCGTGGTGCTTACAACTGTATTTCTAAGAAAACACCAGAAGAACTGGCAAAAGGCGTGGTAACAGCTAGCGCCGGTAATCATGCACAGGGTGTTGCCCTATCGGCGCAAAAGCTGGGTATTAAAGCTACCATCGTGATGCCAAGAACCACCCCTGAAATCAAAGTGGCGTCGGTACGTGCCCGCGGTGCGAAAGCCGTATTACATGGTGATACCTTTGATGAAGCCTTTGCACACAGCCAAAAACTGGTGGAAGAAAAGGGCATGACCTACATCCATCCGTATGATGATCCAGATGTCATCGCTGGCCAAGGTACGGTAGCCATGGAGATGCTGCGTCAACATACCGGTGACATCCATGCCATATTTGTGCCTGTGGGCGGTGGCGGCTTAGCAGCGGGTATAGCGGCTTATGTGAAGTATCTTCGTCCCGAGATTAAAGTCATCGCCGTAGAAAGTACTGAAAGCGCTTGCTTGGCGGCCGCAATGAAGGCAAAACGCCGTGTCACCTTGCCCCATGTGGGCATCTTTGCCGATGGTGTGGCGGTTGCGCAAATTGGCAAACACACTTGGCAGGTGTGCAAAGATCACATCGATGAAGTGATCACCGTGACGCCAGATGAACTGTGCGCGGCCATTAAAGATATTTTTGATGATACTCGTAGCGTGGCCGAACCTGCTGGTGCGTTAGGTGTGGCCGGTTTGAAAAAGTATGTGGATAGAGAAGGCATCAAAGATAAAACACTCATTGCCATCGAGTCTGGCGCTAACATGAACTTTGACCGTTTACGCTACGTGAGTGAAATGGCTGAAGTCGGTGAGGGCCGTGAAGTGATTATGGCGGTTACCATCCCGGAAAAGCCAGGTAGTTTCCAGACATTTTGTAATTTATTAGGCAAACGTCCGATTACAGAGTTCAACTATCGCTATGGTAAAGATGATGCCGCTCAGATTTATGTAGGTGTGAAAGTGCCTGAAGGCGGCAAGCAAGACCTACTCGACGAATTGCATAATAAAGCCTATCCAGTGATGGATTTAAGCGACGATGAGATTTCTAAATATCATATCCGACATATGGTTGGAGGGCATGCGCCTGCCTCTGTGGGCAACGAAATTCTTTATCGCTTTGAATTCCCTGAGCGACCAGGTGCACTGCTAACCTTTTTGAAAAAACTGGGCAAACGTTGGAATATTTCTATGTTCCATTACCGTAATCACGGGGCCGCTAATGGACGTGTATTGGTGGGCTTACAAGTCCCAAACACCGAGAAAAAAGAATTACAAACGTATTTAGATGAAGTGGGCTACCCATTTTGGGAAGAAAGCGATAACCCAGCGTATCAATTATTCTTGAAGTGATCGATCATCAATGAAGCAGCGGTTTA